>JGI24023J19991_10000922_pt1 | contig 23109 bp, 32 predicted proteins | sample Cruoilmetagenom1_FD_19991 | JGI IMG/M metagenome (IMG submission 19991) | reverse complement strand
ACGTCTCGCTAAGGATTTTTTATTTTAAAATCAGAAATGGAAGAGACGCCAAAGCGAATAAAAATTTTACTCAGTCACAGCACAATGAAGAGTTAGTAGTGCTACTTACATGTGAGGCAGAAAGTGCAGAAAATGCACAGCAAATCGATCAATTTCCTGCACTTCTCCGAATTTTCTGCACTTTCTGTGTAATAAATAAAAAGGAAGTGACATGCTTAATGCGGATGCCCCTCCAAGCAAATTATACCTCTGTCCGAGATGCGGACAGTCGTGTCGAAATGACACCTTTGGTGAGGACAATTACTTGCTCTTCCGTAGTAATGTTTTACTCGTGTGTACGGCATGCTACAACTACGTGATGCGTATGAGCAAAGCTAACCAGAAAGATAGATAGACATGTACATTAACGTTCTCGCTGAGGGGTTTTATTTTTTCACCGATCCTGAATTTGCTGATATTGATAGCGTCGCATTCAGAATCATGCGTGACGGATTCAAAATTCTTGTTGTTTACGAGCCAGACGTCAAAAAAGCAAAAGAACACTACGACTGGTCAAAAGACCCTACTNCTCCGGCACAAGATGAAATTGTGGGACGACAGTACCTCCCGAATTTCTATCACTTCACCCCGGTAGAGATAGAGGCGTCCTACACTGGTTACTGCAAAATCGAGATTGCAAGAATTTTGATTGACCCCATAAAGTACCAAACATATTTTGCACAGAAAACACACCGATGCGCTACGTGCGCAAAACGCCTTAGACCAGGTGAGAAAATTGCAGAACTCAAATGTTTTCACAAAAAGTGCAATCCATACGGCATAAAACACAGATGGTTCAAAAGAAAATAAAAGATAAAGGAATAATCATGCAAACGGACATCAGTAACGTACCAGACGGATACTACTATGTCGATCGATGGATCACTCATGGAGCAATGCAAGTGGAAAGAAATGCGGAAGGCGAAATCGTCGTCTACGGCGTGCAATTAGATGATGACGGAGGGAAGAACAGTCTAAAACAGTGGGAGCGTCAACAGTTGGGAAAGCAATGCACCGCAGCCACTGCATACATACCACCACTAGCCACTGCATATGTACCACTACTCATATACCGTGGTCTTTGTGGCCAGGAGATAAGAGTCATCGTCACCGATCCTGAAAAATACGGGAGAGAATTTGAGTGTCGGACAGCTCGGTGCTCCATATGTTGTGTGAGTGTGCTGTCACATGCATTCGACGACTACGGGCACCTCCCACGCATACTGTAGCTACGGTGACAAAACATTGACTCAGTCATAAAAATGCTGTAGAGTTAGTACAAGCAAATCGGAATGAGGCGATCATGCAAATGGAAATTAAAAAAAATCTCGAATTTATAGAGATCGATGATAGACACCTACCGTCAAGTGAGAAGTTTTTTTGTAGGGTGTGTGGGGGGCACAAACGAAACTCTTTAAAAGCCAGAAGCCCGATATGTGTTGATGGGGTTTCAAAGATCGTGTGTTTGGGATGCTACACCTTACACTACCAAATGTATCCTTGATTCAGTCATAAAATGGTGCAGAGTTAGTAGTGTCAGCATAAGCAAAAGAAAAACGGAACAGCGATGGAAGCCCAAAATAGTGCATTGACGTTGCATGATCTTATAGACACAAAATTTACGAAAATAAAGTGTACAAATTGCTCCGACCACTCCCTTCCCTGGCATTTTGACAGGGACCCCTTTGACAACTCTAATCGTGTGTGCTTTTCCTGTTGCGAAGCACATGCTGCGGTTTTGCACGGGAGATCCAACGATCCGCATTAATACATTCTCAATGCGAATAGAAAGGCAAAGAACTTGGACGATGAACAAAGTAATCCAGAACCCATGCAACGAATTTCAATAGAATTCGTTGATAACACACGAGAAAAAAGGAAAAGGAGGTTTTTCATTTGCTATGTGTGTGGAGAACGCACTTCGACAAGCCCCGAACATTCTGGGGTATTGACGCTAAATAGAGTCGCACAGTTGGTGTGTCGAAAATGCTACCTATCTCATGAGGATGTATGAGCAGCAGAAAAACTTGCCCTGGGTGCCGAAAGGAAAAGCCAAGCGTCGAGATAGGCACACACTTTATACCAAGAGAAAAACATGTCGCAATATGTTGACGGAATCACGGAAAGTATGATAGAATAATAATATAAGCGAAGAGAAACACAGAAAGAGACAGATGGACTACCGACACCTCCCCGAAGGCTACTACCAAACAACCAAGGGAGACACTCTGTGGGTCATCCAGCACGATGGCGGTGTCTCTATTCGGCAAATTAACTCGGACAACAGCAAAAGCTTCCGGACAGATGCAGCACGAACTCCAGGGACACCAGTCGGACGACAGAAAAACGGTGGATTCTATACTGGGTCCCATACGGAAGAGCTTTCAGAAATCTACCTCCGTCCCGCTGATGCTCGAATTGCATTTGCACAGACTGTGAAAAGGTGTGGCAAGTGCGGAAAAAAGATCAGCGCAGAAGAGAGCATCAAGAGAGGCTTCGGCCCTGAGTGCGCAAAAAATCTCTGAAGTATCATACGACTACACCTCCATCAATGGAGGTGTAGTCGTTAGTGTTAGCAACAGTATAGGAGGATGACAAATGTCCCCTACAAAAGAAAAAATACACAAACAGCTCCAGCTACGTGACTACCAGAAAGAGGCGGTACTAAAAGTAGAAAGAACATACAAAGAAAAAAGCCCAAACGGTCATGGTGCCTACCGTGCAGCAATTGTCGCCGCTACAGGGACAGGCAAAACAACAATTTTCACCGCTCTTGCACTGAGATTTCTCGAACGTAGACCAAAAGCGAAGATCCTGGTGCTGGCCCACAGAAATGAACTTTTGATCCAGGCAAAGAATCGCATCGACTCGTGCATAGAGGGCATGCCAGGATTTAAGGCCAATACGGGCATCATAAAAGCCAATAAAAGTCAACACAACGCAGATATTCTCATCGCTAGTGTGCAAACGGTAAGCCGGGAGAAGCGCCTCGCAACGTTAAAAAAAGTGTTGGACCCTATTGGAGGCGAAAACCTACTCATCATCGTTGACGAATGCCATCACGCCACTGCAACCAGCTACCAAAAAATCTTGAACTTTTTTCCGAAAGCGAAAAAAGTTGGGTTTACCGCAACAATGATGCGAGCTGGAAAAGACGACTTACGCACAGTGTGGGACGGCATTGTCTACAACTACGGCATCGAAGATGCGATCGACGAAGGGTATCTCTGTGCTCCTGCAGGACGATCCGTACAACTAGATGATCTTGATCTTTCAAAGGTGAAATTCCAAGGTGGAGATTTCAACGCCACGGATCTCGCAGAGGCACTGAAAGAGTCCGAGTCTGCAAAAACCAGGGTTGCACGAGAGTGGGAGAAGTACGCCGATGATCGGCAGACGATTATTTTCTGTCCATCAGTACAGACAGGTGAGGACTGGGCCGAATTTTTTAATGAGTATTTCAACGGAGAACAGATACGACCAGGGAAAAAGCGAGGGAACTATCGGGCGGAGATGATCTCCGGTGACACATCAGCGGAGGATAGGACAGCAATTTACGCTCGATTTAACGCCGAAGAGACCAAATTTCTCGTAAACTGTATGGTTCTAACCGAGGGTTTCGACGCTCCCTGTGCAAAATGTGTGATTATCACTCGTCCCACAGGCTCCGAAGGACTGTACATACAGATGGTAGGGCGCATTCTACGGCCGTACCGTGGACAGTCGGCTCTCATCATCGATGTTGTTGGAGTGTCAGCCAAGCACAGTCTTTGCACCTCCACTGACGTATTTCCGGACAAGGAGAAGAGAAAGAGACAGGAACGAGAGCAACAGGAGAGAGCGGAAAAAAGAGAGCACATGGAAAAGTCCCTACAGCACATCGTTAATCTCCCCGGTATGGAAAAGTTAACGTTCAAGGAAATGAACCTTTTCGAGGGACAGAAATGTGCATGGGTCATGGGAATACTGAACGGAAATGGTCTGTGGTGTTTGCCATGCGGGGCAACTACGTATTTTCCCTGGCCATCAATAAGAGAGGGATCTTGGGACGTCTGGGAGATGACGAAACCACAAGGATCTAGCGAGACGCTATTTTTTCGGAATGAGTCTTGGCTTTCGTGGTCTGCGGCAATAGAAAAATGCAATTCGGTTGCGCTTAGAGAAGCGACGAACCTTGTACGTACGAATGCACGTTGGAGGAAGGAAGAGCCTACCCCAGGGCAGGTGAAAATGGCTCGTACTCTGGGTCTCAATGCGGAGGAATACCCGACAAAAGGTCTAATGTCGGGGGCGATATCTGGAGTGATATTTGCACGTAACGTGTCGAAGTGGCAGGCGAAGTCACCAATAAAAGCTCAATGAAAGCATTGACACAGATAGGAATACGCAGTAACATAATGCTGTTGCTAACACTGATAAAAAACAGGCATCTTCACCGGTGTCTGTTTTTTCTCGTCTGTATATGTGACCGAGTAAAATAATTGTTGCTGAGCCACATATGTGGTGTAGAATGAACGTACAAGCAAAGAGAGGAACAAAAATGGGGTACGAGTACAAAATAGTTTACTTGCCAAGGTCTCTCTCCGAACGTGCCACTTCAGAAGCCGACAAGCGAGGGATAAGCACCGATGAGCTTGTTGAAGAGTATGTGGAGGCGAAACTCCCTGATCGAGTGGAGACCGAGCCTATGGAAGAGGCGGACCATCGTTCTTTTGTGGCGTACACGAAATTCGTCATTTCTGAGTTCCCTGAGAATTTCGAGTTAGTACGAGATTTCTTGGACGAAATGAACAATGAGATGGAGTACAAAGATCACATGTACTCAGAAGGCAAATACTTTGAGAGTAGGGAGGATCGTCAAAGCTACATGGAGTACATGAAAAGAAATGATTGTCTGTCTTTTATGATCTGTCTGGACGAGGCAAACTGTAAAGAATTTATGGACCTCTTTGTCAATATGGACGGGACGACGAGAAGGACGTTTCTATCCTCGATAGATCAGTTTGCTCCAGAACTTGAGGTCTGAGTAAAGACGGCTACAGACCATTCGCACTACATATGCGAATGGTCTGTATGAGTAGAGAAGATGAAAAGATGGAACACGAACGTATGGTACAGGATGATTACCGTGATTTTGTGGCTTACACGAAACTTGGCATCTCTGGGAAAAAGGAGAATTTTAATCTATTTGTGCATTTTCTGCACGACATGGATCACAAAATGAGATACCGAGACACTACGTACGAAAATGGTAGAGATTTTGAAAGCAAGGGTGACCGTCAAAAGTATGTAGAATTCATGGCATGTGCTGAAAGGCCGACATTTTTGAGCTGCCTAAAGGACAAGTACCATGAAGAGTTTAAGAGGCTTGTAGGTGAATTGGACGAGGAGACTCGCAGGGAGCTTATGCTCTCTATAGAGCAGTTTCTTCCGACTCAAGGACTGGTATAGACTGCTAGCTACAGTAGGATACCGACATTGCTAAACAGGCATTCTCATGGGTGCCTGTTTTTTCTTTCTTACAAGCATGACCGGGTAAAAATAACTGTTGCTCAATCACATATGTGGTGTAGAATGAACCCACGAAGCAAAAGAGAGGGAAGAATGCATTTGAAAATCACCGTGCCGGACCGTCTATTGAAACACTTTGTACAAGGAACTTTGGAAAGTTCCAATAACACGGTCAAGCCGAAAAACACCGACGAAGACCAGGTTCTCATCGAACTTGGTATACGAGGGGAGGACTGTTCAAGACCTTGCTCTACAAGCATTGCATAAGCTGACCTCGAACTACCTGGAAGAGGGTGCCAAGAGTTCCTTGGAAGAGGGTGCCAAGAACTCAAAACAGCCCCAGATTCCACACCGAACCAAAACCCCTAACGTCAAACCAAAAATCCCAATAGGAAGTTTCGATCCGTGGAGTATGTAGATCTCATTATCGAGCTATTTAAAAAGTCTGGTGTACTTCCAGATGAGACCGTTCAGCTTTTTCTAGCCGAGTTTTTCCATGTTAGAGAGAGCTATGTACGGCATGAAGTACATAGCGATGCAGAATGGCTTATCGATCCGGACACCTGCATTATCGGAGAATGCACCGATAATGCAAATACGACCATACATGTGTACGATGCAGATGAAAACATCGACGACGAATCACCCGCCATAGGAGTTCTGTGCAACAAGCATTATGAAACCTATACCAGGACTGTACTTGCTCTTGGGATTGCTGCAAACAGCCTTCCGTCAATGGAGCTACCTGCAGATTTTATTTTCACATCACCAATAAACGGTTAGAGGAGGTCGGAAAATGAAATTGCCCAGGCGAAAGAGCAATCCGGCAAAAATCAGAAACAAAGACCTAACAGAGGAGGCTAGAAGATTGTCCAGGAGGGAGCGCAGAGCTGTACGAAGAGACGTACAAAAATTCTTCGAGAGCGGCTCAGACAAGTAAAGCCAGTAGATGACGAGGCTCGTACTGGCGAGATAATCACTCAGTAATAGCAAGAGCTANNTNGCTCTTGCTATTACTGGTCAAAACACTAAAGGAGTAGGAAATGGGATGGTTCAGACGACCGAGAGTCGAATCGTGGCAACCAGAGGCAAGGGGGCAGAAGCCAAAGAGTCCCAAGAAAACGAGGTCAAATGTACCGGTAGAGAGCATGACTGACACAGAACTGGGCAAGCTCGATAAAAAGTTGGGAGTAGAACCGAGACGAGGAGTCTATTACAAACCGTTCACAGGCGACACTCCTGGAATAGACGAAAAAAATCTCACCCCAGAACAAAAGAGAATTATGGAAGTAGCTCTTCGACGCACGCCTCCCATTTTGTTCGACAAAAAAGATTGAGGCGATGCCTATAGGCGTGGCTCTCCACTCTAAGCAGAAAACGAAACAAAGAAATAGATGATGCCAAACACATTCGACTCTACAAAGCCGTGCTCACCAGCAAATCGCTGCTGGTACGGACCGCCAGAGGCCCGATGTGCAGAGTGCCCGGAATGCGGTCTTGCGCATCGGGCCTCCAATCCACAGGACACATGCACAGTGCCAATCCCATTTTGGCCTGTCGGTATGCTGGTTGCTCGTTGCTCCTCCCCCACATTATGAGTAGGAAAAAGGATAGGAAAAAGAAGAAGCGAAAAGATCGACGCTCTTCTGCAGGAAAGGTGCAGAGCTTGGCCTCCAAGAATTCTGCCGTCACTCTTACAATCATAGGTGTACCGTGTTTCAGATGCCATACGGTACATGCCAGAGGCGAGAAATGCTAGAAGTAGTCGCCGTAACATGAGAAAATCCCACTCTCGAATGAACGAGGGTGGGATTTTCTTTCTCTATAAGCAAAAGAGAGAAGATGCTCGAACGGAACAGAACGAGTACCTATGACTATGTTAGTCGACATTGACGAAAGAGCAATAGAAAATGCATGTCATATTTTGTTGACAAATGGAGCTTGACCCGATAAAATATGAGTACAAGCAAGAGAAAGAGAACAAAAAAATGGTCGACTCTGTCGCAACCAGTCAAGCAGAACAAATTCACAATGTGATCGAGAAAATCATCGAGCATCACAAAAGCCAGGTGAAAATATTTCAAACATACGCCAGGTCATTTGAAGGGTATTGTGCCAATAATCAAAAGACTATCGGAGAGCAAGATCCAGCTATGGCTCCTGGTGTACCAGGTTACGATATCTGGAAACTTCTCGTTGCAATAAACCAATACTGTTATGGGCTACAAGCAGCTTGTGCTCAGCTCAACAAAAACACGAGAGAACTGAAACCTCGTGAACTGTACGTGTACCCAAATTCTGATCTGTCGCCAGAAACTCTGGCGTCCATTCTCGAAGCCGATTTGGCAGGGTGATTACGAGAGGCTGCCGAAAGGTGGTCTCTTTTCGCAGATGCGTCGTTTTACTTTGTTTACGACCGACTTGGCACAGTAAAATAGTTCTATAAGCAAAGAGACAGAGAGATTCGCATGATCAAGTTCGTAGTAGCAACACTTATCGGGTTGTACACCCTGTGGATACTATTTGTATTCTTGGTGCTAAAACCTCTTACCGCATGGCTGGTAAGGAAAAACGAAAAAGACAGGCAAGACCAAGCTAAATACCAGGCCATGTTTACGGGCGTCATGGACTACCTCTATAAACTCCCACCTGACCAGTATGACCGTATCCGAAAAAACCCACACGAGTTCTTCGAGGAGCAAGAAAAGAAGCGACAGGCAGAATCTTCAGATTAAATGAAATTATGAATGGGACCTAATTCTAATAGGTCCCATTTTGACGTATAAGCAAAGAGGAAGAATAATAGAATGTTCGACTACAATTCGCTATTGAATTTCCGTCGATTTGACGAGTCCAGCGCAAAAAGAGCGTCGCTGGAACTGGAAGCAAGATCGCTACACGGCCTCAAAGAGACACTTCTCTGGCCGTACCGAAACAGCAGCGGGCCACACGCTCTTTGGATACATCGTCGTACGGAACACAGTCCATCTAAAAGAATATCTCGACTTGGTGGACTGTTCATGTTGGCGGCAAACGACGACACCATAAGTGTCGTACGTCTACAAGAGGGGTGGCCAGGTTTTCTCCCTGGTGAAACTTGCACAATCAACATTCCAGTTAAACACACAATAGCGGTAATAGAGGCAGCACGTCATTGGACTGCCCATTCGATTATTGATCTCAGCGAACTAATCATTGAGGGTGGACAGGAAACCCCACCTACACGCCAGAGCGATTTCGGAGAAATATGGACAAACGTCGACTCTGGAGTAACCGGGGCATATCTCATGTGGGTGCCCACAATGCTGGACGTAATCAGTGAATTGCAGGTAGAAACTGGATGTACCGACGACGATCCGATTGAGCTTTCTCTTGTGGAGGATGAGAGAAATTTTCGGATTGAATTCAGACTTAAAGGACGTACAGAAGAGCTAGCTCTGGATGACGTTGTGGATTGGCACGAGATGGATTTTCTCGAAGATAGGCCATATGAGTGCTCAAAAGCTCCCGAAAGTCGAATACGAAGCGTTTTGGACACGAAACAGTTTCGGTCTGTGCTTGAGGCTTGCCCCGAATACGACATAGCGGACGAGTGGCCTTTCGGTACTGTAAGACTTGTCTGGTCTGGAGGATACCTCTATGTAACGGATGCTCCTCACTATCCGTATACGACATCGCACCTTCACTCTATCGACTCTATGCATGTAATTCATCCAGTCGATACTTGAAACGGTCGATTGGGTAGAGAGCGGAGACCTTCTCAACTGGGTCCCCGCTCTTTTTTCTCTAGATTTCTGTCGTCTTTTGTTGACAAATAGAGTGTGACCCGATAAAATACAGATATAAGCAAGTGAAGAGAAGGACACAACAGATGACAGACACGACGACCACCATTGACGAAGAAGTGGAACAGCTCTGGAGAATTACTGCAAGCCTTCAGTACACAAGGAAGAGACTTTCCAACGGTAAAGATGCGATAACGCAAGTCCACCAAAATCTACCAAATCTGCCGTCTTACCGAGAATCCGATAGGTCGCTCACAGACACCTACGAGGAACTAATCCAGAACACAGAATGGCTTGCCAAAGAATTTGGGAACCTATCGCAGACGTACAAAGACGTCAATTCCCTGATAGGGGAAATTGCCGAAAAACTCTGGAACGAGTCTGTGATGAGCAGAGAGGATCTGGAAGCCCTTCTTCATCTTGGCAAAGAAGGAAGCTACACATCTTCCGATATCTTCTTCGGACACTATGAGGACTTCGACCGTGCAGCGGATCAGTACCGTAACGAATGCAGGAACCATTCTGACAGAGAACCCTTGCGTGGTGCGTTTGTGAACGGTACTAACGGTTTTAGTGAGCGTACAGCAAACATCATTGATGGGGCCAAAATCGCAATAGATGTGGTAGACGAGCTACATTCGTTTATGACGCAAGTACTCGAACCGCTTCCTCCACTGAGACTGCAAAAGGCCGTATAATGGTCGTGTAGGATAACAGTCTTGCCGTGTGTGGAGACTCCCAGTGGGAGTCTCCTTTTTTCTTCAGATTTCTGTCGTATTTTATTGACAAACAGAGTGCGACCCGATAAAATACAGATATAGGCAAATGAAGAGGAAGAGACAACAGATGACGACCATCATTGACGAAGAAGTGGAACAGCTTTGGAATATTGCAGCGAGTCTTAGGAAGACAAAAAAGAGACTTTCCAACGGTAAAAATGCGATAGCGCAAACCAAGGAAGACCTACCGTTTTACCGAGCATTCGGTAGGTCTGTCACAAATATCTACGAGAATCTGATTCTGAACACAGAATGGCTTTTTAGAGAATTTGTGAATATGATGCAGGCGTACGAAGACGTCAATTCCCTGATAAAGAAGATTGACGAAAAAATCTGTACCAAGTCTGTGATGAGCAAAGAGGATCTGGAAGCCCTTACCAGTCTTGGTAAAGACGGTAGCGTTCTATCTTCCAGCATCCTCACCGCACACTACAAAAATTTCGACCGTGCAGCGAAAAGGTACCGCAATGAGTGGAGAGGGCACTCTGATGGAACTACTATGTCCCGCACGCACGTGAAAAGTTTTGAAGAGCGTATGGATGGTCTTATTGATGGGGCCAAAATCGCAATAGAAGTGTCAGATCAAGCAGATCTGTTTATGACGCAGATACTCGAATTGCTTCCCCCATTGCGACTGCAAAAAGGCCGCATAGGCACACTTTCATAAGCAGTTTGATCCCGCTTCAAGGAAGAGTCCCGTCTTAATGACGGGACTCTTCCTCTTTATTTTTGTCAGATTTTGTTGACAAACAGAATTTGACCCGATAAAATATAGGTAGAAGCAAATAGAGAGAAAAGGAACCAACGGATGACAACCGCACTCAGCATTAGCGAAGAAGTAAGTAGTATCCGTAGCAGTGTAAGTGCCCTTCTCAAAATGGAAGAAGATGGGCACCGCCATGAAAATTTTCTTCGTGAGACCAAAAGAAATCTTCATTTCTGTATGAAATGGAATAAGACAGCAATAGAGGTTTACGAAGAACTGATTCAGAGCGCAAAACAAATTGCCGCCATGCACGACTCGCTGGCGAACATAGCGACAGGAATTCACACGGCGACAGAGAATCTCAGCAAGAAGCTTCGGAATTCTCCATTGATAAGTGACGAGGAACTGAAGAGTATTTGCAATCTGAGTGAAAACCTCACTGTCAAGTCTCTTGCTATTCAACAGAAATCCAAAGAATTCGAAATAAAATCACGGAGATACAGAGAGGAAGAACGGCAGCACGTCGAGGGAACGCCTGTGACTCAGCCATTTATTAGGACTTTTGAGAAGTACGCAGACACTCTTATAAGTGGTGCCGAAGGAATTTCGATGACATCAGTCGATTTTTCGAATGATGCGCTGTCAATTCTCGAAGCAGTTAACAAGGTAAAAAAACAATTTTTCAATTGACGTCTTAACAACCAAAAATTGTTTCGCTACAGAGAGAGGTCTGTCGTTTGCGACAGACCTCTCTCTTTGTTCACAGTATCCACCCCGTACAGTAAACACCTATATAAGCAAGAGGAGAAACGCAAATGCTCACGGACAGACAAATACTATCATTTGGCACACCGACTGATGATAGACCGAAGAAGCTGCTTATTAACGCAGGGTCATTTAGAGGTCTCTACGAAACTGTTCTTCGACCGTACAGGGAAAGTTGCAGACCGCTCGCTATTTGGCTCTATCGACCAGTCATGTTAGACGAGGTGGCTGCACCTCGTACGAACGGCAGGACACTCGTGGGAGTTGCAAGCAGGGGAATGTTAAGTATCGTACGCATTTCAGAATCCAATTCTCTTTCTCTTCCTTGGATTACCTTTTTGGATGCACTTCCACCTGAGGTGGAAGTGCAAATACCGCTACCTGTTAACCAGACGATGGCGTTAATTGCAGCTTCGCAGCACCTCCCAGTCCACTGGGGCATTGATTTTGCGTCGCTTGTGAAAGAGGGAGAAAAGCGTGGATCTTGCTACCGTCCTGAAGACGCCTGTTGGGGATCTTGGCTTGGAACATTTGACGCTATCAGGACAAAGACACTCGGATCGTATGTCACGGCAGTGTCTCTCCTGCTGAAAGCTCTTGACGAGGTACAACCAGAAACCTCCACCTGTTGCGGCGAAGACGGTCTAGTACGTCTAACTCTTGACGCCACCACTGGGTTGGTTGTGGATAATGAAAAAAGAGGACATCGACACTCAATACCATCACATTCGATGGTTAATCCTCTAGGTCTGGGCAGAACTTTCGACGAGTACAGGGCGAAGGAACTTTCAGTCGCTCCTTTAAAAACAAAAGCGTTCATAATAGAACCTGGTCCGCTACGTGATTCTTTGAAAAGCATGCCCAGACCAGGAGTTGTTCGGCTTGTGTTTTCTGAGGACCTTCTGTACGTAACAGAGGTTCCTCGTTTTTCGTACGAAACTGAATCTTTTACAGATTCAGTTAGTGTGATACATGCGCTACGTCCAGTGTGACGCTAAAAGAGCCAATGCGTTCGAGAGGAGACCCCACTGGGGTCTCCTTTTTTCTAGAGATTTTTGTCGTCTTTTGTTGACAAACAGAGTGCGACCCGATAAAATACAGATATAAGCAAATGAAGAGAAAGAGACAGCAGATGACGGTCCCCACAAAGCACGAAGCGATAACAACCCTCACGAATACCGTAGCGAGTCTTCTCCTCACAAAACACGAAGTAGCTTACACTGTTAGTCATGTCCTTCCAGATATGGGGGAAACTCTCTCCTGGGAGCCAGAAAACCAAGGTAACATTACAGAAGTGTACAAAGGAGTAGAAGAAGAGATGGTGTGGCTCTCTGGCGAATTTGACGGCCTAAGCCGAGTAGCCGTAAGGGTTTGCAATTCAGCAGAGGGAATCAACAAGAACTGTCAGAAATTGGTCGTAGATGTTGAGAACATTATTTTTGAGCTTGACGAGAAAGCCGCTGAGTTTGGCCGAAAGGCGGAGAGACTGGAAGACGAACAGAGAAGCTTTTTTGAGAGTACTCCGATGTCTAGAAAAGTTGCAAACAGGCTAAACGAGAAGGTCGAGAACCTCCACGACAACGCTCGCATATTGTTCGAGAAATTGTCCAGCATGATTGACATAGTACTAGAGATGCTCGAATCGGTTTCGTCTGTAAATAGCCAATCGATTCGCTAGAATAGTGGTTGCGAGTCACAACACTCGTTCCATGTGCGGAGGCCCCCATTGGGGGCCTCTTTTTTCTTTGGGGTTCTGTTGTCTTTTGTTGACAAACAGATCTTGACCCGGTAAAATAATCCTATAAACAAATGGAGAGAAAACGAAATGAGCGAACAACCGACATCCGAGCGACTCCCAACTCGACGCATACGTCCTCTCCCCCCGTCAACCGGGGAGAAATACAACACACAGCTTCGATACGTGGAAATTGGAGAGCACTACGATCTCGCCGATAATGAAGTGGCAAAATACGCAGGGGTCAGCAGAATGAACTTACATTCATGGAAAAAGGGACTATGTGTGGCAAAGTTTCCACCCATGCTCATGCTGGCAAAAAATCTTGGTGTCCCTCTAGAGACGCTTCTTGATTGCTTCGGCTTTGATCCGTTGCCAGAGGGAGAAGAGGGATGCGTTGTCATGCTCACTGGCCACACAAACAAAAAGAGAGAGAATTAATAGTATGGAATTCTGGGAACTATTCGTTCACGCATTTTTTTCGGTGGCAGAACTCGACGAGAGTTCTGCTGACACCCTCTCAAGGTACTTCGGAGTACACTTTGATAGTATCATAGACGAGGCGAATAACGGCATACTTAAAGAGGCTTCTCCGGGTGGATGCATAATTACAAATTGTACCAAATCACGATCGAGCACCGTAGAATATCCTTACATGTACCCCTGGGACAAAGGTATCGAATACGAAATTGACTTGTGCAAGACACATAGCAAGCAGTACGCAAGACATGTGCAAAAACTAAAAGACAAGTTTGGTGAATACTCCTTGGCAATTTTGTATGTCGCTCCGTAAGACACATGAGGGATAGCCAGAGAAAAATATCTGGCTATCCCTGTCAGCAACACGCATAGAGAGAAAAGAAAAAGAATCTGTTACCGTTGTAGGCAGTAACAGATTCTTTTTCTTTGATCCTATTGTGAGTATAGATATGGACACAGAATACGACACTCCAGAAGAGCAATCAGAGATGGAGAGACGCCGTACCCTATTTGCCGAATCAGACCTCTCTCTGGTGGCCCTCGGAGACATAGCTGCCAAACTGGACGAGTACGAAACACAGTATCCAGTTGCGCAAAATACTGTAAACAGTTTGCGTACAAGACAGATACAACGAAGACCGACATCCTTTCCCACTCCCGTTGTGGAAAGAGAAGGTAGTCGGCCTCCGTTGTGGGATTTGGTGGAACTACTGCGATGGAGAGATGATGTCGGCTTTCGCTATCCAGGAAAACAAAAACTTGCTAGAGTGAGTAATACAAATATTGACTCAATCCAACATGCGTAGTAAAATGTAGACACAGAAGAGAAAACGAACAGGATTTGCAGGCATGACCGAAAGTCAAAAAGCAGTGAAAGCACCAGCACCGTATCTCAACGGACGTGGGCAGTACAAAGTTACAAATCCGCTTACGAAAGAAAACGAACTGTACGAACGAGTCACACGTTTCAGCGACAAATTGAAAAAGCCACAGCTCGAAGCGTGGTCAAAAAGAAAAATGTTGGACGGAGTGTTCGACAACAGCAGCTACTTTCTCAAAACTATGGGCAAAATAAATACGTTTGACCTGCCCAAGAAAGAAAGGGACAACCAACTCAATGCGCTGGCGCAGGAAGCGCATCGTCTCGGAGGAGGATACGAAGCGGCCGACTACGGAACATTTGTCCACGGCGTCTCTGAACGTTACATGACCAATAAAATTACGAAAAAAGAAATAGGTGAACTACCTGAGCATCTAAAAGCTCAGCTTTTGTCCCTGCGAAATACTATCAGTCAGATAACTGGTGTAGATCAGCCTCTCGACAATACGGAACGTATTGTCCTCAACACAAAGTACAGAGTCGCAGGTCAGTATGACATGTGCTTGACACTGCCTGATGGAACAAGTGTCATTGCCGACATNAAAACAGGCAGTGTTGANACGTATGCTCTGCCTGGATTCTCGACGCAACTACATTTGTANGCAAGTGCGGATTGGGTTTACGACAGAGATTCTGGATGTTACGAACCGATGGAGGGTGTGTCGACAGATTATGGATATATTCTTCACATGCCACGGCAAGAGGATTTCTGTACACTGAAAAAAGTTTCCCTCTCGTATGGAGAAAAAGCAGCAAAAATCTATGCCGATGTGCGTGAAATGGAAAAAGAGGGAAGAACATTAGATTTTCTCTAGCATCGCACCTAAAAATTGTGATAGAATAACAGAATAGAATCAGAACAGATACAGAAAGACGATCATGGGTACAGAACTAGAACGACCAATGCCGAGTTTCACGCCGACAGCGAAATTTGGGGACGCACGCCCGGAAGAATGGCCCTTTTCGCCACCGAACACCGGACGTTTCGCAATCCTTGTCCCCCACCACAAAAAACGATTGACGATACCGGACACATTCCACACTGGCGACACTGGTACAAAGATTGTTACAGCAGTTTTTGCGGATCTGATGTACACGACACCGCAAGTCACACAAAAAAATCTGGCTTACGGAATCACCTACGCCGATGAAGTGTACGAAACATACGACGAGTGCGAATTTTACCCAAAACAATCATTTATCCAGGCAGTTATCAGAGGCTGTCTCATCAATTGCTTTCAAAAAGGCGACCCTAAAAACTACATGCCGTATGCAGGTTTTATCCAAAGAGGTGTGGCGAAGCCTCCGAAGCAAGCTCCATGGACAATGTTCCTTCCTGAAGAGGAGGAAATGACAGACACCATGCTAAAAGTTGTTGCCGGTTCCCTGAAATACTGGCAAGAAAAGCTGGAAAGTAATTACGATATTCCGAAAGGAGTAGGCGGCCCCATACCAGATCTCTCTTACCCGGAGGATGCCCCTTACGAGACACCTATTGAAGCGAATTTCCCATTTGTACGGGACACTCGTGTGGAAAATGGAGTAGAAACTGGGGTTATCGTCGCAAATGGACCACCTACAAAACTCACATCTGATGGTTCTCTCGCTTGGAATGACGACAGGGTTATGCCTGATGGTTCCCTCGCTTGGGAGGGAAAGAACACTTAAGTAAATTGTAATTTACAATAGTTCTGTTGCATTCGAGCATAACCACTGCTACATTTTGTGGCAGTGGTTATTCCATTAGTGGAGGCGATCAGACAAGTACTTCGTGGTTGTTGTGTCTGATCGCTGCCGTAGTGATTGATCCCCCACATGCGCTGAGAGACGGCCGTGGCCCGGCTGTTACCACATGAGGGATGGTGGCACTTTCTTTTCTCCCCCAGATGGGAAAGTGCGTTTTAAATGCCACCCACACGTGTCCCTCATCGAAAATCCGGGTAAATGTTCTGTTTACCCGGATTTTCTTTTATTTTCGCACTAGAATACCGGCGCTATTTCTATCGCCCACCTGTAGGGCCAGCAATCCCTTGAGTAGTGCGGTGAGTGCGGCGATGCCGATGGTGCCAGCGACAACCGCCCAGTCAATGTCACTCACGAGTGTATATGTGCCGATAATGGCGAGGGCTGCTTGCGCCGCTGTTGCGATTACTCGTTCGGCGAGATCGATGAAAAACGCTTTACTCATTGGACTTCCCTGTCTTTTTTTCGCACTCTGACTGCATCTCTCTCATGAGAAACTTCTCAAGCAGGCCCATAATAGACTCTTCAGGCCAAAACGGTTCTCCATTGTGGTCCATCCTGTCCATTGGTTTCCGAAGTAGACCATCTCTCAGGTTGGAAAGGTCCGCCAAAACGTCTCCCACAGTGCGTAACTCATATCCCGTGGCATATTTACCACCTAGAAGGGTGTCTAGCGTTAAATCGCCATTTAGAGGTGTTTCAGAGGGATTCCGATTTTTCCACTCTTTCAAAGACTCACCAGAGAGTAGAGAAAAGAAGTCTTTGAACCCTTTGGGGTTTTCTATATCCCTGCGATTGAAAGAAAAATGCCAATGCCAAACATGCGACTGGGAAGGCGTCCTTGTTCGCCTAGTACGAAAATCGTACCCCTCTGCGACCTCATCAAAATCACTCTGGCCCAGTGCCTCACGCACTGCCCACATCCGAGGATCGTTCGTTTCAAAAGCGTCCTTTATCAGTATGCCGTATTTCTGGATCGTACGGTAGTCCCCACGTTGAGCATCGGGAAAAGTCCAGTCGATCGCTGCCGATTTGTCCGCAGGACCCATTCGATCAATTGCATCCCGAACGCTGTAGTCCCCCGGTCTATTTCCTGATCGAGTATTGTGGTATCCTGATTTTGCAGCGTAAATGCCTGAAAGCAAACTCTCTGGTTCGAGGTCTTTTAGATTGAGCCAAAAATCCCACAGTGCATCGGTAATCACTGTGGGAGCTGGATTTTCCTGCAACCCCATACTCTGTACCTCCAAAATACGCTCTCTCGATGAGGAGTATAGAGTATGCTTTTTTCGAGCCTACAGCCTAGCGGGACTAAGGCTTAAACGTCAGAACCAGACAGATGAATAACTGTCTGGTTCTGACTTCCTCGTGCGTCATGCCCATGCTGGTGGAGAAAGCTCCCCCTCCCGGAGTACCACTCCCTCCCAAAAACGGCTGTTATTTTTACGTACGCTACGTACACAAAAGTCATTCGCTTTCGCATACGAACCTAGCTTCTTGCCAAACGCTATTTGTGAGACAATTGGCTCGGTAGGTGCAGTGTGTCGCATAACCTCTAAGAATTTGTTATATAGCTTGCTTTTGGAAGTGGACTTACCAGCCTCGAACGTACAATGTTCTTGAAAAAATTCGGCAGCAGTGTCGTACGCCTCTTGTCGGTCTTTCTTCACCACGTCCATGCTCGAAGAGATCCGCAATTCGCCGCCCGCTGCCAAGAACATCTTTGCCCCATCTACAGCCCAAGAGAGAATTTTTCCCCCTTCATTGGCAATGAGAGTCTGTGCGAGACGTTTATCCTGTTTCTGTTCTGGAATTTGCACGTCCCATGTAACGTAGAGAATTCTTCTCCAAATGCCATGATCGGTCCCACGTACACTGGGTTCTTCATTTGTGTGCAGAACCATCGACCATGTCGGTGAAACTTCAAAAACCTCTCTATACAGGTGGCGTGCCTGCAACCGCTCCCCACCTGTCAAAAGTTTCACCATCGCTTCATTCATCTGCGATGCACTCTCCAGCTCACTGGCAACCACCAACCTAGCCCCAGCAATTTCTACAACACACCGCTCTCTCTCCGTCAACGGCTTTTTTACAATGAGATCCTCAGGCAAAATCGCAGAATAGCTGCCTAGCAGCTGTGCGATAACACCCCAAAAGACTGATTTTCCATTCGCCCCGTCACCAGAATTGATTACGAATTTATCCAGTGGATGTCCTGTGAGACCAGATCCGACAAGTGTCTGCAAAAACGTTTGTGTTTCTTTGTCTGGCTGCCACGTATTCAGACAATCAATCCACAACGATGGCGCACCCTCATCCCGTGAAACAGCCGTTTGTTTCGTAACTAAATGCTTTGTGGAATGAGGCAGAGACGCTCCAGTTCGCAAGTCAACCATTTCTGTCGGCGTGCTCAGTACCTCAGCAGTTGTGACACCATCAAAGTCTGTCGGATAACGTGTATCCTCTCTTGCACGAACACGTGCAAGAGACAACGCTTTTGCCACTGATGGCTCATTTGCAAGTCCAGACGAAAATTTCAAGACAACTTCTGCGGTGCCATCGCCGTCGCCTTGTGAACGCTCTACCATCGCTTTTGCGGTGGTGTACATAGGCTCAGCAACACGTTTTACATACTCATAGGTTGGTGGCTGATCGGACGGAAGGCGTGTCCACACTCCATCCCCCCACGACATCCATCCCCAACCAGGAACGTATAAATGGTCGGGGGACACCAGTTTCCATCGCTCTGCATTCCCTGCGTCGTGGAAGCCACACTGCATGAGATCCTGCATCGACGCAAGCCGTGTCGATGCGTCTTGTTGGGCTACTTCCGTAGAGCCAGGGACGACTTTTTGCGCTTGGTCTATTTTTTCTTGCGGTATCGCAAGCAGAACGGTCGTGTCTAGTTCGTTCTGTTCCAGAGGAACGGGCAGTACACTGTTCAATACGCAAATGAGTTTATTCGATTCATCCTCTGCGCATCGATACACGATACGAAATGCGTATTTTGCGCTTGCCAAAAAGCTATTTCGACCGCTCGTTTGCGATTTTGCTCTCGTACCCCAATCACCAGGTATTTTCGTGTCCCCCACCTGTACCCACTCTGAGTGGGTAGACGGATTAAAGAAGCCTGTTTTACTGCTCTGTAGTTTTCTGTTGGGTGTTTGTTTTAAATTAGACCTTATGGGTTTTCTGTACTTTGAGAAAGCATCTGTGGGGAATGGCTGTATTTTTCCTCCTACCTGGGAAAAATTTTCCTTGGAGAACAGGAGCGCACCGTCCCGGCTAATCGGCAGATAAAACGCACCAGCACTGTGGAATGAAAACGGAGCTGTTGCCTGTTTTCCTCCACCAGAGAGTACCGACATCCCGGCGTCAAGGTCTCTGTCCCCCCAACGAAAGTTTGTCGTGCCAGAAAAATAGATGTGCAACCCTCCACCACCAGTCCGCACAATAACAGTGTCTTTTGCCTGCTCGGAAAGAACAATCCCTAAGCTCTCCAATTCGTCAAAAGCCTTCTCTGGCGTGTTCGGACCACCATGTCGTGGGTCACAGTCCAGAACAGTCAAACCATCCAACCTCACGGCCATTTGCAGGGCAATCCAGGGATCTCTCGACAATGCGTCATCCGGCAGACATATGTTCGGTACACTGCGCAAAAGTGCGTCTGCAGAACCCCACGCAAATTTCAGCCACGACCGATACGGTCGCTTACAACCTGTATTTCCGCAAAACAGACACTCATGCAGCGCTTCGTCTTTCACAGGCGCTATCCAGGGATTCCCCGGTCGGTGGATGAGGTTGAACTTACCGAGCATCCCATCTGGATGAGCGAGCATTCTCTCTGTGTAGTGAGCAGATAGATGCAGCAAGTCTCCTGGTCTAATTGGACATCCGTTTTTGTCCGTTGTTGTGAGAGATGGAGCATGCTGTGAGACAAGAGCATGCTCATCCAGGGATGATCGCAGAATTGACGTGGTTTGCTCCATCTCCTGCTTGTACGTAGTAAAATTTCCCATTACCAACCCACATTTTTTATTGCGAACACTAGATAGCACAGATTTTAACACATGCGTCAATAAAACAGAGTTCGGATCACACTTTTATTGACGCATGTGTGTATCTGCTCTCCACCGGCGTGTGTGATGCCCATAGTGCCAGATTTCTCTCGTCTGTGTAACCAGGGGAGAGGTCCCCTATCTGTGAGTTTCTCTGTGGCTGTGCCGTGATTCCTAGGGAAAGGTGACAAGTGACAAGTTTTTTCCTGACCTTTACTTCTCTGTATATACCCTGGCTCATATATAACCAATATAACTCAATATAACTCATATTGTTATATACCCCTCGTTCTACTCCCCCCTCTCTTTTCTAATTATTCTCTTTTCCCTAAAAAAACTGTCATTCTGTCACTTAAACAGCAAGGTACCTATTTCCTGGAGAGAGTGCAGTGTGTTTGCCCAGCTAGGGCGGGGTTTTTCCCTGGGGGCGTGTTCTCAATTTAGGGTGACAACTTTGGTGACAGTACATGCACGCACAGAAGAATAGTTGTCACTTGTCACGCTTTTCTGAGAGAAAACTGAGAAGAGCATTCCGAGTGTTAATTGACAGTGCTATTCTTTTAGCACTACCGTAGAAAGAACAAAAGGAGTGCACATCTCAATAGCCTTAAAATAACGCAAATGGTCGTGACAAGAAGTGACAAGAAGTGACAACTCTGAAAAAAAGTTGTCACCCTATTTGCAGTTTGCAAGTAAGCTTTTTGTGTAAAAAGAGCAAATAANTCCCCCACACAGAGTGATAATCCCGCTTATGCAGAATTATGCTGTACAATAGGGGTGCGCAGTAAACACGATGTTTGCTATCGCTCCAACCCAAAAGAAAGTACTACTGTGTCTGAAAATAGTATTCCGGGAAAACACCGCATGAGTCTGATTTTCGATCTGGCAAAAATCGATGCAGAAAACAGTGCGGATTTAGACAGACTGGAAGAACGGTACGACGCTGAATCCGCAACGCTGCTTGCATTCTACAACGAGAACGAATCGTACATTCTATCCGCCCGTGAAGAACTCATCATGGGGAGTGCAGACGGTCACAACCTACAAGCTGTATTCTGGTCTGCGAATCGTGCATGCAGAATGTACGCATATCAAGACATGCTCTCCACATTGACAAGTGGGGGAAATCGCTTCAACACTGATGGAACATTGCGTACATCTGTACTCAGCACGACACTCAACGTTCTACAAGTGGTTCGTGAGGAGCTGGCAGAAGCAAAAATGGGTACGCAGTACACCGATCAGTCTTTGCAAGTCTCTATCAGTGGGGTCGATCCGGATAGTTTGCGATAAGTTTGTGCCGTGGTACAACAGACATACACGCCGTGTGGTGCAGCGAAAAAAATTTTCGACTGCAGGGACCCCGAAGTACTAATTGCTGGTCCTGCGGGCACTGGAAAATCATATGCGTGTTTGATGAAACTATACGCAAGTGCTTTTGCGAACGCTGGTGCACGGTTTCTCATTGTAAGAAAAGTCCAGGCGTCCCTCTCATCAAGCGCATTGGTCACGTGGCGTAAACATGTGATACAGCCAGCTGTGCAATGCGGATTACTGAACTACTATGGTGGTTCCGCAGTCGAGCCACCACAGTACCGGTTCTCGAACGGTTCGTCCGTCATGCTAGGTGGCATGAACAATGCAGATAGAGTGCTTAGTACGGAGTTTGACATAATTTACGTGCAAGAGGCGACTGAACTTGCACTTGTTGACTGGGAGATATTGGTATCTCGATTGCGAAATGGAAAAATCTCGTATCAACAGATCATCGCTGATTCAAATCCCTCCAGTGAACATCACTGGATAAAACAGCGGTGCAACGAGGGGAAAACGACGCTTTTTCACTCGAAACACCAGGACAATCCTCTTTTCTGGGATTCTAAAAGAGAAGACTGGACAGTAAAGGGTGAGTCGTACCTATCTCATTTGCGTGCGCTCACTGGGGTGCGCCGTGAGCGCTTGTATGAAGGTCGGTGGGTTTCTGAGGAGGGGACGATTTTTGTTGGGTTTCATGAGCGTGTACACGTTATTGAGCCATTCGAGATTCCCTCTGATTGGCTTCGCTATCTTACGATCGACTTTGGGTACACAAACCCATTTGTCTGTCAGTGGTGGGCGATTGACCCCGATGGCCGTGCATACATGTATAGGGAAATTTATCGTACACAACGTCTTGTGGAGGACCACGCAAAACAGATACAAGAGTACATTGATGAGGACGGGGTGTCGCCCGAGTCTGTCTTGGCCGATCACGATGCAGAGGGTCGAGCAACCCTGGAGAAATACCTGCGACGCAGCATAAAACCTGCAAAAAAAGATGTGCTTCGTGGTATAGAGGCAGTACAGTCAAGATTTCGCATACCAGAGGACAAAAAACCTCGTTTGTGCTTTTTCTCCGACAGTCTTGTAGAGCGTGACCTACGCCTACGAAACCGTGGAAAACCATGTTCAACCGTCGAAGAAATTGCAGGTTACGTGTGGTCAAATAGAAAAACAGAATCAGGTGTTGACCACCCGGTGAAAACGAACGACCACGGCGTGGATTGCATTCGGTATATGATTGCTCACATTGATCTGCGAGTTACCCCGTCATTTTTGTCTGTTGAGGTCTAGGCGTGCGTTTTCAAG
>JGI24023J19991_10000921_pt1 | contig 23114 bp, 20 predicted proteins | sample Cruoilmetagenom1_FD_19991 | JGI IMG/M metagenome (IMG submission 19991) | reverse complement strand
AAACCGCTTTTACAGGCTCCCAGAATATTGTCGACCCCAGCTACGGTCATAATGAATCCAACCTTATCTGGCGAGATCTGGTTGCCAGAATCAGCGGACCTGCAGTTTTTTCCCTTCAGGCTATTTTTCTCTCGGACTGGTACCTTGGAACAGATGAAGCACTGAGCGATGAAGAATTTTTCCCATCTCCTGATACAAATGGAGACAGTCCGATACAGGTGCTTCCCAGTGGGCCGGTGTATTCTCCCAGCAACTACCACATGGTTGTAATTGAAGCCCTCTACCATGCAAAAAAACAAGTCATTATTACCACCCCTTACTTCATTCCCGACGATGCCATGCTTCAGGCTCTGGAATCGGTATGCCGCCGGGGGATCGATCTGAATCTGGTACTTCCGAAAAAATCCGATCAGTTTCTTCCAGGAAATGCGGCAAAATCCTACTATGAAGATATTATGAAATGGGGTGCGAGGATTCATCTGTTCAACGACGGAATTCTCCACACCAAAAGCATCAGTATTGATGAGAATATTTGCTTCTTCGGATCAAGTAATTTTGATATCCGGTCTTTTGAACTGGACTTTGAAATGGATCTTGTCTTCTATGGTCAAAAGGAAATCGATGATATCAAAAAACAACAGCGGGCATATATCCATCAATCAGAAGAACTCGATCCTGAGAAATGGATCAGCCGGGGACTTCTGAGAAAAACAGTTGAAAACCTCTCCAGGTTACTGAGTCCGATGCTTTAAAGAGTGATAAGGTATAGAAATGAAGTATTACAGTGTTCTTTTTCTGACGATACTGCTGATTACAGCCTGCTCATCGACTCCTGAGAATCAGATAGTTCAAGTGAATTCTGAACCGGATAACATGATTTACGGTATCGACTCTCTGGTGGGCAGTATTGCCGAAAGAACTGTTTCCCTGCTTTCAGGTGATGTATCCAGAACCATAGCTGTTTACTACTTCACCGTTAACGGACAGGAGAGCAATATCAGTGACTACCTGATTACCGGCCTGACAACAGAAATCGCCAACCTCTCGGGCAATGAAACTACCGTGGTAAGCCGGCAGGGGCTGGACAGGGTAATGTCTGAGCAGTCTCTGATGGTGTCAGACCTTGTTTCTGAGGAAACTCAGGTGAATATCGGCGCTCTTCTCGGTGCCGACGTTATCCTGATCGGATACATCGTACCTCTGGACGATTTCGATAAAATCAATATTCAGATAATCGAAGTTGAAAGCGGCGCCGTTATCGGAGGCTTCTTTCTGGACTATAAGCTGGAGGACGGATTTATACGGGATACGGCAAATGAGACAATTGTGATAGATGGCGGGGCTGTACAGGTAGAAGGAATTACCACCGTAAAAACCATATACGAAAACTTCAATGGCAGTGTTGTCAGTTTAAGTCCGTCTCATTATGAAGAATACTGGGGAGACAGAATCCAGTACGCATCGGCAAAAACAGGAACTTCAGACGAAGGGTACGGCTATCTTCAATTTGAAGCGGAATTTGACACCATCGACATCATGAAAGACTGGGAGGACAGCGACCTGAATTTCTACCTGATTTTCAGAACGGACTGGAAATCTGAGAACCAGGATGGTATCAGCTTCGGTGTATTTCCCGAAGGATTTTCCCAGCTATCGGCCTTTATTCAGCAGACCGATTCTGCCGGGGAGCAGATAACCCGAATGGCCCCTATGTCCTTAAACCCCGATAAATGGACTGAGATGCAGATTCCCTTCTCATCGTTTATGGATATTTCCGAGGGAGATGAGATTGATTTTTCCAAACCAATTACTATCGGATTTGCCGTCCCCTATCTGGACAACTTCACAGCCGGGCATTTCAGAGACAGCACCTTCCTTAATAGCCGGTTACGGGTTGATAACCTGGGTCTCTTCAAGCTCAACGAACCCGATCCACCAGGTTTGATTGAAGCCTACCAGGACGATGTTACCCGAGCTCCTGCCGTTTTCAGAGTCGGGGGATCCTACCTTTACGTCGATTATTCTGAATCCGATGCCGGGGTGAAGAAGCGTAACGATGGTGTTGAGTCAGAGAGTCTCAGAACATCACTGATAGAGGACGGCCCGGGAGGCCGTTTCCTGAGGCTTTCCGGTGAATTGAAAGTCAACAACAATATTCAGGATTTTCTGGAGACAGAAGAAGATCTTTACGTCATCTACAGCCTTACTTCCGGAGTTGACTGGAAGGATTTTGAATCGTTCTCAATGCTCATCCGCTCAGACACCTTTGAAGCCTGCTATATGGAAATTGCGGGTCTGGATAACGGTGAGTATTACAGTGCTGATTTCAGTTTAAACTCCAGCTGGACACAGATAAACAAACCCTTCTCATCAACCTCCAAAAGCACAAGAATACAGTTCATTTTCGCCATACCCCGGTCCTCCATTCAGAGGTCACTTAGAAAAGACGGTATTCTGAGCTTCTTTGTAGACCTCGATCAGATTATGCTTCAATAATCAGATCATTAATTCCCCTTTTAGGGACATGATGAACATGATTCTCATCCCTGTAATATCGGGTATCCCCATCTTCTCCGACTCCCTCCAGTTTCACTTCCTCTCTGGGACGTCCCAGGGCAAGAACGTATAAAATCTCAAATTGCTCAGGCAGTTTCAGAAGCCCCGTCAGTTTCCCCCGCTTAACAGAACCGAAGATGCAGCCGCCCAGCCCTTTATCCACGGCCCCAAGGAGCATAGTCTGCATAACGATCCCCGGATCCACCGACCAGCTCTTGGCAATTCGGGTATCCCCGAGAATAACGATATAAGCCGGCGGCCTCTCACCCTCTACAGGTCCAGGCCAGTCAGGAAGGGATGCCGCCCATCCGAGGGTAGAGAAAATCATTGCATTCATTTCAGCCGTGTTTGACAGGAGATATTTCAGGGGTTGTTTGTTGGCCGCCGAGGGAGTAATTCGAGCCAGCTCCACCAATTTTTTCAACAGCTCTGATGGTATCGGCTCATCCTCAAAAAATCTTCTGTAAGACCTGTTTTTTTCAACCAGTGCTTGAATGTCCATATAAAACTCCTGCCTGTTTATCATACTTCATCTTGTAATCTGGTATCATCACCAATTTTCACCGATACTGAATCCTGGAGCTGAAACTATGAAAATCCTCTTCATCAACAGTCATACCGGTACCGCCACTCTTCCTCTGGCTTCGGCTTGCCTGGCCTCGATACTGGAAAACAATTTCCCCGGTCTTGTAGATTGTCCGATACTGGAGCCGGCCCCTGGGTTTTCCATTAAAAATACCGCCGATGAAATTCTTTCAATGAAGCCAGATCTGATTGCCTTAACTCTTTACTCCTGGAGTCGTATTGACCTCCTGTCGCTCTCAGCGGCTCTTCTTGAAACTTCAGGTTCAAACTGTCCACCCATCATTGCCGGGGGACCGGAGGTTACCGCTAATCCTCTCTCCATACAGAACCACCCTTCAATCAATCTGGCGGTATCCGGTGAGGGAGAGATAGCCATCTCGGCGATTGTCGAAAAGCTCCTCCCCCTGCCGCCGGAAATCCGTGGGACAGCCCTTAAGGACTTTCCCGCACCCTATTCCAAACCCGGCCCTGAAAATCTGGACAATCTACCCTCCCCTTGGGACGCTGCTGCCCTGAAAGGCCGAATATACGAAGATACCGTCTGGGAACTTACCCGGGGCTGCCCCTTCAACTGCCATTTCTGCTTCGAATCCAAGGGCAGCGACAAGGTGAGACATAAATCCCTCTCCCGGGCTGCAGAAGAACTTAAACAGCTTCAGAATAGGGGAACCGGAAATGTGTTCCTCCTGGATCCCACATTCAACGCTTCTCCAAAGCGGGCCAAAGAGCTGCTTCGTCTCTTTATCTCCCAGGCACCGGAACTCCGTTACCACATGGAAGTGCGGACAGAGTTTCTGGATGAAGAGCAGGCGGAGCTCTACGCCGAAATCGGCTGCACCCTGCAGATCGGCCTGCAGACCGCCCACTCTGATGTGGCCCGGAACATCGGCAGACCATTCTCACCCGAGAGGTTTCAGGAGAAACTTCTCCCACTTCATGAATACGCCGTACCCTACGGGCTGGATCTGATCTACGGACTGCCCGGGGATAGTTTGGAGGGATTCCGGGAAAGCCTGGATTTCGCCCTTTACTGCGCCCCGAATCATCTTGATATATTCCCGCTATCAGTACTTCCCGGAACCCGGCTCAGAGAAACCGCCCGAGGCCTGGGCCTTCATTACCTGAATGAGGCACCTTACACCGTTACCGGAGATAACAACGGGAGCAAAGGGTTCACCGCCGGGGATCTAAACGAAGCTCAAGATCTGGCATCCGCAATCAACAGTCTCTACAACAGGGGCCGGGCCGTTCCCTGGTTCCTGCTCTGTGCCGAAACCCTGAACCTTCGACCGGTGGAAATTCTTGAAGCCTACCGAAAAAGGGAGAATGCAGATGCCGGCACTATCAGCGAGTCAGAAAAAGCCGCAGGTCTTGGGCTTTTCATCCGGGAACTGGCCATCATTTCCGGGCATCCGTTGATTGAAACCATACTGGAAGATCTGGTAGTTTTGCTTACTGTAGAAAGTGCTATTCAACAGGGTCTGCCGATTTCCGGGGACATTTCATTCACCTATAACCCTTCAGTTCTCTACGAGCATCTGGAAATGGGCATCAGCGATCCAGAGGAGCTTGCGGCTTTTGTTCCTGTGAATAAAGGGTTTTATTCGATTGAAGATCTGAAGAATATCATGAATCTATAAAAATATCCGACCAGGTTACTTCTCCGGCAGAGGGTTCCCAAACATTCTCAGGCATTAATCTTTGAAGCTCTGCAAAGCACAATCCTGCCAATTCCCCCCAGCACAGAATGCTCATTGAGAATCTCCAGACCTGAATCCCCGATAATAGTATCCAGCCCTCCGGCAGCCTGATAATCACAGTATCCGGCGTAATGCTCTTTTCCGGCCATTTTCTCTATCATCCGGGTAAACCAGCCTCCAAAAGTGGGCGGTATAGGAGTGGCATAATCGGCAACAAGAAGCTGCCCGGCCGTTCTTGTGAGTTCCCTGAGCACCGGAATACGGTTTGCAGGATTCATCTCGTGCAGCGCCAGGGTTATCGTGGCGTAATCGAATTCCTTATCAGCGATAAAAGGTAAATTCCTGGCATCCGCTTCCTGAAAAGACAAATTTTCCGACAACCCTGAAACCCTGCCCTGAGCACATTCAACAATAGTTCGGTTGTAATCAAAACCTAAAACCCGCCCCGCCCTGCGGGCCAGTATCAGGGACTGTTCCCCTGTTCCACAGGCAGCTTCCAGAACTGATGCCCCCTCGGGAATCATTCCGGCCAGCGTTCTGCGCAGGGGCCTGAGCAGGGGATCGATAAACCTCCGGTAGAAAAAACAGTGAGAATTCATGATTCGAGAATCTCACTTACCCGGCCCACTTCACCGGATTCCAGACGAACCTTAATCCCATGGGGGTGATAAGCAGACTTAGTCAGAAGATCTTTCACAACACCCTCGGTAAGTCTGCCGCGGCGCTGGTCCTGCTTCATAACGACGGCCACTTTCAAACCCGGATGTATATCACTTCGATTATTTCCATTCATTTTTTATCTCCCGTCACGTATCATCACCTTGTAATGCCTGCCCTTGATTTTCCCTTTCCCCAGAACTCCGACAGCCCGTTCTTTCAAACTTCGCTTAACGGCAACAAAAGTTACCGTATCTAAACGGTCAATTTTCCCAACATCTTTACCGTCAATTCCACCTGAAGAAGTAAGAGCTCCCAAAAGATCGCCGGCACTGATTTTGTTCTTCCGGCCGCCGTTGATAGAAAGGGTAATCATTCCAGGCTGCATCCCGGTTACTGACGAACTCAACGAATCTGAATTAAAAACGGGTTTCTCTGCTGAATAATCGCTTTCCAGAAATTCATTGATAGCTTTCAGACGGAATATCTCACGGGGCCGGATAAGAGAATAGGCAGATCCTTCTTTACCTGCCCGCCCGGTGCGTCCGATTCGGTGTACGTAGGTTTCGCTCTCAAAAGGCATATCAAAATTAATTACCACACCGATTGAATCAATATCCAGCCCACGGGCTGCCACATCTGTTGCAACCAGAATACGGCTGCTTCCATTGGAAAAACGAATGAGAACTTCGGTACGCTCACTCTGATCCAAATCACCATGGAGGGCCAGAACTTGATACCCAAGCTTATTCAGCTGTGCTTCAGTTTTCCGGCATGAATCTTTGGTATTACAGAAAATAAGGACTGAATCCGGTTTAAGATAAGCCAGGAGACCACTTACTGCAGATATCTTTTCACCTGGTAGAACTTCAAGAAACCGCTGAGTTATCACTTCGGGACGATGCAGTGATTCAACAGTAATCTCCCGGGGCTTTTTCATAAAATCTCTGCCCAATTCCCGCACCTCTTCGGGAAATGTTGCGGAGAAACAAAGTGTTTGGCGCCGGGAAGGAAGAAAAGAGAAGATACTCTGAATCTCTTCCATGAAACCCATATCCAGCATCCGGTCCGCTTCATCAAGAACCAGAGTTTTAAGCCCTCCGACAATCAGGGAACCCCGTTCCAGCAGTTTCAGGATTCGTCCGGGGGTACCCACGACAATATGGGCCTGATGCTTCAGCGAGAGTTCCTGTTTTCTTACAGGCATCCCGCCGGTAATATTCAGAATTTTGATATTGGAGCGGAACCTGGCAATACGCCGCAGCTCTCCGGCCACCTGTTCCGAAAGCTCCCGGGTAGGACAGAGTATCAGATCCTGTATCTCAAGAAGTTTCATATCCAGATTCTCCAGCATCCCGATACCGAAGGCGGCAGTCTTTCCGCTTCCGGTTTTTGCCTGGGCCAGAACATCCTTACCTTTAAGGATAGGGGGTATGCTCATCTCCTGAATCGCTGTCATGGTTTCATACTTGAGAAGCTTCAGATTTGACATCATCGCCTCTGAAAGATTTAAATGAGTAAAGGTTTTCATTTTCGTATTACAACCTGATTATCAGTTCGACGGAACGTTATCTCTATAAAAAACAGAATGAATTGCTTCATTTGAAACTTCATAACATATTATCGCGAAATAATCCCGCAATTGCATGAAATCCTCCGAAGTCTTACATTAATACCGAGGATTATCCCCTATGAGCAGCACCTCCATTATCATTGCCGTACTCAACGCCCGTTACAGCCACAGCGCCCTGGGTGTACGGTATCTGCTGGCCAACATGGGATCTTTGCGAACGCAGACTCTACTGAAAGAATTTCTGATTCAGGATGACCTCTTGCGCGTTGCCGAAGAGATACTTTCTGATAACCCGAAAATTGTGGGCCTTAGTATTTCAATTTGGAATGCCCCCCCCACCGCCCGGCTTATCAAACTGCTCAAATGTATCAGTCCCGAAATCCTCATCATTATCGGCGGGCCGGAGGTCCGTTGGGCTGAAGAGCCAATAAATGGAGCCGACATCCTTGTAAGAGGAGAGGGTGAACTTGTTTTCCCTGATATCTGTGAAAAGCTCCTCAAAGGAGAGGAAGTTCCTGCCATCATTGACGGCGGTTTTCCTGAACTTGATACCCTGGTTCTGCCCTACGATGAGTACTCCGATGAAGACTTAAAACAACGAATAATATATGTAGAATCCAGCCGGGGATGCCCTTTTTCCTGTGAATTCTGCCTTTCATCCCGGGAGAAAAAAGTACGGAACTTCAATCTGGACCATCTGCTCCCCGCATTCGATCGGCTTATCAAGAGAGGATGCAGGGGTTTTAAGTTTATAGACCGCACATTCAATCTTGATATTGAATCCTGCATCCGTATCCTGGACTTCTTCTACGACCGCTGGCCCAGAGAAGATTCCGGAGCCCTTGTATCCCCGAAAGCAACCCGGCAGGTGGCACTGGGGGTAAAGAGAGGTGAAAGCTTTTTCCTTCACTTTGAAGTGGTTCCCGACCGCTTTGATGAAAGGTTGTTAAAGTCCCTCTCCCGGTTCCCAGCAGGGGGTGTACAGCTGGAGATGGGGGTACAAACCCTCAACCCGGAAATCGGCAGCCTCATCAGCCGCAAGGTTGATTCCGAAATAACCGCACAGAACCTCAAACTCATCAGGGGGGTTACAGGTGCCCATGTTCACGCCGATCTGATAATAGGCCTCCCCGGGGAGAAAGAAATAAGTTTTGCAGAAAGCTTTGACACCCTCAGATCCATGCACCCCGATGAGATTCAAATCGGAATACTGAAACTCCTTCCCGGCGCCCCCATCGCCCGGCACATAGAAGAGTACAAACTGGTATTCAACCCCGCGCCCCCTTATGACATTCTGAGCAGCAGCTGTATTTCATTCCCCCGGATGCAGCAACTCAAGCGCCTTGCCAAATACTACGATATCTTTGTTAACTCCGGAAAATTCACCTCCGCTATGGAGTTTGTTATGGGCAGCGGAGAGTGCAGCAGCTCACCCTTCTACCGTTTTGATAATTTTTCCAGCTGGCTGTACTCCACCACCGCTCAAGACCACGGTATCAGTCAGCAAAGACAGTACTCTCTGGTTCTTGATTATCTTATCAACCGGCTGAGCATGGCACTGGAGGATGCGGGGAAAACCCTTGTCGGAGATTTTTTGAGATTGGGAATTGAACGCTATCTGCCCGAATGCCTGCGGCCCTACCTTTGATATTATTTGTAATTATTATCTGTATCCTTTAGATTCTGTTCAAAGGATACCGTGTATGAAAAACCCTCAGGATATCGTTGTAACTGGAATCGGAGCCATCACACCCATCGGACTGAACCTCAAGGAATTCTGGGAAAACCTAATCCAGGGGGTTTCCGGAGCCGATTACATCAAGGGGTTTGATACCGAAGGGTTCAGGTCGAAGATTGCCTGTGAAGTAAAAGACTTCAATGCCGGTGATTTCATAGACAAACGGAGTGCCAGAAAAATGACCCGTTTTTCCCAGCTTGCGGTCTGTGCTTCGGTGGAAGCGGTAAAGGATTCCGGGGTGGAGTTGAGTAGCGTCGCCCCCCTGCGGGCAGGGTGCATCATAGGTTCCGCCGCCGGAGATTATGAAGTACTGGAGAAACAATTCGCCACCCTGGCCGAACGGGGCCCGGGCAGGGGAAACCCGCTGGCTGTCCCCAAAATAATACCCAATATGGCTGCCGGAAATGTGGCAATAGAACTTGGAATACACGGACCGAATATGGCCGTCTTATCCGCCTGTGCAACAGGAGCCCATTCCATCGGCATGGCCATGCAGATTCTGCAGCTGGGGCAGGCGGATGTGATGATTGCAGGAGGCACCGAATCCACTATTTCGCCTCTGGTAGTGGACGCCTATGGATGTATGAAAGTTCTCACCGCCAGAAATGACGACCCAAAAGCCGCCAGCCGGCCCTTCGATCTCGATCGGGACGGATTTGTAATTGGAGAGGGCTCCGCTTCGTTGGTTTTAGAGCGCCGGGAAGATGCGGAAAAAAGAGGAGCCCGGATTTATGCGGTTCTCGGCGGACTTGGTATGAGCGCCGATGCCTCCAGTATTGCCGCACCGGATGAAAACGGCAAATGGGCCGGTGAGGCTATAAAAATGGCCATACAAAATGCAGGGCTGAATCCCGAGGATATCGGATACGTGAATGCCCACGGTACTTCAACCCAGGCCAACGATAAAACAGAAACCAGGGCCATCCATACGGTATTCGGAAGCCGGGGAAAGAGCATACCGGTAAGCTCCAACAAATCCATGATCGGCCATACCCTGGGGGCCGCTGGAGCCATTGAAGCCGCCGCAACCATATTGAGCCTCCATACCGGTATACTGCCCCCTACCATCAATCAGGAGCAACCTGACCCGAACTGCGAACTGAACACCATTCCAAATCAGGCCCGGGAAGTGAAAATCCGGGCCGCGGTTACCAACTCCTTCGGATTCGGCGGTCAGAATGCTTCTCTGGCGTTTATCGCAGAAGAGTAAGCCCGTGAATTGTCTGGTCAATAAAAAGGGACTGTTCCACTATGTGGAGAACAGTCCCTTTTCAAAACTTGCAATTTCTCTGCCTATCTGGAAAATATCGCTTCCCGCTTAAGCAGGTTCCAGGAAGCTGTAAGCCCGTCAGTAATCTGATGCTGTAGAGTGCCTAACTTTTCAGACATAGATTCGTATTTTCTTCTCAGGCTGTCCACTCCGGAATCTCTGGCTTCAAGGATTCTTGCAGCCAGTTCTTTTTCATCGGCAATACCCATGTCCCGAACCCGGGCTGCCAAACCTTCATACTGGTGTTTCAGGTCTTGAACCCTGGCTACCAGTTTATCAAGATTTCTTACCACACTCTCTTTGGCTTTAAGCTGGTAACCTTCAGAGAGTTCCCCCACCAGAGATGCAACAGGAACAATTTCTGTTACCCGGTGGGCATTGGCACCGGCAAAAACAAACCCCTGATTAACCTTTCCCCGCCGGGCATTGTTCAGAGCAATAGAGATACAGTAGTTGGCATCCTGAGCCTTACAGGAAGAAAGACATTTCCAGGCACACTTGAACGAAGGCCGCTCTCCGGCTTCCGAAGCGAGTATATACTCGTTGCGGATGGCTCGTCCGGGCATTCCCACCGGACTTTTGATTATCCCTATCTGTTCAGGAGTACAGTCCACATAGGTTTGTTTAAACTTTTCATCCGCATCACATTCATCAGTAGCCACAAAACGGGTTCCCATCTGCACGCCTGAAGCACCGAGCTGAAAAACATTGTGAATATCTTCCCCGGTAAAAACACCGCCACCGGCGATTACAGGAATGGAGCGTCCAAACTCTTCCTCGAAGGGTTTAAGAGCTTCAACAATTCCTGGAACTATGGCTTCCACCTGGAAATCAGGATCGCTTATCTGTTCTTCCGAAAATCCGATATGACCACCGGCCAGAGGACCTTCAAACACAACTGCATCGGGAACGTCGTTGTAGATTTTTTCCCACATTCGGAAAATCAGCTCTGTCGCCCGGACAGAGCTGACTATGGGTACTGCTTTAACGTTGTTCTTCCTCATTTTCTCAACAGGAAGGTTTTTAATCGGCAGTCCCGCACCCATCACAATCAAATCGATTTTCTCTTCGATGGAAACGTCCATCAATTCATGGAAGTCGTTAACGGCCACCATGATGTTCACCCCGAGAACCCCGTCGGTTTTCTTCCGGGCTTTGCGTATTTCCTTGCGCAGGGCACGAAGATTCGCAGCCTGGCCGTCTTTGTAATAATCTTTTTCAATCATTCCGATGGCATTTGCAGCGATAATACCGATCCCGCCGGCTTCTGCAACGGCGGATGCCAAACCTGAGAGAGAAATACCGACACCCATTCCGCCCTGAATAATAGGTGTTCGGGCTGTCAGATTGCCGATTTTCAGGGACGGCCACTCAAAATGAGATTGACGGAACTGCTTGAGATGTTCTTTTAATCCCTTAAAATGTATATTTTTCGAGAAATCTTCAGTTAGAGTTCTAAGAGAAGAAAAGGTCTTTTCAAAACTGATAGTGTTCAAATAGTTAACTCCATAGAGAGGATTCCCCCCCCTCTCTCTTTTGTGACACATTATAGGTTTATGTATTAAAAGGATAGGCTGTGATATGTATTTCATATGTATTCCTTGTGTTTTCCTTAGCTTCAGTGGTATAGCTGAGACGATATGATGATACTGCTATCACCGACTAAAAAGATGGATTTCACATTCTCCATTCCGGAGATATACCCGATGGAATCACCGCCGTTCCAAAGGGAATCCGAAGAGCTGAACTATCATCTGCAGGGCTTCAGCAGGGAAGAACTTACATCTCTGATGGGAATCAGCCCGGCTCTGGCCGATCAGACCTATAGAGAGATTCGTGAGTTCAGCACCGGAACAGCCGGTAAAAAACCGGCTATATTCGCCTACTCGGGAACTGTATTTAAAACCCTTAATCCCGGGAGTTTTGCCGGCCCGCAGCTGCGATTTGCACAGAAGCATTTAAGAATTCTCTCTGGTTATTATGGGATTCTCACCCCTTTCAGCAAAATATCACCCTACCGTCTCGAAATGAAAACTCCGCTGAATCTCCCTGAAGACAAATCCCTCACATCGTTCTGGAAACTCAAGGTAAGTGATTATCTAAAAAATGAATCTTCAATCCTGAACCTGGCATCCGGAGAGTACAGCTCTATTCTCGATAAACGAGCTTTCAAAGGGAAATTCGTTACGTTCTTTTTTAAAGAATTGAACGGAGATAAACTGAAAACCATAGGGATGTATGCAAAAATCGCCCGGGGGCTGATGCTTCGCCGGATTCTGATGGAAAGAATTGTTGATCTCCGGATATTACAGCAGGGCAAAACGGGAGGTTATCTATATAATGAAAACCTCAGTACTGAGAACGACTGGGTTTTCACCCGGAAAAATACAAAAAAGGAGGAATAAAATGAGCAAAAAAGTAAAAGTCGGTATTATTATTTGTGACCGTTACCGCAGCTGCGCCGGGGGAAAATGTTTCCGGGCAATGGCGGAGAAATCCGGAGCATTTGATATTTATAAAGAAGACGAAGAACTGGAATTGGTGGGATTCACATCCTGCGGCGGATGCCCGGGGGGAAATATCGAATATGCCCCGGAAGAGATGAAGAAGAACGGTGCTGACGTAATTCACCTGGCAACCGGTTTCGTTGTCGGTTATCCGCCTTGCCCTTACACCGAACATTTTCAAAAGTTTATTCCGGAAAAATACAACTTAAAAGTGGTTATCGGAACTCATCCCATCCCGCAGAAATACTTCACAACCCATCAGAACCTGGGAAGTTGGGAGTCAAAAGAATGGAAAGCCTTAATTCAGCCGACTCTCTCAGAGGAAAAAACACGACTGGATTACAATTAAGAGAAGCCGGTTATTTACGGCGTGTGAGGAATCGGTCCAATGCCCCGGCAAAGGCCTTGCGGTCGGACTGATTCAGTGCCGGGGGACCACCAGTTACAACACCTCCGGAACGAAGGGTTTCCATAAAATCCCGCATGTTCAGCCTGGAGCGTATGGTATCCGGAGAAAATCTCTCCCCTCTGGGGTCCAGGGCATGACCACCCTTCTCAAGAATATCTGCCGCCAGAGGAATATCAGCGGTAATAACCAGATCGCCGGGATTCAGACGTTTCACTATCTCGTTGTCCGCCACATCAAAACCGGCTTTTACCAGGATAAAATCGATATGAGGTGAATCCGGAATCCTCATGGTTTGATTGGCAACCAGAGTCATGGGGATACCGGTCCGTTCTACCGCACGGAAAAGGATGTCTTTGATAACTACCGGTGTGGCATCGGCATCAACCCAGATTTTCAATGTAAAGACCCTGAACACTCAGTTTCCGAGGTCAGCATTAAAGAAGAAGACCTTCGGGGAAGGGGACATAAAGCACCTGGGTGAAAAACAGATAAAACGTTATTGCTAGAACTTCAACAATAGCAATTCGGCTGAGCTTCTTCTTCCCGGGTGCATCACGGTCGAGATAGAGGGTAATGAGAGGAAAGAAAATAAGACTGGTTACAAGAAAACCGAGGACAGGAATCAGGATTCCCCAGACTATCATCAGAAGTAGGGAAATCAAAGATGGGATATGGCGGAAAGAAGCTGAATCAAAGGTTTCCCCACTATCCCGGCGTACAAAAGTTAAAATAAACAACAACAGGGAGAGTCCCCCCAGAAGGAAAATGGCAACCCGGGGAAAAAGACCGCTTAACGGGCTGAATGTTTTGGCCTCAACCATAAAGAATGCACTGATACCGATTATGACAAGTGAAGAGATGCGATCAGCCCTTTTCAACTTTATGCCTCCAATTATTCTTGATTTTTACAATCAAAGGCCAGAAAGCCGAAACCACAGTCAGAATTATCATAACAATAGAAATGGGGCGTTGAAAGAAAACTCCTATCGCTGAGCCTTTAGCCCGTCCCATCAGTATGGACTGAACAAGACCCTGCTCGCAGATGCTCCCGAGTATCAGGCCGAGCACAATGGGGCCTGCACTGAATCCGGCTTTTCTACCGATAAAACCGATTATACCGAAAATCAGCATGATGTAGACATCGGCCATATTGTTGTTAATGGCAAAGGAGCCGATAACGGACAGTAGAAAAACAAAGGGAGCCAGAATGGTTACCGGGATTCCGGTAATAAGCTTGGACATGGCTTTACCGCTGATAAGCCCCAAAGGAAGAATAAGAATATTAGCCAGTATCAGGGAGAAGAGAAACGAGTAAGTAATCTCCCCGTGGGATGTAAACAGATAGGGACCGGGACGCAGACCCTGAAGGAGCAGGGCTCCCAGGAGAACAGCTGCCGGGGGTGCCCCTGGGATTCCCAGAGTAAGCATGGGAATAAGAGATCCGGAGACTTCAGCGTTGTTTGAAGCCTCTGAGGCCGCTACACCGTCAATAATTCCCGTACCGAAACGTTTGGGGAATTTTGAAACTCTCACCGCTTCATTGTAGGCCACCATTCCGGCAATATTACCCCCGGCCCCGGGGATAATGCCTACAACCGTCCCGATAACAGCAGATCTAATCAGAAGAAAGGGTTTCTTCATCAGACGAAAGAAAATCCGGCGTATCAGTTTCTTTTCCCTTTTATAAGGTATGACGTTGTAATGGGTATCTTTCTTGGCAATCATCCCGATAACTTCAGGAATACAGAACAGCCCGATCATTGCGGGAATCAGAGCGATACCATTCTGCATACTGATCGATCCGAAAGAATAACGCACCGACCCCTCAATTGGAGCAATGCCTATCACACTTAAAAGCAGCCCGAAAGCTCCGCCGATCAAACCCTTCAATATGGATTTAGATGCCAGTGTTGCGATGATTGTCAGGCCGAAAACCGTCAACCAGAAGAACTCCGGCGGACCGAATTTTAAGGCTGCCCGGGACAGGGGCGGTGCCAGAAAAATAAGGAAAAACACACCGATCAGGCCGCCGATTACAGAAGCAATGGTTGCGGTGATGATAGCGGCGTAGGATTCCCCCTTGCGGGCCATCGCATACCCGTCAAAGGTGGTGGCGATAGCCGAAGGGGTACCTGGTGTATTGATAAGGATAGCCGAGAAGCTGCCCCCATAGATTGCCCCGCTGTATATCCCCCCCAGTAAAACCAGAGAATGAACGGCATTCATGCTGAAAGTAAATGGTACCAGGAGTGCAATCGCCATAGTGGCGGTTAAACCCGGCAGGGCTCCAACGAGAATGCCGGCTCCCACCCCCAGAGTGATGAACAGCATATTCCAGGGTGTAAATAAAAGCTGCAGGGCATCAATTATCATGGCAAAACTCTATTAGATAACACCCAGCTGCTTGAGGATTTCCTCGTATTTGGCTGCGGTCTTTACTATATAAGCTTTATACTCTGCAGCACCGAGATTCTGAACAACCATGCCCATATCTTCCATCTTGGCCATAAACTCAGGATCGGTACATACTTTCCGGAAAGCGTCTTCCAGCACAGCAATAACATCGGAAGGTGTTCCCTGGGGAACACAGACTCCGCGGTCGATACCGGCTGTCATATCAATCCCCTGCTCAATAAAAGTCGGAGCATCAGGAAGAAGCGTAAAACGCTCTTCAGTTCCCATTCCAAGAACGTTAATTTCATTATTATGAGTTACAAGGTCGTTGGAGTTGGCAAAAAGAGCATCGGTGTGGCCTCCCAGGAAGTTGGCAACTGAAGGAGCGGCACCTGTCGAAGGGATATAGGTGAATTCTGCTCCGGTGAGTTGCTGGAGCATAAGATAGGCAATGTGATGTCCGGTATACGTTCCGGAACCGCCGATTGTTATTTCACCCGGGTGGGCCTTTGCATAAGAGATGAACTCATCAAGATTACTCCAGCGGCTGTCTTTGAGAACGGTAAGCCCGATGGGTGTGGTCTGGAACAAGTAGAGGGGTTCAAGCTGCTCTGTCTGATATCCGGGATTATCTTTTACCAGGGGCTGGGCAATGATGTGGGGAATGTTATTACCGCTGATTGTATACCCGTCAGGTGCAGAACTGGCAAGGGTAGACCAGCCTACCGCACCTCCGGCACCGGAGATGTTTTTTATTACAACGTTAACACCAAGGGCCGCTTCCAGCATCTCTTTCTGGTATTGAGCGGTGATATCCGACTGTCCGCCGGGATTAAAGGGAACAATATAGGTGATGTTTTTTGACGGGAATTGAGCATTTTCAGCATCTCCATTGGCAAAGACGAAACCTGTGATGCCCAGCAATAGCAGGACAGCTGCGGTTAAACGATTGATTTGAATGTTCATTAGAATACCTCCAGAAAAATATCCTTCAGTGGATTTCAGATATCATACACGGTATTCGGTATATTTTGTCAGTAATTTTTCACTTCTGACAGCAGAATCCGCTTAAATCCCTCCATAGCCTCATATTCAGCGAGGCCCAGCTGATTATAGAGAGCAGCCAGTTCCCGGTTCCTTGCTTCGGAACGCTGCCAGAACTCACGGCTGTCCGACCCCGGGAACAGAGCAGAATCTTTCTGTGACTGATGCTTAAAAATAGCTTTCCTTTTTCTGATCAATTCATCAGGGCTCATAGGAACCACCATGTCAATTTCATTAACAGGCCATTCCTGCCATGCACCGCGGTACAGCCAGATACGGCAGTTATTCATCCAGGCTGCATTCTGTAACTGTGCAATTGATGTAAATACCGCATTCAGGCAGGTTCTATGAGTCCCATGAGGATCGTTCAAGTCTCCGGCAGCATAAATCTGATGCGGTTTAACAGTGTCCAGCAATGAGCTGACAAGTTTGATATCTGCAGGTTCCAGCGGACTTTTACTGACAAGACCGGTATCGTAAAAAGGCATATCAAGGAAATGGATTCTCTCCTCCGGGATGCCGATGAAACGGCAGCTGGCCCTGGCCTCACTTTTTCGGATATATGTTTTAACAGAACTGAGATCATGGGAATCCACCACACCGGATTTTTTTTTCAGGATGGTATCCCTGGCTCTGTCAAACAACTTCATGGTTTCAGACTTATCCAGGCCTAGTCCTTTATGAAGTTCCTGAAAAAAATCTATATACTGCAATACATCCTCATCAAATACTGCAATACTTCCCGAGGTTTGATAGGCGATATGTACTTCATGGCCCTGATCCACCAGCCGGATAAAGGTTCCCCCCATGGAGATAACATCGTCATCCGGATGAGGGCTGAAGATAACAACCCTCTTTCGTGCAGGTTCCGCCCGTTCAGGTCTGTTCGTATCATCTGCATCGGGTTTCCCCCCGGGCCACCCGGTAATAGTGTGCTGCAACTCGTTGAAAACCTTGATATTCACCTCATATGCCGACCCGAGAACTGTGAGCAGGCTGTTCATATGATAATCGTTGTAGTCCCGATCAGTCAGCTTGAGAATCGGTTTATTCACCTTACGGCACAACCAGACCACAGCTTTCCGAATCATCGGGTTGTCCCATTCAGGGGTATCTACAAACCAGGGTGTTCTCAGTCTTGTTAATTCAGAAGCTGAGGATTCATCCAGCAGGAAGCGGGCGTCCGGATGTCTCTGAAATAAACTTGCCGGAACTTGATCTGAAATGGGTTCTTCAACTATTTTCCTGATAATACCCGCACTACTTTCACCCCATGCAGCAAAAAACAGTTTCCCGGCATTCATTACGGTTCCAAGACCCAGGGTAAAGCCTTTAGCCGGAACGTAGGATTCACCAAAGAAGTCCCCAGCAGCAGAAGTAATTGTTGATTGATCGAGTGTGACAATTCGAGTCAAGGAATCTGCAGAAGATCCTGGAGCATTAAAACCGACATGCCCCCGGTTTCCGATACCGGAGAGTACAAAGTCCAGCCCGCCTCCTTCAATGATGCTCTCTTCATACTCCCGGCAGAAAAACTCCAGCTTATTCTCATTAATTGAAGAATCAAAAAGATGGACCCCCGATTCGGGTATATCAATATGATTGATAAGGAAATCTCTGAGAAACCGTACAGAGCTCTGCAGGGATTTTGGAGAAATCGGATAGTACTCAGCGAGTAGATACAACTCAACGTTACCGAAACTCAAGCCTTCTTCCCTATGAAGTCTCAATATTTCATCGTAAAAACTATAAAAAGAAGGCCCGGTGCCGAAAGCCACCTTGCAGGACTCCGTTACAGACTGTTTTTTCCGGATTATTGCGGCCGCTTCAGCAGCAGCATAGAGATATCCATCCCGAGATTTCTTAAATATCTTTGCCGGTGTCTTTTCAAATTGTAATGGATTCACCACAGTTGTATTCCTTGGGATTCAGGATATCCTAATTGTAAGTTATTTCAAGACGGAGAAGAACTGTTTAATATCTCCCTTTATATTAATGACTGACAGTAGAAAATTAGGGTTTTTTGTATTAATCTTCGCTTCATGAATCGTCTTAAACCCGCTTTTCTTGTTCGATTCAGCGTGGAGCATCCCTGGGCTATTATTCTATTTGCGCTGCTGATTACCACACTGACTATCATCCCGATCACACAACTCAGGGTAGAACCTGATGTGGAGAGCCTACTACCCCGGGATTCCAGAAAAAGTGAAGAACCATTAAGTCCGGAATATTCAGCCGGATTCGACCGCCTGGCAATATTAGTAAAAGGAAAAGACCTGTTTACCCTGGAAGGATTAAAAAGATTTTCAGATCTTGTATCCCGCCTGAATGAAACTCTTGAGGCTGAAAAAGTAATTGACCCTTTCAGTATGGTAACCCTGGAGCAGGCTGGAAGCCGTTTAAGAGCTGTTACAATGTCTGCCGGCGGTATAGCTCCGAAAACTCCGGACGATCTGACCACATTCATCCATCGATTGGAAAAAGATCCTTTTTCCCGGGGACTTATCTCATCTCAAGATGGTAAGGCGCTGACCGCATATTTACTGATACCCAAAGGCCGTCCATATCTTGAACAGGATAAAGTAATACGTTCGATAACAGAATCATTCAAAGACAAAATGGAAATTACCATTACCGGTTCAATCCCCTTTTCCGCTGAAACAGAACGCTATCTTACACGGGATGCACTCAGGCTGATGGCTCTGGTGGTTATTACAATTCTGTTCAGCTACTATCTGGGATTCCGTTCCCGTCGGGCTATGATACTTCCGGTAGTTCTTGTTATCACCGGCACGGCCTGGTCTCTTGGTTTTATGAGCCTGATGGGCTGGAAACTTTCAATGGTAAGTATTGTTTCACCACCCCTGGTTCTTACACTGGGCAGCTCGTACAGTATCCATATATTAAACGAATACTACCAGTTTCCCATGACCGGAATTAATAAACAAAAACGAATTATCGAAGCAGTAACCTCGGTGAGCGGAACTATCGTAATGGCCTCAATTACCACCATAACCGGATTACTCTGCCTTCTGTTGGCATCAATGCCTCAAACACGGCAGTTTGCTGTCTCGACATCCATAGGTGTTGGGGCAACTGCACTACTTTCATTAAGTCTGTTTCCAGCCTTTCTCTCACTTCAGAAACCGGTGGCCGAATTAAAAACACAGAGAGTCAACGCGGATATTTTAAGCCGTGGTTTGAAAAAAATCGCCCCCGCACTGGTTCGGAAGCGATGGCCGGCACTGCTTATCTTTACAGTTCTTATAACAGTTTTTGCACTCTTGTCTTCTGAAATAGATTACAATACAAGCCCCGTTTCATATTTTCCTGGAAAATCAGATGTTATCAGAAAACTGAAGAGTTTCAGCAGGGCGGTTGGAGGGATGGATGAAATCACCATTCGGTTAACCGCGCCTGAAAAACAGCCGAACTATTTTCTTCAGACAGAGGTTCTGGATAAGATTTATAGCATAGGAGTTAAAATTACTGAGAATCCCGATGTTTCACATCTGATGTCCCTTCCTGCATATTTATCATTTGCTTCAGAAACAGCTTTGGGGCGTAAAGCTGATTTTTCAAACCGGGGACTGAACCTCCTTGTAAGCCGCATGTTTCTTACGGCATCCAAAACTGAAAGCGACTTTTCCTCTATCACTTTAACAGTCCGGGTTTACAATAGCGTTGAAGGACGCCCGATTGATGAGGGAGATACAATGCGTATCCGTGCTTATATAACAAGGATGCTACAAGAAAATCTTCCTGAAGGAGTAAGCTGGGAAATGGATGGATTAAGCCTGGATTTCCTGGAACTCTCAAGCATTATGCGTCGGGACTTTCTAGTTTCCACACTGGCTGCTCTCTTCGCAATCGGAATTATCTGCACCCTGGCTTTCAAGTCCCTCAAGAGAGGACTTCTGGCCCTGATACCACTTATTTCCGGAATAGCGGCAACATTTATTTTCATGTCTTTATTCCATATCCCCCTGGACATGACCACCATCATGATGAGCTGTGTTGCCATCGGCGTAGGAGTGGATGATGCAATTCATTTTCTACTCAGGCACAGGAGTGAGGAGCTGTCAGATCCTGAATACCCGGAAAAGGCTACTGTTAAGGCTCTGATTCATACCGGGCGGCCGATTATTCTGACAACCCTTTCCATTGTTCTGGGACTGGCGTGGTTTGCCCTGGCTGGTTTCCGTCCCATCCGGTATTTCGGACTGCTGATAGTATTCACTCTGACTGCCGCCGGATTATCCACAATATTACTGCTGCCTCCTCTGGCGAGAAGCAGAAAGAAGACTTTATGACACAGTTGCAGATTCCACAACGATTTCCTTTAGACAATGCCGCCCAGATTTTTGTGAATATTGTTTCAAAGGGGGAAACGACTCTATCAAGAATTGGCCTTGTAATGTCCGAACCAGTGGACAGAAAAAGACTTCAGCAGGCAATTACAAATATCATTCCGGTCCGATTCCCCTACTTCCAGGTATATCTGAAAAAGTCATTCTTCGCCTATGTTCTGGAACGAACAGATGATATCCCTCAAGTTGAAGTTGACAGTTTCTACACCAACCGCCATGTGGACTTCCACGAAGAGAATTTCTTATACCGATTCAGGACAGGTGGAAAAAACATTGCCTTGGAAATGAGCCATATTCTTTCCGACGGCTATGGAACACTCGTACTGCTTTTATCGGTAACTGCGGAATACTTTCGATTGGGAGGGATTGAGATTGAAGATTTTCCATTGATATTCAAACCGGGAGATTCAATCGATCCCAAAGAGTGGGGATGTGCTTACGCTGAAGTGTTCAGCACTGAAGGACCTTCTATGAAGGCAGAAAAGCAGGCGTATATACCAGAGGGAAAAGCGATTCCCTTTGAGCGCTACTACACAGCACAGTTTCAAATGAATCTTGAAGAAACCCGAAAATATGCCAGAGAGAGAAAAGTTACCCTGGTAGTTCTGATTTCCGGAATATACCTGTGGTCAATTCAGCAGATATACCTTGAAGATTTGAATGCAGGGAAAGCGAAAGCCGGCCAACCCCTACGTTTCCAGATTCCTATTAACCTCCGCCGTGATTATCCTACCCTATCACTGAAGAACTTCTCTTACATCTTTTCTCCTTCTTTTTCCTTAAAAAGACCGAAGGAAGAAAAGGATCTTGAAGAAATCATACAGATTATATCTGATGATATCCGGTACGAACGGCACAATCATACTGTAGAGAACCAGATTCGTCGGAATCTCAGATTAACAAAAAGCCCGCTATACAAGTATATGCCCCGGGTAATCAAGGAGCGTTTTCTGGCTTTTTTTTATCAAATATTCGCCAGAGGGTTATTTTCCGGAGTACTTACCAGCCTTGGTGAAATGAAATTACCCCCAGCTCTGGAAAAAAGAGTTGAATCTGTCGATATACTGGCCTGTAATTCACCTGCTCCAGGAAGAAATTCAACAATGTTCAGCTACAAAGGCATATTGGAAGTAAACATTGGAAGCACGCTGGATAATTTGAGACTGGAAGAAAAAATTGCCGGTAAACTCAAGGAATTAGGACTTGAGTTTAAACTTCAGAATAAACGGGCTTCTCCAGGTGAGATACCTTTAGGTAATTAATATCTGCTTTCCCATAAATCTTCCGGATGATCGACAATATAGCTGGAATTAGATATGGCAGGAAGAATCGAAAACTCTCCCCCGTTTAATTTATCAAAGCAGAAATACGTTCAACAAGCTTTCCAACAGAAAGTAAGCCATAGTCGAATACAAACACCTGACCGTCTTTCATTGTTATAACTACGCGTTTAAACAGCCCTTTTCTGGCAGCAGCTACCGTGGCTATTTCTCCAACAGGTAAAGCCACTATCGCCTCATCATTATTTGAATAACGGTAAGCTGTATGCCCTCCTGCAGCCGCAAAAGTTGCGACATCAATAAAAATTGCTTTAACGATTGTTCTATTACTCGATTCATATAGAGATACAAAACGCAGCTCTTCTTCGTTGACTTTGATTTTTCCGGTGAAACGCCCGCTCTCTTCAGGGATGTAGTTGATAACCCATTCATTCTCTTTAGTAATCATGTGTTACTATATCATGAGAGAAAAGGAAAAACCCGGGGAATCCCCGAGCTTTATTGTTCCAAACTGATTAATAATTGTGCTAGAGAATATCCGCTACCATGTCTCCCACTTCACTTGTGGAATAACCCATTTTTCCGGCAGCCAGGCTCTTTATCTTAGTATCTGTAATTTTCATTACAGCATTTTCAATTGTCTCTGCAGCTTTGTACTCACCGAGAGTGTCCAGCATCATTGCACCGGCAACAATTGAAGCCAGCGGGTTGATAATCCCCATACCCGTGTATTTTGGAGCCGAACCGCCGATGGGTTCAAACATGGAAACACCTTCGGGGTTGATATTTCCCCCAGCTGCAATGCCCATACCGCCCTGGGTGATGGCACCGAGGTCGGTGATAATATCTCCGAACATATTGCTGGTAACCAGAACATCAAACCATTCCGGGCTTTTCACCATCCACATACAAGTGGCATCAACATGATAGTACTCTCGTTCAACATCCGGATAATCCGCCTTTCCCACCTCATGAAAAGCACGTTCCCAGAGATCGAAAACATGGGTAAGAACATTGGTTTTACCGACAAG
>JGI24023J19991_10000915_pt1 | contig 23184 bp, 23 predicted proteins | sample Cruoilmetagenom1_FD_19991 | JGI IMG/M metagenome (IMG submission 19991) | reverse complement strand
TGCATTACCGCACCCGCCGCCGAGATTCTCTGAGCGCCGCCAGTGGCGCTGAAAAGCTACTCGCTCATCTGTAAATTGACCGCCTGCGGACCCTTGCCGCGCGGGTCGGGCTGGGTCTCAAAGGTCACGCGCATCCCCTCATCGAGTGCGGGCAGATTGGATTGCTCCAACGCCGAAATATGCACGAAGACGTCCTTGCCGCCATCATCGGGCGTAATGAAACCGAAGCCGCGCGCGTGGTTGAAAAATTTGACGGTACCAGTCTGACTCATTTCAAGCGTTCTCCTCTCCCCAGAGCATTAAATCGGTGCACAACCAGTCGATAGCCGGGCCCTCGACGGGAAAGCTCCGCACCGGGCAGGCAATTCGGAATTCGGGGAAAGGCTGTACCGCGAAGTGCGTCGACGCCTGGTACTCTGTCTCCACCGGTTCGACAGTCTGCCGGTCGACCGGCAATTTATTGGTGATACCGTATGTTGGCAAGAAGTGATTCGCCGCCGCCGGCGCGCACGGAACCCCTTTCAAAGGGCGAATCTCTCACCCCGAAGGCCAAAAAAACGAGGTATTTTGGACCGTTGCCGGCTTTCGCTTGTCAGTGATACGGATCGTTGGAAATGATCCCTGTTGGCGAGAGCCCGTAGTCCAAATAGGGTCCGAAATCGTTTGGCGGCCGCGCCGCGTAATCATAGTCGTATGTGTCTGGCACCGAGTAGGAAAAGCCGCCGGGCTGGAACACGAATCCGCGAACCTGGGGACGGGTTGCCTTTTTCGAACGCGAGGTGGCTTGGTTATGTTTGCCGCGGAATAGGCCCAGCCCATCGGCTTTTGCCGACGGCACGGCAAACCACAAGGGTCCGAGTGCCACGGCGATCGCAGCAGATATGATGAGTGTACGCTTCATGAGGCCGCCTCCCTTGATCCAAGCCGAATTTACGGGCCCAATAATGCGGGCCACAAACCTTAAATGGTGATAGTTACGCGGTTTTTAAACAGCTGTGGACCAAGTTAGGCCACACCACGACCGGGGGACGCCATGCCAACCTTGAAAGCCGGCCTGCTGCAAGTCACTCTGTTTCAGCAGAATTGCCTTCTGCTCTGGGATGACGAGACCAAAGCCGGTGCGGTGATCGACCCCGGTGGCGAGGTTGACCGCATCCGCCAGGCCATCGAGGCCGAGAAACTCATCATCGAGAAAATCCTGCTGACCCATGGCCATATCGACCACGCTGGGGGCGCCGCCGAATTGGCCGAAGCGCTGGGCGTGCCGATCGAGGGTCCGCACGAGGCGGACGCGTTCTTGCTCGACGGCTTGCCCGAGGCCGGCGCTGAATTCGGCATCGACGACGCCCGCTCCGTCACGCCAGGCCGCTGGTTGCAGGAGGGGGACCGGGTCGAATTCGGTCCCTTCGGGTTCGACGTGCTGCATTGTCCAGGACACACGCCAGGCCACGTGGTTTTCTTGGACGCGCCAAGCAAGTTTGCGGTGTTGGGGGACGTGTTGTTTCGCGGCTCGATCGGCCGCACAGATTTCCCATACGGCGATCACGATGCATTGATCGATGCGATCAAATCCAAGCTGCTACCGCTTGACGACGACGTGACGTTTTTCTGTGGCCACGGGCCGCCGTCCACGATCGGCGACGAGCGGCGGACGAACCCGTTTCTGGTCTGAGTTCGTCCGCCTGAGCTGTTCAATTGCGATGAGCCGGGCCCATCGCGGCGCGCTCTGCCTGCCTAGCGGCAGAAACGGCGCGGACCGTGATAAGGCTGGTAAGTGCCGCTGCGCGCGTCGAACGAACGGTATTTGGAATAACAATAGTCATACCACTCGGGCGTCCAGGGCTCCGGCGCGTAGCTGTAAGCCCGCGGTGCGGAATAATAATGCCGCTGCCTGTAGACGCGGCGCGGCGGCGGTGCGCGGTAGTAATCGTCGTGATAGTAACCGCCGTGACGACGTGCCGCCGAGCCTGCGATGATGGCGCCAGCGGCAAAACCGAGAACGCCGGCCGCCACCGCCCGTCCGCCGCGTCCAGCTTCGGCGGGTGCGGAATTGGCCATCGAGCCAACGGCGATAATGGACGCGAGTGCGGCGGCCTTTGCGATTGAAGTGGTCATTGGGTCACTCCCCCTTTTCCTTTTCTGTGTCACCGGCGCGATGCCGATGGCTAAGCGCGAAAAACCAGTAAGTTTGCTTCATATCCTGAGCGCATATTGCGTGCCGAAACATGAATGGAGGCTGAACGGACCGGTTGCCCGAAAATCCCGGCATTCGCCGAGGCCTCCCCCTCAAACGCGCAGGCAGTCAAGTATCCGTCGCAAAAAGTGAAGAGAGACCGCGTTCGGGCCGGTTGGCTCACGCTTGCCGCAAAAAAATGGCCGCGCCGCGGCCCGATTGTCCAGGCCGCGGCGATGGCCTACGAGCAACTGATCCGGCGCGTCCCAGTCGCCTCCTGGTCGACATAAGATATCCGCACGCGCGCCGTACCTTGATACTGAAAGCCGAGCCGGCCGGCAGCTGCTCGGGTCACGTCGACGATACGCCCCTTGATGTAGGGGCCCCGGTCGTTGACGCGCAGCNGGAGTTGCCGTCCATTCTCCAGGTTTTCGACACGCACAACGGTGCCGAAGGGNAGNGATTTATGGGCCACCGTCAGTCCTTCCGGATTGGCGGTCTCGCCATTGGCTGTCTGCGATGTTAGCTCGTACCACGAAGCCCTACCGCATTGTTGAATGAAGCCTTGTTGGGTGGTGGCTGGACCAGCCGACGCCCCCAGCGCAAGCGCGCTGATCAAAGCAAACTGCATCTTCATGACATCCAAACTCCAAATGATTCCCTCTGCCGCGCCTCGGGGGGAGGCGTTGCGCGAATCGTTTCGTTCGATTTTTTGTGCGGTGCGGGAATGTATTGGAGATCGAGGCGAAATCGTGAATCATTCGCGGAAATTTTATGGCGTTATTCAGTCCGTAAAACCGTAGTGTATTTAGTTTTTCAAGATGAATCTTCTAGATAAATACAGAGTATATATGGATTATTGCACTGCAATATGCGCGACTCAATAGAGTCTATTGTGTGGCAAGCTCGTTCAAAGGTGAACAAAGTGTAATATTCTACGGATTATTTTTGCGCTTGCTTAGCGTCTCTATGGCATCGGCCAGGTGCCGGTCCTCGATGTTGAGCGCTTTTGCCGCGATACGGATGCGATGGGCCTCGCGCAACACGTCGGCATGGCCGCAACCGGCGGGCGGTTCGAATTTGTAACAGGCCAGCTCGATCAGTTGGCCCAGGGGGTCGCGGAAATAGATTGAATCCATGAAACCCCGGTCGATTTCGCCCGAATGCCCAATCCCGCGCTCATCGAGCCGTTTTATCGCTTGGCTGTAGGTCGCCCTCGATACAGCAAAAGCGATGTGATGCAGATTGCCGATACCGGTGGGATTTGGTGCACCGTCTGGCTTGCGCGATTCCTCGGTGAAGATGGTGATGAGCCGGCCGTCGCCCGGATCGAAATACAGGTGGTTTTGGCTGTGGTCGTCGAGATTCGGCTGCTCGAATACGAACGGCATGCCGAGCACGCCTTCCCAAAAGTCGATCGAGGTCTGGCGGTCGGCGCCCACCAGCGTGATGTGGTGGACGCCCTGGGATTGAAGTTTGGCCATGGCCGGTTGGACCTGCTTGCTCAGGAACCGGCTTGCTGGGCGAGTTCCTTCAGCAGACCCGAATAGATCCCGTCCATCAACTCGACCGCGGCGTCGTCTCCCGCCTCCCAGCTGCCGCTGTACTCGGCAAGGGTTTGATTGTCGCCCGCCGCAGACAAGCGGAGATGGCCGACAAAATTACTGACCTCGTTTGGCGAGATCGGCGAGGGCCCCTCCTCAATGGCGTATTTGTATCCATGCGCGTCGGTGTCGTAGGCGAGCAAGCGGTCGAGAATTGCGTCGTTGACCAGCCGTTTGGCTCCAACCGTGTTTCCCGGCGAGTCGCCCACATCCACACACGAGGTAACGATTCCGGGGGCCCACGAAAAGTCGTGAAAGTCTTTGATTTGGTCCCAGACCTGTGCGACCGGGGCCTCGATGACGAGTGAAGTATGAACCTCTGGCATGGGTCTCTCCTTTGAAGTTGACTGCTCTCTTGTCTGGGCTGGCGGAGCCTCAGCCGCCTGCCGCTGGCGGCGGCAACACAACGCGTTCGCCGAGTTTCGAGGCGACATAGCCATCGCCCCAGCTCTCCTTGAGCAACTGCATGGCGCCGTGATCGACGCCGCAGTGGCCGGGACTGACCTGGGCGACTTTGCGTTTCTTCAGGTGCCGGGCGACCGACTTGGTGTTTTCCATGGAGCGGAACTTGTACATGGTTCCCCCCGTCTGGAAGAAAACGTCCTGGCCCGTCACCTCAATGGCTTTGTCGACGATCCTGGGCAGGCCGGTATGTGAGCAGGCGGTGATGAGGTAGGGCCCCTTTTGCGTCGTGATAACGAGCGAAAGTTCGTCGGTGATCCCCATTGCGGGCTTGTCTACATGGGTGCGGATCAAGTGGACGTTGGGCGAAAGCCTCACATGGTCGGAGAGCGGTGCGACGGGGCCGCCGTCAAGGGTATCGCCTTTTGGCACGATTACTTTCAGGTCCGGGCGCGCCTTGCGGATCAGCGACAGTCCACCGGCGTGATCCATATCGCGGTGACTGACCGCAACCGCGTCGAGGTCTTTCAGGTTCACGCCGGCCCGGGCCAAATTCTTGGCGAGCACGTCGGGATCTGCGCCGGTATCGAACAGGATCTGCTTGCCGTCGTATCGGATGAAGACGGCGTAACCGAAGGCTTGCTCGAAGCCGGGCTCGGCCTGCGGGGTGACGTCGAAGACGACCTGGAAGAAATTGTCGCTCGGCTGCGCTGCGGCGGGAGCCAAATGCGCTGCGGCTAGAGCACTGGCGAGCACGGCGCGGGCGACGAGTGCTTTGATAGTTCGACCGATCCACTTCGTCATGCCTTTCGTCCTCCTCACTGAGCGTCTACAGCCTATCACGCCCCAAACCGCGTTTTTACGCCCACACCTTTGCTGGCGTGGGTGCGGGTGCCGGGCTTGCCGCCGCGCGAGCGCCCCCGGCCGCGTTTCGCGTCGCTGGGCGCAACGCCGCCGGTCTGCGCCTCGATATCGGATTGGCGCGCCAAGGGATCATCCAGAATTGCGAGCTCGGTCTGGCGCAGGCGCTTGATCTCATCGCGCAGCCGCGCCGCCTCCTCAAATTCGAGATCGGCCGCCGCCGCCCGCATGCGGCCATCCATCTCCTCGATTACCGCCGCGAGGTTATGGCCGACGAGTGGGGTCTGCTGGTCTTCGCCGAAGCCTGAGCCCGCATCGACGAGCACGTGATCGCGCTCATAGACGCTCTGCATGATGTCGCCGATGTTCTTCTTGATCGACTCCGGCGTGATGGCGTGCGCCCGATTGTAGGCCTCCTGCTTCTCGCGCCGCCGGTCGGTCTCGGCGATGGCGCGCTCCATCGAGCCCGTCATCTGGTCTGCGTAAAGGATGACGCGGCCCTCGACGTTGCGCGCGGCCCGCCCGATGGTCTGAACGAGCGCCGTCTCCGAGCGCAGGAAGCCTTCTTTGTCGGCGTCGAGAATTGCGACCAGCGCGCATTCAGGAATGTCGAGGCCCTCGCGCAGCAAGTTGATGCCGATCAAGATGTCGAAGGCGCCAAGACGCAAATCGCGGATGATCTCGATGCGCTCCAGCGTATCGATGTCCGAATGCAAATAGCGCACGCGCAGGCTCTGTTCGTGCATGTATTCGGTCAAATCTTCGGCCATGCGCTTGGTCAGCGTGGTGGTCAGCACCCGGAAGCCTTGCGCCGTCACGCGGCGGCATTCGTCGATCAGATCATCCACCTGGGTAGATGCCGGCCGGATAATGACCTCCGGGTCGATGAGGCCGGTCGGACGGATCACTTGTTCTGTGAAGACGCCGCCGGTCTGATCGAGTTCCCATGGTCCAGGCGTCGCCGAAACGTAGGTGGTCTCCGGCCGCATTGCGTCCCACTCCTCGAAACGCAACGGCCGATTGTCGATACAGGAAGGCAGCCGGAAGCCGTATTCCGCCAGTGTCGCCTTGCGCCGGTAGTCGCCGCGGAACATGCCGCCGAGCTGGGGCACGGTGACGTGACTCTCGTCTGCAAAGACGAGCGTGTTGTCGGGCAGATATTCGAAAAGCGTTGGCGGCGGTTCGCCGGCATTGCGCCCGGTCAGATAGCGCGAGTAATTTTCGATGCCAGGGCAGGACCCGGTGGCGTCCATCATCTCCAGATCGAACACCGTGCGCTGCTCCAACCGTTGGGCCTCGAGCAGACGGCCGATATTATGCAGCTCGTCGAGCCGCTGTTTCAGCTCCCGCTTTATTCCTTTCATTGCCTGCTGCAGCGTCGGCTTCGGCGTCACGTAATGCGAGTTGGCGTAAACCTTGACCATGTCGAGGTCGAGGGTCTTTTGCCCGGTCAAGGGATCGAACTCGGTGATCGACTCGACCTCGTCGCCGAACAGCGAGATCCGCCAGGCGCGGTCTTCCAAATGGGCCGGCCAGAGTTCGATCGTATCTCCGCGCACCCGAAAGGCCCCGCGCATGAAATTGAGATCGTTTCGTTTGTATTGCAGCGCCACCAAGTCGGCCAGCAACCGGCGCTGTTCTATTGTTTCGCCAACCTTGAGTTGGAAGGTCATCGCCATATAGGTCTCGACGCCGCCGATGCCGTAAATGCACGAGACCGAAGCGACGATGATGACGTCGTCGCGCTCCAACAGCGACCGCGTTGCGGAATGGCGCATGCGGTCGATTTGTTCGTTTCGCGAGGATTCCTTTTCGATATACGTGTCGGTGCGCGGCACGTAGGCCTCGGGCTGGTAATAGTCGTAGTAGGAAACGAAATATTCGACCGCGTTGTCGGGAAAGAAGCTCTTGAACTCGCCGTAGAGCTGGGCGGCGAGCGTCTTGTTGGGCGCAAGGATCATGGCGGGGCGCTGGGTTGCCTCGATCACCTTGGCCATGGTGAAGGTCTTGCCCGAGCCCGTGACGCCCAACAGCACCTGATCGCGTTCGCTCTGCTCGATGCCCGCAACCAATTCGGCGATCGCAGTGGGCTGATCGCCTTGGGGAACGAAATCCGACTTGATCTCGAGCGCGATGCCGCCTTCGGTTTTTTCCGGGCGCTCGTGCCGGTTGGGCACGTAGATCGGCATTTCGGTGCCGGCCACCAGCGGGTGCCCGTCGATCAGGGGTTGCGGCGCCTCGGCCATGCCCGGCGGCCGCACCACCGGATGCGTTTCGCCCGTGACGCCACGCGGTTCCGCCCGGCTGCCAAAGGTGTTTATGCTTCGTGCCATGACACTGAATATGACGGCTCGATCCGCCGCTGGCTAGGGTGAGCGGTGGTCAATTCTTACGCCGTAACGATGGCAGACAACAGGAAGCGCCGCAGCCAATCGAGGGCGGCGGGCGAGAGGCCCTGACCCAGATGCAGGCTTTGGGCGCTCGTCTTAAGTTCTATGTGAGGCGTCTGGCCGGCTCGCGGCTGATTGATATAGACACCCTCGATGTCGGCGAGCTTCAGGCGCTCGGGCGCCGGCGGTGCAATGGTCCAACTTGGCGGTCCATAAATCAGCTGGTCGTGGCTTACAACGGCGCGCCGGCAGCGCTGAAGGCCATTCAAAAAGATGACAGCTGCGATCGCGGCCAAGATCAGAGCGTTAATCAGAAACAAGATGTTGGTTATAAAAAATGGAGAGACGAGCAGAATCGTTGGCCCCGCAATAAGGATGGTCTGCCAAAGACGATGTGGCCGATGAGGCCAGATGGTGACCGCGAGCGTTTCGCCTTCATCGCCTGTCCGGCGCTGGACTTGCAGCTCGCGCGGCACGGGTTCGCCCGCGTCGTATAGATCGGCGAGATTGTGACTGCGGGCGAGGTCCCGAAGTGGCCGGTTGAAGACCTTCGCCTTGGTCAAGAACGCGTCATTTCCGTTGCGGTCTTCGATAACAGAAAGCCCGAACAAATTGGCCACGCTCACAAGAGCCGAACGCGGTGGCGGGTCATTGCTGGTGATCAGCAATGGCAAAGACAATGACGGGTTAGGATGCGTCAATTCGACGATGTGGAGAATGCGGTCGAAGGGTCCGCTGTTTATCAGCCGTTTGCGCAATTGGATCCCCTGGAACGCCGAATAAGGGGCCGACCAATCGACGTTGCGCAACCAGCGCCTGTCTTGGACCACCACGCCATCCTCGCCAAAGCGCACCCGACGCCTGCGCATCAGGCCGTAGAGCGACATGGCGATCATGACAAGGCCAGAAAGCGCCGGCACGAGCATAAACATCTTGATGCGGATCGGGGCGGCGGCAAAGCTTACGATCAAGGCGAGTGAAATAAGAAACCACATCACCGCCAAGAGGAGCTTCATCAGCATCGGACCGCGCGCTGGATGAATCTCCGCGATTGCCGGTAGCTTCACCAAGTCGATGCTGAGTTGGCCTGCCAGAATTGCTTCATCCCAGCCGAGATACCAAAACATTCAAACCTCGATAGGAAACAGTGTTCGACCGCTTGCTGATCATAGTCTAACACGAGTAATGCAAGCACCAGATCACCGTGTCGTTATGAGGGTGGCGGCCAACTGCCCGCTCGATCGACCAGCCGCCTCATGCGAGAGCAGGCGTGCGCCGTATCAGATGCTCTACCGCGCCCCGCCATGACGGATGGCCGGGCGCGGCCTATGTGACGTNTCAGCTACAATCCCTTGGCGACATTGCCCACGAGCAATACGACATAGGCTATCAAAGCAAGCCACAGAATATTNCCGCTCACGATTGGGATCGGAATGAACATGCCGATAACTGCCAGCAGGAAAAGCACGAGGGAAACAACAAAAATTGGAAATGTCGGTGCGCTCAAATTCACGATCACGTCTCCTTGGTTGTTATCGAGCCGCGGCTTGGCGATTTGCCGCCAACGGCGCTTGGGACTGATTTGTGACGCTGATACGGGGTGGCGCCATTGCGCTGGGTGCATTATGTGAGCGACGGAGGGACTTAGCAATCCCGCCATTTTCAGCCCGCCAATTATCATCCATGCCCTATAAACCGATTGGCAAAGGAATAATCAATGAATCCAATCAAGCGTTTCGGCCTGGGGCTCGTATTGCTCGCCGCCGTCTTGGCGGCCGTCAGCTTTGCGTTGCCCCAGCACATTTCGGTGGCGCGCTCGCTCGTGATCAACGCGCCGGAGGCCGATGTGTTTCCCTATCTGAACGACTACAGGAAATTCAACGAATGGTCGCCCTGGGCAGCCCGCGATCCCAAGGCCGTCTATACATTTGAAGGGCCAGCCCAAGGTGTTGGCGCTCGCATGACCTGGCGCAGCGACAATCCGGAAGTTGGCTCCGGATCCCAGGAAATAACCGAGAGCGAACCCAACAGATATATCAAGGTCGCACTTGCCTTCGACGGTCAGGCCGGCGGCGAGGCCGACTTCACGCTGCAGCCATCTGGCGCGGGCACCAAGGTCACGTGGGGATTCTCAACAGATGTCGGCAACAACCCGATGATGCGTTGGATGGGCTTGATGTTCGACCGCTGGGTCGGCGCCGATTACGAGGCCGGTTTGGCGCGCCTGCAGCGGAGCATCGAGCAGGGCCGCTGAGGCGCCAGACGCCTTTGAGTGCGAACCTCTAAAGATGCTCTAAAGAGCCGGTGCCGCCGGAACGTTTATATGACCAAAGGGAAGGGGCCGCACGCCCACGCCGCAGCAGCAGAGCGTGCGACACCAACCTTAATTTGTCAGACGGTTTTGAACGCAACGCCGGCGGCCAGAACGGCCCATGCGATCATGGCGAACCAATATGCGAACATGCAGGTTGCCATAAAGCCAATGGTGAAGATGCTGACGAAGTACATCAGCAACGCGAAGATCCAGATTGCCATAGACAGCCGAAAAACCATCTTGGTTGGAGGAGTAAGTCCCATTTTTGATATTGCCTCCCTGTGGGATTCGAAACGCGCGACCCTAGCATGCCGCATGGTTTCGCATAAAGGTCTGCGATGGGTCTTCATTCGGCGCCGCACAAAATGACCGACGCGAAACCGATTGAGCGATTGTTCGTTTGCCTCGGCGCCCAAAAAGCGGGCACGACGTGGCTGGCGCGCGTGTTGGCCCGCCACCCCGATATCTTCATGACGCCTGTCAAGGAGATCCACTATTTCGATCACATCCAGGGCCTGACCCAGCACCTGAGCGATCGCAAGCGCCGGTCCCGCCGCCGCAAGTATCATCAACGGCGCTGGACCCAGTTGCACCGCTGGACGCAATACCGCGAGCAACGCGACTGGTACCTCGACTATATGAAAGACCCGATCGACGATGACTGGTACCGCGCCTTGTTTCGCGAGCGTCTGGGTCGCGCCTTCGCGGGCGAGGCGACGCCCGAATACGCGCTGATCGGGCAAGAGGGCTTCACCCATCTCAAACGCTTGGCGCCCGACGTGCGGCTGCTCTACATCGTGCGCAACCCGGTCGAACGCGCCTGGTCGCAGATCCTGCACCATTGCCGAAAGACTGGAACAGACGCATCGGCGCTGACGCTCGAAGAATTTACCGCGCTGACGGAGGCCGCATCATTCAAGGCACATGGCGATTATGCCGCCGCCTTGAGCGGGCTCGACGGCGTGTTCGATGCCGGCCAGATCGCGGTCGAATTTTACGAGGATATCCATGCCGACCGCCAAGCCGCGCTAAAACGCATTTGCNGCTTTATCGGTATCGATGCAGCCGATGCGCCACTCACCGATTTGGAGCGCCGATACAATCCATCGCAACGCGCATCTATTCCAATGAATTTTCGCGATCAGCTGCGGCGCCAATTCGCCACAACGGCGCAAGCGATGGAAAAGCGCCTCGGGCGCATACCGCAGGACTGGCGCGACGAGTTCTCCAAGGCCTAAAGCGGACCCGGACTGAGCCTAAGTTTCAATCCGGCCCGCAGATGGCCGAGGCGTGGAAGACGCGGCATAGGTTGGGTGAGTTTTCCTGAGAAAAGCGGGAGGAGGAACCGTGCCGGCCCCCGTTCCGGCATCGGGTCCTCCTCCCTTTAATTCCGCCGCGGGGAGGCGTACGCGCGGCGGATGTGTCGCCAAAATCCCAGCGTCACCGCACACATCGCCGCAAAGAAAAGCGCCATCGCCGCAAGTGCACCCATGCGGTTGTTGGCGTTTGTTCCAAGTGGCGTATAAGCCGGCCGTGATTGGCTTAATTGGGCAACCTTCAAGCCGGCAGATTTCGAAGAAGAAGAAGACAAAGATCGAGATGGCGTGTTGAATTGAAGCGGTGCGATTGCGAAATTGCCGCCATCGCCACGTCCATCGATCGTTGTTTGTAACGGCGTCGACCCCCGGGTTGCGCCGGTTGGCTGTCCCGTGGTGTCTGACTGATGGTGCGCCAGCAAGACATCGGCTCCCGAAGGCGCCGGCCATGCTTGACGTGAATCGATAAGGGCCAATCCATATACGGCAAAGAAAATAAGAAGACCGGTGACGAAATCAGCCGCTGTGTCGCGGATGAGTTTTGTCGATCGGTAAACTCTCATTGACTTGCCTCGGATTGCCGGTTCATCGAGAAGCATCATAATTAACCATCCTTTTTAGGCGCTGGTTGGCCGGGAATAAGGCCCGCGCGGACAAATTTTGTGTCTACCCCGCCCCATATATGGCGGAATTGTGAAGAGTAGCTGTTTGGTGATACGCGACCAGATCTAAGCGGTGCCCGATGACCCGCCGGCAAAGACCAAGCGGCGCGAACCAAGATAGTTGAAAAAGAGAGCGAGCACCGAACCCGCTGCCAGGGCGGCGAGCGGCATCATGCCCGGAACGGTGTAGAGAAGGATCGTNTAGGCGGTGAAATTGAGCGCCGCGCCGAGACCGTTGACGCCGGCAAAGCGGCTCCACTCGGCAAACCGTCTGGGATCGCGCGAGCCGAACGTNTGGCGCCGGTTGAGCGCCCAAGTCAGCGTCAGCGCGACGAGGATTGAAACAACCCGAGCGCCGATGATCGCATCGGGGTAAAGCGCCAAAAGGGCTGTGAGCACGCCGGCATCCGCCACAAAGCCGATCGCTCCCACGGCGCAAAACCGAAGGAAACTCGACAGGTCTGTCTGAGGCTGGGCTGCTGCGCGCATCAGGATTTGCCGGCGACCGCCTGAAGGTCCAGATAGCGCATGCGTTTGGCTTCGCGCCGGCCTTGGCTGATGGATTCGACCACGAGACCGCATCCAAGGCTCATGAACCCGAGCTGCATGATTCCGCTTGCAAGCACCGCGCTCGGCAGTCGCGGCACCAAGCCGGTTTGCAGATAGGTGTGGACNATGGGCAGGCCGAGCGCCAGCGCCGCCGCGATNAGGGCAAAGGCGATTGCGCCGAAAAACCGGAACGGATTGAGCTCTTTGTAGAGCATGACGATCGTCGCCATGATGCGCAGTCCGTCGCGATAGGTGTTCAGCTTGCTTTCAGACCCCGCGGGCCGGGCGCCATAAGGCAGTTCGATTTCCGCCGTCGCAATCTTGAGGTCAAGGGCATGCACGGAGAGTTCCGTTTCGATCTCGAACCCCGATGACGTGACGGGAAACGACTTGGCGAAACGCCGCGACAGCACCCGGTAGCCCGAGAGAATGTCGCTGAATCCAGGACCGAACAGCGTCGCGACGATGCGGTTGAAGAGCTGGTTGCCGAACCGATGGCCGCGCCTGTAGGCCTCCCCGCCGCCATTGCGCGTGCCCACGACCATGTCCAGATTGTTCGACGCCAGCGTATCGATCAACGTGCCTGCCGCGGTCGGATCATAAGTGGCGTCGCCATCGGCAAGCACGTAAATGTCGGCGTCGATGTCGGCCAGCATACGCCGCACGACATTGCCCTTGCCCTGATAGGCCTCCGAGCGCACGAGCGCGCCGGCCTTGGCCGCATTGGCGCGCGTCGCATCCGTCGAATTGTTGTCGTAAACGTAGATCTTCGCGGCCGGCAGCGCCTTCTGAAAACCCTCGACGACATTGCCGATCGCGGCCTCCTCATTGTAGCAGGGCAGCAGCACGGCGATCGATTTGTTGCGCACCCACGAGGACTGCGGAAACAGCTCGTCGAGCTCTTCTTTTACGCGATCAAGCTTGGGCAAGGTTCTTACTCCTTGAGAAGACATTCGCGGTGTCCAGGTCTTGGACGGCGCGGTGCAAGATGAGCGTGAACAAGACGCCCATGGCGATGAAGCCAAGGGGGACGAGTGTCGCCCCGGCAACGGTCCGGGCGATGAGCGGCGTGAGCCAGACGCCGGCAAGGACCGTTTTCTCGTAAGGCAGAAAGCCGCGTTCGAGCCCGTGCGCGGCGAAGAATGCCAGCGCGACAGCCAAAACCATCATGTCGTAATCGAGCACGTAGGGCGTCGCCAGCAGGCTCGCGGTCGCCAGTCCCGCCGCTTTCAATGCGAAGGCGGCCTGCGAGCGCCACAACCAAGTGAGACTGCCCGCCGCAAAGACCGCGCACAGGCCTTGGAGCCCATAAGCCAGCCCCGTCGAAGCGCCCCAGCTGCGCGCGGCGGAAAATGCGCTTTGAATCTTTTGCCAGCCCGTGCCGCCTGCCTCCAGCACGTGATCGCGGGTGAAGCTGGTGCTCTCGCCGAAGGCGACCCAGGTATCGGACCCAAACACCAGGAACGATAAACCCGCCGCCGCCAACACCGTTGCCGCCGCGGCGCCGAAGCTTTGCCAACGGCCCGTCGCAGCCAGCACCAGCGGAATGAGCACGCCGAATTGCGGTTTATAGGCGAGCAAGCCGATCAACAGACCGGCCAAAAGGGGCTTGCGGTCGAGCAGAACGAGCGCGCCGCCGAGCAGTGCGGCTGTCAGGAATCCGTTCTGGCCATGGCCGATATTGACGAAGACGGCCGGATAGGCGAGCGCCACCAGCATGACGACCGCATATCCTTGAACGGGCACGATGGCACGCATGGCGGCGAGATAGCCCGCAAGCGTCGTGACCATCCAAAGAGCGAGCGCCAGACCATAGGGGAACATGGCCAGCAATGCCGCCACGCCCAGGAAAATCGGCGGATAATGCCAGCCGTAAAAGGGAACGTCGCGGCCGCCGAAGGCCTTGCGCTGGGCCGCATAATGCTGGGCTGGGTCGTAGGAGGCCTCGGGCGCGCCTTCGAGCACCAGTTGGCCTGCCGACCAGACGTTCGAGAAATCGGTGCCGATCGGCTTGCCGTTGCGGTCGATCAGGCCGTCGGCGAGGGCGACCCAAATTATGATCGCGGCCGCGGCCAGCCCAAGCATAATGAGCGCATATGCCCGCACCCGCTCGTCGGTCAGCCAACTGCCGCTGCGTATGGATTCAATCATGGAACTGCCGCGCCGTCGTCGTCTACGATTTGCGGCTCCACTTTATGAACGCACGCATTAAGGCCCGCTTAACGCTTTGCCGAAAGCAGGCGTCAACTCATGCGCTCAACCCGCATGGCGTTGGGGACGTTATGCGTGCGGGCTAGAATCGGCAGGGAAAAGCCTCTGATTCCCAGTGTTTCTCACGATGGCTTGAGCGCGACTTGTCACGGCCGTCAGGTAACACCAAATCAATGAATGTCGATTATGCTTAGCAAATGCTGAATGGGGGTTGGTTCGCGCAATGGAGCCCGTTTATGAAAGCCTCGCCTGTTCATCTCGTCTTCGGCAACGATGCCCTCGCCGGTCACGAGCAAGTCGTCTTTGCATCTGACGAGCCGACCGGCCTCAAAGCGATCATCGCAATTCACTCCACTGCACTGGGCCCGGCCATGGGCGGCACCCGCATGTGGACTTACGCTTCCGAAGCTGCCGCGCTGCGAGACGTGCTCAATCTGGCGCGCGGCATGACCTACAAGAACGCGCTTGCCGATGTCGGCTACGGTGGCGGCAAGGCGGTTATCTTGAGCGATGGGGAAAGCGGCAAGTCGCCGGCGCTGTTGCGCGCCTTCGGCCAGCATGTCGAGCGTTTGGCGGGCTGCTTCATCACCGCCGAAGACGTGGGCATATCGGTGGCCGATGTCGAGGAGATGCGCAAGGAAACCCGGCATGTGCGCGGTATTGCCGAGGGACGGATTGGCGACCCGTCGCCACACACGGCCTTCGGCGTCTACAGGGGTATCGCCGCAGCCCTCGAACACCGCCTCGGCATTTGCAAGCTGCGCGGCGTGAGCGTCTGCATCCAGGGTCTCGGCCACGTGGGCATGGCGCTCGCCGAATTGCTGCATGATGAAGGCGTCGAGCTCCTCGTCGCCGACATTCGCGATGATGTGGTCAAGGACGCCTGCGAACGGCTCGGCGCCAAGGCAATCGCAAGCCAAGGCGCCCACGCAGCCGACTGCGACGTCTTTGCGCCTTGCGCCTTGGGCGGCGGTTTGAGCCAACGCTCGATCCCCGAAATTCGCGCCGGTATCGTCGCNGGCGCCGCCAACAACCAGCTGGAACGCCCGGGCGACGGCGCGCTCTTGAGGGACTGCGGTATTCTTTACGCGCCCGATTATGTGATCAACGCCGGGGGCGTTATCTCGATCTCCCACGAGGGTCCAGATTTCGAACTGGGCTTCATGCGCCGGGACGTGGCGCGTATCGGCGAGACTCTCTCGCTCATCTTCCAGCGCGCCGAGCGAGAAGATCGCGCGACATCCAGCGTTGCCGATGCGATGGCGGAGGAAAAGCTCAGAGCAGCCAGCCGGCACAAGCCGGTCTGCTAGTCCGCGCCTTTTGCTTGCCAATGCCGCCAAGCGGCGCTACCTCCCNTTGCGGAGCCAAGCAAATGGAATTTTTCTCTAAAAATCTGGCGCGCGTNAAGCCCTCGCCGACCATCGCCGTCACCAACAAGGCGCGCGAGCTGAAGGCCGCCGGCCACGATGTCATCGGCCTTGGCGCCGGCGAGCCCGATTTCGACACGCCAGACAATATCAAACAGGCGGCGATCGACGCCATAAACCGCGGCGAGACAAAATACACCGCCGTCGACGGTACGCCCGAACTCAAGCGCGCGATTTGCGCCAAATTCAAGCGCGAGAACGGCCTCGACTACGCGCCGGCCCAGATCAATGTCGGCACCGGCGGCAAGCAGGTGCTCTACAACGCATTGTTGGCGACACTCAATCCTGGCGATGAGGTGATCATTCCGGCGCCCTATTGGGTGAGCTATCCCGACATCGTGCTGCTGGGCGGCGGCGAACCGGTTGCAGTCGAGACGCCCATCGAGGACGCGTTCAAGCTGACGCCCGAGGCACTGGAGAGAGCCATCACGGCGAAGACCAAGTGGCTGATATTCAATTCACCGTCGAATCCGACCGGCGCCGCCTACACCAGGGACGAGATCAAGGCGCTCACCGACGTCTTGGTTGGGCACGAACACGTCTGGGTCTTGACCGACGACATGTATGAGCATCTCACTTATGACGGGTTTGCCTTCACCACGCCCGCCCAAGTGGAGCCCAAGCTCTATGAGCGCACGCTCACCATGAACGGCGTCTCGAAGGCCTATGCCATGACAGGCTGGCGCATTGGATATGCGGGCGGTCCCGAAAGCCTGATCGCGGCGATGCGTAAGATCCAGTCCCAGTCGACCTCGAACCCCAGCTCGATCAGCCAGTGGGCCGCGGTCGAGGCGCTCAATGGGCCGCAGGATTTCATCGCCGAGCGCGCCGGCGTCTTTAAGGGGCGGCGCGATTTGGTGGTCGCCATGCTGAACCAGGCTAAAGGCCTCGACTGCCCGACGCCCGAAGGCGCCTTCTATGTTTATCCATCGTGCAAGGGATGCATGGGCAAGACGACGCCCAAGGGCGCCAAGCTCGAAACGGACGAGGACTTCGCCACGGCGCTGCTCGAAGAAGAAGGCGTTGCCGTGGTGCACGGCGCGGCCTTTGGTCTCTCGCCCTTCTTCCGCATCTCCTATGCGACATCGAACGAGTTGCTGGAAGAAGCCTGCCAGCGCATCCAACGCTTTTGCGCCGCCCTCGATTGAGCCGCCGCAGGCCTCAGGACGCAAGTTGCGCTTTGAGCTTGGCGTTTTCAGCCTCGAGTTCGGCGATGCGCGTCATCAGGGTTTCGCTCACTTGGGCAATTTGTTCGCCGTCCAACCGCGGCGTGATGTGCTGCGAACAATTGACGTCCCATGCCTCGATGGCGATCACGAGCGCACGCTCGGCACGTCCCTCATAATCACTGTCCGTCAAGCTCTCGAGCAGCTCCGCGTCGTCCTCGACGAAGCGGGCCCGGCCCCACATCTTGATGCGGTGCCGGTTGGGATAGTCCATGAAAAACAGCGCGACTTTGTCGTTTTCGTTCAAGTTTCCAAGCGTGATGTATTGCCGGTTGCCGGCAAAATCGGCAATGGCGAGTGTTTGGTCGCCGACAATTTTGATGAAGCCCTTCGGTCCGCCGCGATGCTGGATATAGGGTTGGCCTGCGCTGTTGGTGGTGGCGATATAGAAGCTGTCGCGCTCGGCCAGATAGGCGCGCAGATCATCCGTGATTTTGTCCGGCCAATCGCGCTTGTCGGCCATGGTCTGGTAGCCTTTGCGAGAGCCGCGCTTTTCCTGCTCGCTCTTAACCGTGGGCGTAAATGCGATATCGGATACATATCTGCTCATGTTAGCGTGTCCTTTGAGAGCTACATGGCGTTTGTATCGCGCATGTCCAAGGACCGCGCCGGGCCATACTCTAAGGCATGAGCCCCAGCCACACGAAACCTTGATTGCGCGTGCGATCAAGCGGCGTTGAACTGCTATAATTTCGTTCTATTGTCGGCGCATCTTTGATGGAAGCAACAGACAGGTATTTGCAGTGACGTTACGTCTCAACCAATGGATCAGCCGATGCAGGCAGATTGCGCTCGTCGCGATCATGGCTACTGGTTTGCTCACGGTCCCACAAGCTTTCGCACAGCAAACGTCGCTGGTGGGCGTCGACGCCGTGCGTTTTGAGCCGCTCAGCCAGACCGTGCCGGTCATCGGCCGGCTGATTTCTCTCAATTCCGGCGACGTGGCCGCCCGCGTTGCGGGACCGGTCGAGAGCGTCGAGGTTCGGGTCGGCGACCGCGTGACCAAAGGACAGGTCATCGCCGTGCTGGACGCCGAGACATTGAAGGCCGACCGCGATTTGGCGCAAAGCGAATTCGCCGAGGCCCAGGCCGAGCACCAGACATGGGTTGCCGAATTGGAACTCGCCAAAACGGATCTGCGCCGTCAGCAAGGCTTGCGCAAATCCTCAGCCTTTTCGCAAGCGCGCTTTGAGGATGCGGAGAAGAAAGTCACCGTTGCCGCCGCCAAGGTGGCCCGGGCCGTTGCAAACACTGCAATCAAGAACGCCGCGCTCAAACGTAAATCGATCGACGTCTCATACGCCGAAATACGCGCTCCGTTCGATGGCGTCGTGGTCCGCCGTCACACCGATGTCGGCACATTCGTCGACAGGGGCGAAGATGTCGTGAGCATCATTGGCGACACCAATTTAGAGGTCGAAGCCGAGGTCCCGTCCCGGCGGCTCTCAGGACTGGAGGCCGGACGGTCGCTGCGCGTCATACTCGACGACGGCAGCAAGCACATGGCGAACGTGCGGGCGATCCTGCCATCTGAAAATCCATTGACGCGCACCCGAACGGTGCGTTTCAAAGCGCAGTTCGACGGCAGCGACCGGCAGCTCGCCCACTCGCAATCGGTCAGAATTGAAATTCCCATCAGCGCCGACCGCCGCGTTCTGACGGTTCATAAGGATGCCATTCTAAAGCGCCAAGGCAGCGATCTGGTCTATGTGGTCAGCAAGGGTGTCGCCGAGCCGCGGACGATCACTCTGGGCGAAGCCATTGGCAACCGCATGGAGGTAACCGACGGGCTCAAGGCTGGCGATGAAGTTGTCGTGCGCGGCAATGAGCGCCTGCAGCCGGGCGCGACGGTGCGTATCGGCAAAGGCTCTTCATGAACTTGATCCGCACCGCCATTGACCGGCCCAGCGCCGTCATCGCCGTGGTGCTCATGGTGGTGATGTTCGGCATCGTCGCTTTGCAGACGATCCCGATACAGCTCGCCCCCGACGTCAACAGACCCGTCATCACGGTCACGACGAATTGGCCCGGCGCTGCGCCAGCCGAAGTCGAACGCGAGATCACCATCCGCCAGGAAGAGGTGCTCAAGGGCATCGGCGGATTAAGCGAAATCACAAGCACGTCCGAACAGGGTCGGGCCCGCATCAGGCTCGAATTCGCCGTTGGTACGCCAATGGACCGCGCGCTTCTGTTGGTCTCCAATCGACTCGATCGCGTGACGAGCTATCCCGAAGAGGCAGACGAGCCAAATCTGAAGATGGCCGGCGCCGAAGACAATCCGATCGCCTGGTTCATCATCACGCGCGTACCGGGAAATGAGAAACCGATCCATGAGTATGGCGATTTTGTCGAAGATGTCGTCAAGGACAGGATCGAACGCGTCATAGGCATCGGCGAAGTCACTGCCTATGGCGGCAGCGAGCGCGAAATCGAGGTCGTAATCGAGCCGTCTTTGCTGGCGCGTTATGGCTTGACGGTGGCGCAGGTCCTCTCGTCCTTGCGGCGGGCGAATGCGGCGATCAGCGCCGGCGACGTGGATGAGGGCAAACGCCGCTACGTGGTGCGCACCGAGGCGGAGCTCAACACGCTTGAGACCGTGCGCAATGTCGTCCTGCGTTCCATGCGCGATCCGGTGACCGGGCGCTTGGCGCGGGTTGTGCTCTCCGACGTAGCGAATATCGACTTTGCCCATAAGGAGCCGACTTCGAAAATCCGTCTTCAGGGTGAAGCGGCGATCGCCTTCAACGCCACGCGTGAAACGGGTGCGAACGTGATCGAAACCATGGCCGGGATCGACGAGGCTGTGCGTGAACTCAGTGAGGTGCAAGTGCCCTCACAAGGCTTGAAGCTCGTTCAGGTCTATGACGAGACGGTCTACATCAATTCGTCTGTGCAGCTCGTGCGGCAGAACATCTGGGTCGGCGGAACGCTTGCCGCCATTGTCTTGCTGTTGTTCCTGCGCTCCTGGCGGGCGACTTTGATCGTTTCGCTGGCTATTCCCGTTTCCGTCATCGGTTCGTTCGTCGCCATGGCGGCACTCGGCCGCTCTCTGAACGTCATATCGCTTGCCGGTATTGCCTTTGCCGTCGGCATGGTCGTCGATGCAGCGATTGTCGTGCTTGAGAACATTTACCGCTTTCGAGAAGCGGGCAAGTCCGCTCCAGTCGCCGCCTATGAGGGCACCAAGCAGGTGTGGGGCGCGGTTCTTGTCTCGGCGCTAACGACCGTCATGGTGTTCATACCCATTCTGATCATGCAGCTTGAAGTCGGTCAGCTCTTCCGCGATATCGCAGTCGCGATCTCCGTGTCAGTGCTGCTCTCGCTTGTCGTGTCGATCACCGTCCTGCCGGCTCTGGCCAGCCGCTTGCTGGCCGATCCAAAGCCGAGCAATTTCCGTCCGCTCGTTGTGGCGTGGTTGAAGAAGGCGCCGCTGCCTGAGAATGTCAGGACGTTCATCGCGCCTTATCTCAAAACAAATCGGCGTCGCAAGAAAACACCTAATCTGCTTGAGCGGTTCGTCGCCTTGCTGCCCCTCGATGTGCTCGACCGTTTTGCGGCGGAATTTGTCGACCGCGTGGTCGAGTTCACCAAATACGTGACGCGCGACCGGCGCGCCGCGCTCATTGTCGTCTCATCGGTTTCGATCGTGGCCACCCTTGGAGCCTGGGCGTTCCTGCCCAAGCTTGAATACTTGCCCGACGGCAATCGAAACCTGATGTTCGGCATCGTTTTGCCGCCGCCTGGATACAATCTCGAAACCACCACGGAAATTGCCAAACGCATCGAAAGCAAAATCAAACCGTTTTGGAAAAACGACTCAGGTGAGGAGGCCGGTTCCGATGAGCCGCCAAAGATCGACAGGTTCTTTTTCGTCGCAACGCGTGCATCGACATTTCTTGGCGCTGCCGCCGTCGATCCCTCAAGGGCGCATGAACTAAAGGACGTGCTCGCCAAGCCCGTGTTCGACGAACCAGGCACCTTTGCAATCATCAATCAGCTTTCGATATTTGCCAGCGGCCTGGGCGGCGGCCGCAAGATCGAGCTCGACGTATCGGGACCTGAACTTGAGGAAGTTCTTGGCGTCGCCTTGCAAGCCGCCGGCCTGATCACGACAATTTTGCCGCTGCAAGAGGGCAATCAGTTCAGGCCAAATCCTGGTCTAGAGCTCGGCGCGCCCGAAGTACGCGTCACACCCAACCGCATGAAACTCGCCGACAACGGTGTGACGGCGCGCGAGCTTGGCGAAGCAGTCGATACCTTCAATGACGGCCTGCGCGTTGTCGAGGTGACCGTTGGCAATGATCGGCTGGACTTGATGTTGAAAGGCCCCAAACACGACATCACCTCGACCCAGGGCGTCGCTAATTTGCCCGTGGTGACCGAGGCCGGTCAGATCGTGCCGGTTTCCTCCATGGCCGATGTCACGATCACCGCTGGACCAACCCAGATCCGCCATCGCGAACGCCGGCGCACGGTGACGCTTGAAATTCTGCCCAAGCCGCAACTGGCACTTGAGGAAGCGATCGAAAAGATCAACTCCGACGTGATCGCGCCCCTGCGTGCCAAAGGTTTGCCGCCTGGCGTCAAGCTTCAGATTTCAGGCACGGCGGACAAATTGAGCCAGACATGGAATGCTATGGTGCGCGATCTGATCGTCGCCATCATCATTGTCTTTTTGGTAATGGCGATCCTGTTCGAGAGCTTCATCTATCCGTTGATCATTTTGCTCTCTGTCCCGCTCGCCGCGGCAGGCGGCGTCGCCGGCTTGGTCATTCTCAATATTTTCAGCTACCAGCCCTTGGACATGCTCACCCTGCTGGGCTTCGTCATCTTGATCGGCATCGTCGTCAACAACGCAATTCTTCTCGTCCACCAGACGCTGATCCATTTGCGCGAGGACGGCATGAGCCCCGATGCAGCCATTATCGAAGCCACGCGAAACCGCATTCGGCCGATCTTCATGTCAACGCTCACCTCCGTGTTCGGCATGCTGCCATTGGTGCTTATTCCCGGCGCCGGATCCGAGCTCTACCGTGGTCTGGGTTCGGTCGTGGTCGGGGGCTTGTCGTTCTCGGCTTTGCTCACGCTCCTCATCGTGCCGCCGATGCTGACGCTGGTTGTGGGCGCGTTGGAGTCCAAGACGCCCAAGCGCATGAACAAGCGCACGGCCAAGACCCATGCGGCGCCTGCCGAATGAGCCGAATTGCCGGGTCCGCCGTTGCGAGACAAGGGCAAGGACCATCCCGCAATCTCGTTCTAATGCGTTGATATCATGAATGAAAATCAAAGCATCCGGCTCGCCGACAAGCGGACGATGGGCTTTGCCGAATACGGCGCCGCCGAAGGCGCGCCGGTGTTCGCGCTGCACGGCACGCCAGGCTCGCGTTTCATGTTTCAGTTGTCTGATCGCCACGCGCGAGAGTTGGGCCTGCGGCTCATCGCGCCCGAGCGGCCTGGTTGCGGGCTCTCGAGCTCGCAGCCCGGCCGCAGCTTGACGGACTGGGCACGCGATATCGCCCAACTGGCCGATCACCTGGGTATCGCGGCCTTCGCGCTGGTCGGCGTCTCCGGCGGCGGACCCTATACGGCCGCCTGCGCCGCCCATTTTGGCGAGCGCGTCACGCACGCGGCTCTGGTTTCACCCGTGGGCCCCATCGCCCATGACGCGGTGGCCTCCCGATTGTCGCGTTTCCAACGGCATATTTTTATCGACACCGCGCGATCGAGCTGGCGGAATTCGATGATGTTCCGCGCCATGCGCTGGAACATCGTCAATGCGCCGACAATTGCCCTCCAGGCGGTGATTGCGCGGGGAGCGCCCTCCGACAGGGCAATTCTGCGGCAACCGCACGTCGCGGCCAATTTGGTGGAGAGCCTGGTCGAGGGCGTGCGGGGCGGTGTGGATGGTTGTGTGCAGGATCTGCGGTTGTTTTCGGAACCCTGGGATTTCGAAGTGGGGCAAATCACGGCCCATTGCCGGCTCTGGCAAGGGCAAGCCGATACGATCGTGCCGCCCTTCGCGGCCGAGATATTGGCAGGCCCCATTCCA
>JGI24023J19991_10000914_pt1 | contig 23192 bp, 20 predicted proteins | sample Cruoilmetagenom1_FD_19991 | JGI IMG/M metagenome (IMG submission 19991) | reverse complement strand
GAGCTCACTCCCGATTACGCCGCCAGCCATCTGCCGAAACTGGTGCATGCCTATCAAAAGGACGAGCAGATCGCCATCCTCTCCACGATCGCAGGGCGCGGCCTACAATATGCGACCCCCTGGGCCGAGTGTCCCTTTGAGCAGCAATTAGGCTTCGCGCGCCGAATTTCTTCCGACCTGCTCACGCAATGGAATGCCGATTACGAGATTGCGGAGGGATTGCTGCAGCCCCAAGATCTCCTGGAGAGCTGGCTCGGCTATCGGTTGGATTCCGAGCGCGGACGGATCGGCGACTTTCTCACTGACGATTGCGGCCTGAAGGCGGATGAATTGGGTTACAGCTTCGAGGGCGAACTGTTCCCGAACCCGCTCGCTTTCGCGAGACATGCCCGCGCTCTTCCGAAGAAGACCCGGCTTCGGGCGGTCATGGGACAGCTGCACGGAGATTTGCACGGCAACAATATTCTGATCGCCTCCCCGCCCACGGGCCGGCCGCAATATTTTCTGATCGACCTCGAGCTCTATGAGCGCCGGGGCAACCTCTTCTTTGATCACGCCTATTTGGAGATCAGCCATCTGCTGAGCGAGCGCCAAGACGTGGATGGATTCCGGTGGAAATCGATACTCGACAATCTGAGCCGGTTTCACGTCCGCACCAAGGAATCCGGGCCCGCTGGCGACGATCTCGGCCTGCTCAAGCTGCTGCAGACCATTCGCCGGGGCCCGATGGGCTGGATCGACCGGAACGAGCCCAACCGGATTTCCTATTTGGAAAACCAGTATTTGCTGGCGCGGATCGCCGTCGGGTTGCTCTTCGCGCACCGCCGCATGCCCCAGCGACTCCGCTGCATGGCCTTCACCTATGCGGCCGCCAATTTGAAGGACTATCTGCAGCTCAATGGCGTGAATTGGCCGATGAATGGCCCGGCCATCGAATTCCAGGGCGAGGCTGCCGCCGACACGGACCGGTCGGCGTTTGCCGGTATGGCGGGCTCAAAGATGCGATCGAGCCGGGCGCCCAAATGGTGGCTCTCGGCAGCAGCCGTGCTTGTGGTGCTGCTGGCGGCAGGCGGACTGCTGTGGTTTCAGCCCTGGACAACGCAGACCTCCCAGAATGAAAGCGGTCTGACCGCCGCTGGTATCCCGGAAACCCCGTCCATAGCCGTTTTGCCATTCAGGAATCTCACCCAGGGACCCGAAGGTGAAATGCTCGCCAATGGCATGGGGGCGGCGATCACCGCCAATCTGGCGCAGGCGCCAAGGCTGTTCGTGATTTCCCAACAATCGGCCGCTGCAATTGGGGACTCGCTGCAAGACGAAGTCGCTGCGGGCAAGGCATTGGGGGTCCGTTACGTTCTGGACGGCAGTGTCCAGCAGGCCGAAAACCAGATCCGTGTGCTGGCCAAACTAATCGATGTGGAGAGCGGTGAGGTCGTGTGGTCGAGCCAATACGATCGGGCGGCAGACGATATCTTTGCTGTCCAGGATGAGATCGCGCTGCAGGTGCTCGTGGCACTTCAGGTCAAGCTGACGGAGGGATTTCAGGCCGCGCTCAGGGGCGAAACCACCAACAATCTCAACGCATATTTGCTCTATACCAGCGCGCTCAACGCCTATCGGACATTCACCAAGGAGGCGATGCATCAGGTTCGCCGCCAAATCGATGAAGCCATCAAATTGGATCCGGAGTTCCGCCAGGCCTACGCCCTCAAGGCCAAGTCCCATATCGTGGATGCTCGGTTTGGTCATGGCGATTCCGCCGAAGAGTCACTGGCGTCCGCCGGTCAAATCCTTCGCGAGGCGGCCCTGATCGATGACGAGATCAGTGATGGCGAAAAGGCCGAGATCCTGATCGTCGATGGCTATATTGATCTGCTTGCCAAACAGTACGACGACGCAATAGCGGCCGGCCGGCAGGCCGCGGAACTCAGTCCCAATAATGCCGACGTGATCGCCAGATATGCGTCGATCCTGTTCTTTGTCGGCGAGTATGGCCAGTCGGTCCAGTTGATGAACCGGGCCATAAAATTGAGCCCGATCTATCCGAGCTGGTATTCGCTTTATATTTCCCGCGATTACGCGTTTCGAGGAGATACGGCCCAAGCCATAAACTGGGGATTGGATGGGCTGGCGCGGGCAGAAAACGACCTGATGCGGGCAATACAGTCGGCGAATCTCGCCTTCATCTACCAGGAAGCCGGCCGCGAACAGGAGGCCCGGGCCGCCGCGGAGCAAGTCAAAAAGCTGTCCCCCGGCTTCCGCATCGCCGCCTACCGCAATGTGACGCCGTTCCGGCATGAGGCCGATTGGCTGCGCTTGGCGCGCGGCTTCCGCGCCGCGGGTATTCCAGAGTGATTATGCGGGAGCGGCTAATTCGGTTAGCCGCCCCCAAGAAAGCATGATGAAGCGGCATGCGCCGCGGCGAGAGGTAAAGCTGGTTATCTCTCGCGCTCGGCCCCTGGATCGAACGCCTTGATGAGGATGACGGCTGCGACGAGTATCGAGATGGCCAAGATCACCAGCATCATCGGATTGGCGTGGACGTCGCCGGTTATGAACATCAAATAGGCGCGCATCGCCACCAGCAAGCCGAAGCCGATCGCCACGGCCAGCAGCAACGTCCGTGGCTTGATGGCTATGAACAGCATGATTACCGCCAAGCCCACTAACGCCGCACCCAGCGTGCCGGAGGTGCCCGCATTCATCGGATTCGGGTTGCCCATCGGATGCACCATGGCTGGCGCAAGGATCAGACTGGTTCCCCAGGCCGCCAGTCCGATGATCGCGACGTAAAGCGAAAGCCTGTAGAGCATGTTGAAATTGAACATCAGATAACCCCCAATTCATTGAATTTGCTGACGCAGCTGCGACTATCACGGCTGACGGGCCGGTCCCACGAAGGCGTCACAGAAATTGCCGCCACCGAGGAGAGTTCGCGCCAGCGATTGTATGCCGATTCGCCCGCCACGGCACCGGTTAGACGCTGGCAGCGGCCGCCGCCCTGAACTACCATCTCAATACGGAATCTGGGGCTTGTGCCCAGCATTGCATCAGGGAGAGGCGAGCATGAAGATCGATGGCGGCTGCTTCTGCGGCCATGTCAGCTACCGCGCCGAGATCGATCCAAGCACGGTCGCGATTTGTCACTGCACCGATTGCCAGCGGCACGCGGCCAGCGCCTATGGCGTGGTCGTAGGAATCGTGGACGAACAGTTCGAGTTGCTAACCGGAGAGCTGAAGACCTACGTCAAGACCGCCGATAGCGGCACCAAGCGCGCGCTGGCCTTCTGTCCCGAATGCGGCACCAGGATTTACGCCAAGACAGTCGGCGAGGGGAGCAGGTTTTTCGGCTTACGGACCGGAACCATCAATCAGCGCCACGAGCTGACGCCTTCACGCCAACTCTGGTGCCGCTCAGCTCACCCTTGGGCGATGGATATCCGCGCTATCCCGAAAATCGAGACCCAGCCCAGTTAATGGCGCGAGCGGCGGCGGCGATGGACTCGCCGCGCGCCAATCTCATCATTCGAGCCTTTGGCCTAGGCCGCTTTCTTCTTATTGACGTTGATCACCCGGATCGAGGTGTATTCTTCGACGCCCCAACGGCCGCACTCGACGCCCATGCCGGACTGCTTGACACCGCCGAACGGAATGTCGGGACCCATGGCCGGGTGCTGATTGACCCAGGCCGAACCCGATTCGAAGCGCTGGGCGATTTCCATGGCGCGGTCTGGATCATCGCTCCAGACCGAGCCGCCGAGACCGTATTCGGTGCCGTTAACGCGCTCGATGGCCTCGTCCAGATCGGAATAGGACATCACCGGAAGCAGCGGTCCAAAGGCCTCTTCCTCCAGGATCTTCATGCCGGGCTTCACATTGGTCAGGATGGTGATTGGGAAGAAATAGCCCGAGCCCTCCGGTATCTCACCCTGGTAGAATACCTCGGCGCCTTTCGAGACCGCGTCGTCGAAGATTTCCTTCACCTTCTCGTATTGCATCTTGTTCTGAACCGGACCGACCTCGTTGCCCTCCTCGAAGCCGTCGCCGACTTTGACGTCCTTGGCGACATCGGCCAGCGCCTCGACCATCGGATCGTGCAGCTCTTCCGGCACGTACAGCCGCTTCAAGGCGACGCAAACCTGGCCGTTATTGGCGAAGCGCGACCAGAACACGTTGTTGGCGATCTTCTTCGGGTCGACGTCGTCGAGGATCAATCCAGCGTCGTTGCCGCCGAGCTCGAGGGTCAGCCGCTTCAGATTTGAGGCCGAGCTCTCCATCACCTTCTTGCCCGTTGCGGCCGAACCGGTGAACGAAATCTTGCGGATTTCGGGGTGCTCGGTGATCCAGGCGCCAAGGTCGTTGCCGCCTGAAACGATGTTCAACACGCCTGGAGGAAATACGTCCTGGGCAATCTCGCCGATCTTCAGGGTCGCGACCGGCGTCAGCGGCGAGGGCTTCATCACCAGCGTGTTGCCTGTGATTATCGCCGGGGCGATCTTCCAGACCGCGGTCAGGACGGGATAGTTCCAGGGCAGGATCGCACCGACCACGCCCAGCGGCTTGCGGTGCAGTTCGACGCGCTGATCGGGCGTGTCGCGCAACACTTCGACCGGAAGCTCCACATCGGCGAAGCTCTTCAACCAAAAGACGCTGCCCGCGACTTCCGACTTGGCCTTGTCAAGCGGCTTGCCGACCTCCAGCGTGATCAGTTCGGCCAGCGCGTCGGCGTTTTCCTTGATCCGGTCGCTGAGCGCCACAAGCGCCTTCTTACGGTCTTCGTAAGAGGTCTGGCTCCAGCCGGGAAAAGCCCGGTTCGCAGCAGCAACGGCCTCGTCCAACTGCTCCCTGGAGCAGTCCGGGCACTGGGTAAAGGGTTCGCCCGTCGAGGGATTCTCGACATCATAGGTCTTGTTGCTGGAGACGAGTTTGCCGTCGATCAGCATTGGGAGCGTCGGTGTTACGTGAACGTTCATTGCTTTCCTCTCAACTTCAACTGCCAGTCTTGGTGGCCGCGGCCTCGACCTTGGATTCATGGTCGAAAAGGTTCTTCCAAACCTTATCATCACTTCCGTCAATCCGCTCGAAAGAAGCGTCCGAGTCGGGGATCTTCGGCTTCACCTTGGTGGAGGGACGCTCGGAGATCGCGGCGCTCCAACGCTGCACATTCGGGTATTCAGTGACATCGATCCGATGACCCTTGGCGACCCGCACCCAGGGAAAAGTGGCGATGTCGGCAATCGAGAAATCGCCCGCAATGTAATCCCTATCCGACAGGCGATCGTCCAATACGCGATAGAGCTTCTTGGCCTCGGCGTGATAGCGGTCAATGGCGTAAGTATCGTCGATGCCCCGGTCGGCGGCGTAATTGATGAAATGCACGGCCTGGCCCACAAACGGCCCCTGGCTCGAAGTCTGCCAGAACAGCCACTTGACGGCTTCAAGCCGTTCGACCGGATCTTGGGAAAGAAACTTGCCGGTCTTCTCCGCCAGATAAAGCAGAATGGCGCCGGTCTCGAACACCGAGACCGCTTCGCCGCCCGGACCGTCGCGATCGACGATCGCCGGGATTTTCGCGTTGGGAGAAATCGCCATGAAGTCCGGCTCGAACTGATGTCCCTTGCCGATTTCGACCCAGTTCAAGGTATAGGGAAGTCCGATTTCTTCCAGCATGATCAGGGCTTTGCGCCCATTCGGCGTGGCGTCGTAATAGAGATCGATCATGGGCGTGGCCGGCGCGCAGCCTTTATGAACCGCGCGCCGCTTTCTTCAATCTATCCAGTGTTGCACCTGCGCCCGGCTCTAGGCGACGGCCGACGTTTCCCCGGTCTCGCGCTCGGCATGCTCGGACCCGATAACGCCCTCGCTCTTCAGCCTGGCGATTTCGGCCGCATCCAGCCCCAGCTCACCCAGCACCTCGTCATTGTGCTCGCCCAATAGCGGCGCACCCATGCGGACCGTGGCAGGCGTTCTCTCGAACCGCGCGGCGTGGCGCGTCTGGCGCACTCTGCCCGCGGCATGGTGATCGTAGATCTCGACCGTACCCATCTCCTTGACCTGCGGGTGCTCATAGACCTCGCTGCGCTTCAAGGCCGGCGCGCAAGGCACGTCGCAGGCCTCCAGCCGCTCCATCCAATCATCCGTGTCGCGCGTCTTCAGCACTTCTTGGGTCATGATCAAGCGGTCATTGACGTGCTGATCACGGGCCTCGGGATCCTTGAAGCGGGGATCTTCGAGCCATTCGGGACGCTCCAGGGCGGCGCAAAGCCCGCGCCATTCCTTGTCGCTCATCACCGCCACTGTCATGTGGCCGTCCTTGGTCTCGTAAATCAGGTCGATGAAGCTTGCCGCCTTTTCCTCAGGAACCACATCATCTGGGAAAGTGTGGGCGTTCATGTCGGAAGCCCAGAGGAACTGCAGCACCGTATCCAGCATCGAAAGCCGTACGTGCTGACCCTGGCCACTGCGCTCGCGCTCGAACAGCGCCGCCGTGATGGCTTGTGAAATTGTGACGGATGAGAGCTTGTCGGGCACCACCGTGCGAACCAGCCGCGGGCGCTCCTCATCGGACCCGGCTTGAATCGTCGTCAGGCCCGTGACCGCCTGAATCACCGGATCGTAAACCGGCTTTCCGACCCAGGGACCCTTCTCGCCGAAGCCGCTCACTGAGACGTATATCAATTCGGGCTTCAGGGCGCGTAAATCATCGGCGCCGATGCCCAGCCTGTCGACCACGCCCGGGCGGAAATTCTGAATCACCACATCAGAGTCCATCACCAGACGTTTCAGCAGTTCGACGCCCTCGGGTTTCTTTAGATTGACGGTGAGCGAGCGCTTGTTGCGGTTGATGTTGAGGAACATCGCCGACACGCCGCCGCGTTGATGGCCCAGTGCGCGGACGTGATCGCCCTTATGGGGAATCTCGATTTTGATGACGTCTGCGCCTTGATCGGCCAGCAGCGACGTCGCCCAAGGTCCCGACAGCATGGCCGTCAGGTCCAGTATGCGCACACCGTGAAGAGGTCCGTTCATGCGATTTCCTAACCCGGTTTGTCGAAAAAAGGGGGCGTTTCGGGGCTTGGGCTCCGAAACCTATACAGAATATAGGGTATTGCTATGATCGAAAAAACAGGAGAAAATCAAAACGATTGTCCGATTAAAACAAACAATTGAAAACAGTACCTCGTGCTCAAGGATCTCTACCGAATGGCGGTGTTCGCCAAGGTCGTCGAAGCGGGCTCGTTCTCGGGCGCGGCCGAAGCGCTCGGACTCGGCAAGTCGGTGGTTTCCACCCATATCAGCCGGCTGGAAGAGAACCTGCACACCCAGCTTCTGGTCCGCACCACACGCTCCCTGGTGCTGACCCCCGAGGGGCGCAGATTCTACGAAAAATGCCGGCAGTTGCTGGATGTGGCCGAGAGCGCGCGGGCCGAACTCGACACCGGCATGCTGCAGCATGCGGGGCTGGTCCGGATATCGTGTTCGGTCAATTTCGGCGTCAACGTGCTCTGCCGGTTGCTGCCGCGCTTTCACCGCATGCACCCCGATGTGCAGATCGACCTCACGCTCGACGATAGTCCGGTCAATTTAATTGAAGAGCATATCGATCTGGCGATCCGTACCGGCGAGGTGGTCGACACCAATCTGCGGATAACCCGGATCGGGCATACCCGGCTCGTGCTGTGCGCCTCGCGCCAATGGGTGCGGGACAATGTGCCATCGGGGCCCGGCGATCTGAGTGCCCATCCCTGGATCGCGATCGCGCAATTGCCCAGCCCCGAGCGCCTCAAGCTGCGCCATCGCTCAGGCGAGACCAGGACGCTCAATTTCGCGAGCGCGTACAAGACCGATAGCGGCGTCGCGGCCAAATCTCTGATTCTGCAGGGCGCCGGCATCGGCGTGCTCCCCGACTACGCGATTTTTCGGGAATTGCAGTCGGGCGCCATTGAGCGGATCCTGCCCCAATGGGAAGTGGAGCGGCGAAGGCGTGCGATTTCGCTGATCTATCCCGATCGCGCCAATTTGCCGGTGCGCACAAGGGGGCTGATCGATTTCATAAAAGCTGAAGCAAAGACCCTGCTTCCCACCAAAATCGATGGGGGACGTCAGGGCGCAGGCCCCGCAAAGACAGCCGCCCTCTAGGCACAAGGAGAACATACCATGCGCGCCATGATCGTCGAGCAGCCCAAGACTGATTTGATCGAGCAGGATCGCCCGATTCCCGAGCCCGCGCCCGGATCGGTCCGGATCAAAATCCACGCCTGCGGCATTTGCCATGGCGACGTGGCGGTCTGGCAGGGCCTGTTTCCCTATAAGGGATTTGCCACCTATCCCAGGGTGCCGGGGCACGAGGTGGCGGGTGTCGTCGATGCCCTCGGCGAGGGGGTCGACTGGCCCGCCAAGGGCGACCGGGTCGGCGTGCCTTGGCTGTTCTCCTATTGCGGCCATTGCCGCGCCTGCCAGCGCGGCGATTTCGTCTACTGTAAGGATACAAGGGTGACCGGCGTCACCGACGATGGCGGCTTTCAGGACTATATGGTCGCGCCCGTCACTTCGCTTTCGAGCATCCCGGAGGCGATTCCCTTCGAGGAGGCGGGCCCGCTGATGTGCGCCGGCCTCACCGTCTTCAAGGGGCTGGAGGTCGGCAATTTCGAGCCGGGCGACCGGGTCGCCGTAATCGGCATGGGTGGGCTCGGCCATCTGGGCGTGCGTTATGCCCACGCCATGGGCGGGCGAGTGGCCGCGATCTCCAGCAGCAAGGCCAAGAAAAGCCAAGCCGAGGACTGGGGCGCTGAACTTTTCATCGACGCCTCAAGCGAGGACGTCGCCGCGCGCCTGCAGGCCTGGGGCGGAGCGGACGTAATCCTGTCCACCGCGCCCTCGGCCCATCCCGTGACCCAAGCTTTTCCGGGTTTGGCTCAGCGGGGCTGCTGCGTGGTGCTGGGCGGTTCGCCCGAGATGATCGAGGTTCGCGCCGGGCTGCTGCTCAATGGCGAGCGCAAGCTAACCGGATGCACCACTGGAAATCGCGAGGACATCCGCCGCATGCTCGACTTCGCCGCCGCCAATGGCGTCCATCCCACCCTCACCCGCTTCAAATTGACCGAGGCCCAGGCGGCGCTCGAAGCTCACCTCACCGGCAAGCTCAACGGCCGTGCGGTCTTGTTGATGGAGTGACACCATGGCCGAGCGCGCAAGCACGTTCCTGATGTTCGATGGCCAAGCCGAAGAAGCGCTTTCCCTGTATCGGGGGACATTCGAGAGCGCGGAGCTTGGACCCGTCGAAAGGTATGGACCCGACCAGGAGAAGATGAACGGAAAGATCAAACGGGCAGCGCTTATCCTGGGCGGCCAGAGATTTCTGTTGATCGACAGCCCTGCGAAACACGAATTCGGCTTCACGCCTGCGATATCGATTTTCGTCGAGTGCGACTCCGCGACCGATATCGTTGAGAAATTTGCCGCACTATCGGCCGATGGCCAGACCTTTATGCCCTTGGACAATTATGGATTCAGCACAAGATTCGCCTGGATCGCCGACAGATTTGGCGTCTCCTGGCAGCTGAACCTGCCCTAAGTCGATAACCCGCCATCCTGCAGGCCATGCAGGTGGCAAATTGAAGGACGCTTGCGTGGGCCGCTTCAAATACCCGTCATTTGACATTGGCCCGATAGTTCCCGACCCTCTCGCCCGCATTCAGTTCCTGCCAGGGAGGGAGTTTCATGGCCATTCCAACAGAACCAATCGGAAGCGTACCGCGGCCCGCCTATCTCATGGAGGCGATGGGCGCCAACGCCAGCGGTAAGCTCGATGACAAGGGCCTAGCGGAGGTGATCGACCGCGCGGTTACCGAAACTATTGAGGCGATGGAGCAAACCGGCTCGACGATCATCACCGATGGCGAGCAATCGAAGCCGAGTTTCGCCACCTATCCGCTGCATGGGCTTGCCGATCTCGCGCCCGACGGCGTCGTGATCCCCTTCGAGGATGGCCACACCCGCCAGCTGCCCCGTCTCACCAAGGGGCCGTTCCGCTACACGACGTATTCGGGTAGCTTCGTGACCCAGGCCAAATCCCACACCGATCACCCAATAAAGCAGGCGGTTATCGCACCCTCGGCGATCAGCCTGATCTATCCCCAGGACGGCATCGACGGATATCCCCAGGAGGCCTTCATCGCCGACCTGGTCAGCGAATCCGCCAAGGACATCCGTTCGGCCTTTGAAGCCGGCGCGGAAAAAGTTCAGATCGACTTCACCGAGGGCCGGCTGTCGTGCAAGCTCGATCCCTCCCGCGGGCTGCTCAAGCAGTTTGTGGCTCTCAACAACCAGGTGCTCGATCAGTTCAGCGATGCCGAGCGCGCCAAGATCGGCGTCCATACTTGCCCCGGCGGCGACCAGGATTCGACCCATTCGGCGGATGTGGACTACGCCGAGCTTATTCCCGACCTGCTCGGCATTAACGCGACGAGCTTCTATTTCCAAATGGCGAGCGAGAAGGACCGTCCCCGTGTGCTCGACATCATCGCGCGCGAACGCCGTCCGGGACAGACGATTTTTGTCGGCGTGATCGACCCGATCAATGAAGAGATCGAAACCCCGGAAACCGTCAAGGACCGGGTGCTGGAGGCCGCCAATATCCTTGGGACCGAAAACTTCGGCACCACGGATGATTGCGGCTTCTCGCCCTTCGGCGACGACGTCTCCACCGCCCGCGAGACGGCATTTGCCAAGATCAAGGCCCGGGTCGATGGCACCAAGCTTGCGGAGGCCGAGCTCGGCTAGACCCGGCTTGAACGGCAAGGGGAGAGTTGCGATCTCTCAATGAAGTTTTTGGTTAGCCCGCCCATAAGGGGCGGGCCACCAGGTACCGATCACCGAGCGGGGTTGCGCTGCCAACTCGTGCCGTTTTTTCGGCCGATCTCGGCAATCGCTGCCTTCGGGTGTAAGATCGGCTCAGCCGAGTTAGGAGACAACATTCATGTTCCTGAAGCGCATCGAGCTGTTCAGCATACTGGGCTTCCGGGTCAGCCTGGACCTGTCCTGGTTTCTGCTCGCCATCCTGATCGTCTGGACGCTGGCAAAAGGCTATTTCCCCTCCGTCCTGCCGGGCGAAGAGACCAGCACCTATGTTTGGATGGCCATAATTGGCGCGCTGGGGCTGTTTCTCTCCATCATCTTGCATGAATTCTCCCACGCCATCGTGGCGCGGCGCTACAATTTGGCGATCTCCGGCATCACGCTTTTCGTATTCGGCGGCGTCGCCGAGATGACGGAAGAGCCCGAGCGCCCGATGGCCGAATTCATGATGGCGATCGCCGGGCCGATCATGAGCTTCGCGATTGCGGTAGTGTGTTACTTCGCCGCGAACAATGTGCTGGCGGGCGCCGGTCTGCCCGAGATCACGGCGATTGTCAGCTATCTGGCCCTGATTAATCTGATCCTCGCGATCTTCAACCTGCTGCCCGCCTTTCCGCTGGACGGCGGCCGGATATTGCGTTCGATCCTGTGGGGCTGGCTCGGCAATTTTCGCCGGGCGACCCGGATTGCCTCGCGTTTCGGCACCTTTTTCGGCGGCCTGATGATGGCCTATGGCGTCCTCAACGTGGTGGTCGGCGAGACCGTTGGCGGCATTTGGTTGCTGTTGCTGGGCTTCTTCGTCTACAACGCCGCCGGCGCCTCGCGGATGCAGGCGGCTATGAGCACCGTCCTGAAGGGCGTGCCGATCTCCAAGCTCATGAGGCAGGATCCCGTCACGGTGAGCTCCGAAATGCCGGTCCGCACTCTCGTGGAGGAGTTCTTTTACACCCACCACCATCGGTTCTTTCCGGTGGTCGACAATGGCCGGCTGAAGGGCTGCGTGACCGTGAAGCAGGTCAGTGAGATCGGCCGTGAGCACTGGCGCTCCAAGCGGGTCGGCGATTTCATGACGCCGGCAAGCGGCAAAAACACCCTGCCCCCCGATCAGGACGCCTTGCAGGCCTTGCAGCAAATGCATCAGGAAAAGCAGACTCACTTCATGGTGGTGCAGGGCGACAGGCTCGAGGGAGTCGTCACAATGAAGGACATCATGGCTTATTTCGGCATCCATCTGGAACTCGAACGGGACGAGGCGGGCAGCGGCGTCCCCAGCGTGCCGGTGGCGGGCGCGCACCGCGGCGGTTGACGCCTGGATTGCCGGGCCATATTCGGTTTCTCGTATTCTTCGATGGCACTCAGGAACTTGGAGAAACGATAGATGGGCGACACTCCTTACGTTGTCTCGACCACGAAATATCTGAAGCCCGGCAGCCATCCGCCCGCCATGTTCTGGCGTGAGCGCCGCGACGGTGAACCCGATCGCGAGCCCGTTTGGGAAGTCCATGAAATCCGGGTTCACGACATTCGCGGGCGTGAGGGCGATTATCAGCTCGATCGGGACGGCTTCGAGATCATCAAGCTCGACTTCGAGGCGCCGCAGGCCCATGACCGCGTGACCATCGAGGGCGCCTATTACGACGCCGTGTGCGGGCGGGTCAAAGCCGAACTCGGTGCCTCTAAGGTGATCGCGTTCGACGACAATTACCGTTCGGCGGGCGCTGATTACAACAGGGTCACCGATAAGCCCGCCTATATGGTCCACAATGACTACACCGAGGAGTCGGCCCCTCAACGTATCATTGACCTGCTGCCCCAGGACGAAGCGGAGCAGCGGCTCAAGAAGCGCTATGCCTTCATAAATCTATGGCGCCCGGTCAATCACCCGGCCGAGGATTTGCCGCTTGGGGTCTGCCGGGCGGCGACGATGGATGAGACCGATCTCGTGACCTGCACCATGTATTGGCCCGAACGCGTCGGCGAGACCTATGTGCTGCAGCACAATCCGAACCACGAATGGTTCTATCTCTCGCGGATGGCCACCAATGAGGCGCTGCTGCTGAAGTGCTTCGACTCGGCCCGCGATGGCCGGGCCCGATACGCCCCGCATGTCGCATTCCAGGACCCCACCGCTCGCGCAGGCGCAAAGCCCCGCGAAAGCGTCGAGGTACGCACCATCGCATTTTTCGATTAGGTTGGCGGTGGGCATAGAGATTGGAGACGTGAAAGATGGGCACCGGTCGTTACGTCGTCTCGACGATCAAATATCTGACCCCCAGCGACGAGCCGCCCGCGATGATGCTGCGCGAGCCGCTCGAAGGCGAAGTTAAGAAGAAATTCAATTGGGATCTGAGAGAAGTCCGCGTTCACGACATCCGGGGGCACGAGAGTGAATTTACGCTGGACGCCGACGGCTTCGAGGTCATCAATATCGACTTCGATGCGCCACCGCAGCAGGACCGCGAAGCGGTAGCGGGCGCCTACTATTCGGCCGTCTGCGATCGGGTGAAGGCGGAACTTGGGGCCTCCCACGTGATCGCCTTCGACCACAATTACCGGGTGCCCGGCGCAACATACGACACCGTCGCCTCGAAGCCCGCCTACTTCATCCACGCCGATTATACGGACAAATCAGCCCCGCAGCGGGTACGGGATTTGTTGCCCGCGGACGAGGCCGAGCGGCGGCTCGCGAAGCGCTATGCCTTCATCAATTTCTGGGCGCCGATCAAGCACCCGGCCGAAGACCTGCCGCTTGGAGTTTGCCGGGCGGGTTCAATCGACCCGCAAGACTTCGCGCTCTGCAAAATGCTGTGGCCCGGAAGGGACGGCGAGATTTACATGTTCCATCACAATCCGAACCACGAATGGTTCTATTTGTCCGGCATGGAGCCAAGCCAAGCGTATTTGTTCAAGTGCTTCGATTCCGACGAGGGCCGCCCCCGTTACGTTCCCCACACGGCCTTTGAAGATCCAAACGCCCAGCCCGGCGCCAAGCCGCGGGAAAGTGTCGAGGTCCGAACAATCGCGTTCTTCGATTGAGCGAGGGGCAGCTGGCCAGCCGCCCGGTTTCCATCATTCCAGAACGACCGCCGCTGGAGATTGCATCTCGACTTGTGCGGCTGACCGCTCTGTGCGGTAATCGCAGAGTCCGGACCCCATTATCGGGGCGTCCGGCCCCACGAGGCTACGCCATGCAAGCGGTATTAGAGCTGGATCTCGTATGGCGCATCATAGCGCTCTGCTCGATTCCGGTTGTCTTCGCGCTGCTGCTGCAATGGGTCACGCATAGCTCGCCATTGGCAAACTTCTTCCAAGGCTATGTGGGCGTCCAGGGACCCTATTTCGTTTCGGTCGCCATTCTGTTTGCGCTGTTTTCGACGTTTCTGGGCGCGGATATCTGGAGCCGGGTCCAACAAACCAATCACAGCCTGGAAAACGAAGTGGGCGCCATTCTGAGCCTACGGCAGATCGCCAGCACACAGGGATCGAGTGGCGCGGAAATCGAACAGAGCCTCGACAGCTATATCGAAACCAGCCTGGCCGAGGAGTGGGCCACCGTGGATCGGAGACGCTCCACAGCCGTGGACCAAGCCCTCGAGCGGCTTGTCACCAATATTCTCGACCCTGCGCTGGCGTCGGACGACCACAGGACGGCCCAGGCAGCGATGCTGGAAAGCTATCGCGACATCAGGCGGGCCAGGGCGGAACGGCTGCACGTGGCGGCCTCCCACAGCGACCCCTATAAGTGGGCCACCGTCCTAATGCTGGGGCTGCTGACCCAGGTGGCGATTGCACTCGTCCATTTCGAGAACCGCAAGGCGCAGAGTGCAGCACTTCTGGTCTTCACCTGCGCCTTCGCCGTGACCCTGATTTCACTCGCAGCCCATGAAAGCCCGCTCGCCGATCTCGACTTGATCTCTCCGGAAGCGATTCAACGCCTTTCCAAATAGGATAGAAACGAGCGCCGACTCAGATCCGTTTTCGCATCAGAATTTCGTCCTCACCCTCGACGATCAGGTCCTCGAGAACGGCCATGCGGTTAAACCCGTGGGCCTGGTAAAAGTCTTCGGCCCGTGCGTTGAAGGCCGACGTGCAGACCCAGAGATTGTCGTATGCGCCCTCCACCTCCCGCTCGAGCCAACCAAGCGCAGCGGCACCGATGCCCGCGCCTTGATGATCGGGCAGAATCCCAAAGAATCTCAGATAGGCGCCTAACAGCCAAGGTGCATGCACAATGATCGCGCCCGCGGGAGATTGGCCGACACGGATCAGATAACTCCTGGCGCCGGGTTCACGCCCCTTTAAGACCCCTTCTATGGTTTCGGCGGACTGCCCCAACCTCTTCCAGGGGTCTATCTGCGCGAAGGCCACCGCCAGCCCATGCGCGTGGGCGTCGGACATGGCCCGCAGATCGATTCCTCGGCCCAGGCGATCGGCGCCGAGCTCGAAAGCGCTAGCGCTGAAAGGGATTCCAGACACGCTTGGCTGGCCACGAGCGGCGGCGTTTTTTTTTGGTTGCGCTATTCCTGACCCACCTTTCGGTATCCCCGGGCCGCTGATCGAAACATTTCGGGGCCATTTCCGGTTCGCCGGCCGCCAGCAACTCGCTGACGGTCACGAACTCATAACCCTGCGCCTTGAGCTTTGGGATGAACATCGGCAGGGCTTGCGCCGTGTGCCACCCCCGCCCATTGGCGTGGGCGAGCACGATGGAGCCCGGCTTGACGCTTCTCAAGACGTGGCTCGCGATCCGCTTGGCCGACTGTCCGGGCCAGGGATCGCCGGTCGACACATCCCATTGGATTGGCATCAGCCCGGCGCTTGCCACGGCTTTCAGCGCTTTCGGCGCGCAGGTGCCATAGGGAAAGCGAAACAGCGTCATGCGCTCGGGCAGGGCTGCCGCCGATAACGCATTCGGCGCAATACAGGCGCGCTCGGAAAACTGGGACCGGACTTTCCGATAGGCCTTCTGCGCGTGACCGATTTCGTTGGCGAGATTGTTGCCGGAAAGTCGCTGAAGGTTGCGGTGGCTCCAGCCGTGATTGGCGATCTCGAACAGCGGATCGGCCATCAATTGCTGGGTGCGCTCGGGATGGGTGAGCAACCATTTGCCGCCCGCAAAGAACGTCGCCTTCACATCGTTCTTGCGCAGATAATCGACGATCCGTCCGTCATAGCCCGCAACCTCGTAGTTCAGCTCGCAGAGATCGAAGGTGAGCGCGATCAGCTTCTTGCCTTCGGGCAATTTTACCCGCCGGACCACGCCGTTTGAGGCTGCTGCCGGGGTCTTTAGCGCTTCGGGATCGTCACCGGGCGGCGACGTTCGCTTGCCTCGCCGGGGGCGAATCTCGCCGCGCGTCCCCGCCAGCTGCTTCGGCGTCCAGCATTTCTCAAGCAGGGTGGATTTATCGTCGCCGAGGTTAGGCTCGGCATGCGCCGCCGGGGCCAGCGAAGCCGCGAGTCCGCAGATCGCAAGCTGTATCGCCCGTCGACCGGATATGGCTCTCCATACCTTCGGCGCAAACCAGCCCACGGCAAATGCTCTCCCCGAAAACAAGATCTCAGCGGCATCCTCAGCTGCAGTTGAGCCCCAGGGGTAACCGGCGTCAATCAAGATTTCGGCCTCGGGGAGCCCTGAAGCTACGCGGGCCGACGATCAGAGCCCGCATGTCCAGCCTAGGTCCAACCGCCGCCAGTCCTATTTGGGTTTGTCGCGCAGTCCGAGCTTGCGCACCAGCCGCTCGCGCTTATACAGCCACCAGCCATATTGGGGGCGCCACAGCGAGAAGTCCTCGTCATGCCCAAGCGCCTGGGCGGCGTGCAACGGCCAGTTCGGGTTGTAGAGCAGCTCCCGGGCCAGCGCGACCATGTCGGCGCGGCCCTCGGCGATGATCTCGTCGGCCAATTGGGGGTCCCAGATGAAACCGACCGCCATGCTGGCGAGCCCGGCCTCGCGGCGAACCGCCTCGGCAAAGGGCACCTGAAAGCCTTGGCCCACGGGCATTAGAGCCGCCTTGTGGGGACCGCCGAGAGCGCCCGATGAGCAGACCACCATGTCGACGCCGTTGCTCTTGAGGGCGCGGGCCAGTTTGACGGTGTCCTCCGCTTCCCACCCCCCCTCGATCCAGTCCTTGGCCGAGACCCGAAACAGCAGGGCCAAGTCCTCGGGCCAGACGCTGCGGATATCGGCCGCGACCTCCCGCAACAGCCGGGTTCGCCCATCAAAATCACCGCCATAGGCGTCGCTTCGCGTATTGCTGGCGGGCGAATAAAACTCATGGAGCAGAAAGCCGTGGGCGGCGTAGACCTCGATTACCTTGAAGCCCGCTTCCAGCGCGCGCGCCGCCGCGTCGCGAAAGCTCGCCCGCACCTGGCCAATATCATCGAGAGTCATCGCTCGGGGTTCCGGCCAGGCCTCGCCATAGGGCTCGGACGTGGGTGCGATCGCGGGCCAGGGCGCCTCGCCGCGCAGTTCCACGTCTTCTTGCGTGACCGGCGTCTCGCCATGCCAAGGCCGGCGCTCGCTCGCCTTGCGCCCGGCATGTCCCAACTGGATACCCGGAACCGCGCCTTCCTGGGCCACGAACCTTGCGATCCGCGCGAGCCCTTCGATCTGGCCGTCTGCCCATATCCCCATATCGCCCGGCGTACGGCGCCCCCGCGCCTCGACAGCGGTCGCCTCGGTCAACACCAGCCCCGCACCGCCCAGCGCAAAGCGGGCCAGATGGGCGAAGTGGTAATCATTCGCGTAGCCGTCGACCGCCGCATATTGGCTCATGGGCGAGACGGCAATCCGGTTGGGAAAGGTGACCCCGCGCAGGGTCAGCGGTGAGAACAGGGCCATGGGCGCTTGGCTTGCCTCGAAACGGGCTCAGGCGGCAGCTTAACACGGGGGAGCCGGCCGCGGTCTCGTGCGATCCTAAGCGTCGACGATTTCGCCCTTTAGGCTTTGGTAGAAGGCGACGGCCTCGCCCTTCTCCGGATCGCCAATCTCAAAGCCATCGAGTGTGCCCACGAAGTGTGTGACCGAAGCGTCCCAATCCGCATGTGTGATGCCCATGCCTTGGTGGGAGCTCACCATGTCCCGGCCGATATAGAGACTGGGACCGCCGGCGGCCTCGCAAATGAAATCGATGGTGAGTTGGCGGGCCCGCTTCTTCCGGTCATCCGCGAGGGTCGTCAGGAAGCGGCTGTTCAGCTCATCGCCCATCAGGCGGCCGAAGAAATCGTCGACCATGGCCGCAATCGCGTCATAGCCGCCTAAGCGCTGGTAAAGCGATGCCTCGTTCATCGGCGATACTCCTCAAATTGCCACGCAATCCCGGCGGCCGAACCGGCCGCGAGACCACTATGACGATGCTGGAAGGGTATTAATTCTTGGAGAGCAGCTTGTCCTCGAGCTCGGCTTCCATGTAGCTTGTGACCTCAAGCGGCGTGGCGCTTTCTGTGGCAATGGGCTTGTCCCATTTCTTCTTCATATGGCGTCTCCTCGGAAGTGGCGATGTGTAGCTCTTTCGCGCGCACTGTCCTCAAGATTCTTGGAGCAAACCACCCGATTCTTGCGGCAATGACGCGATCGGCGGCCTCCTCGACTGGGGCGCGCCAAAAAGAAATGCCGCGCACCCCCGCACACGGCATTCCCATTCGAACTCTGTCCAGACCGCTATTAGTTAGGGCTTATCCCGATTTTGTAGACCAGCGCGCCGTGGACCGAATAGTCCTCCTTGTCGATCGAGGCGGTCGCCTGCTCGTTGATTTGGCGTACGATGTCGACTGACGGATTGGTGCATTCGGCAAATTCAGCCTCCGTCGGTTCACAATTGGCATCAATACTCAGAATGTTCTGCTTCTTGTTGCCGGAGATGGCTTCGGAGATGCCGTCATAATCGGCATATTCTGCCTGGCCGCGCAGGAACCAACCGCCGCCCAGCGCATTGCCCAGGGCGTATTCGCCGCCAAGCATCAGCTTGTAGCCATCGACCTCCTGGTCGAGATTCACGCGCAGATTGGTCGGATTGTTCAACTCATCGCAGAACGACCCCGGACCGCAAAACGGGTCGGCGATGTTGACGTTGATATGGCCGTCGATCGAGGTCCGGGTCCACGCCGCGCCGAAATAGGTCAGGAACTCCTCGCGCCAGATGTAACCAATCCGGCCGCCAGCCGCGATCGCGTAGTCCTGCTCGATCTTGCCGTCGATCTCGATATGCTCGTCGCGAATGTCGTTCAGGATCGATGCGCCGATAATGCCGCCGATGATGCCGGCGACCAGTGGGTTGTCGCCATCGACACCAAGGCCTTCCAGCTCTTCGATGAACTCGCTGCAAGGCGGTTGACAAGGTGCCCCCCCCAATCCATCGAAATTGATGCTGGGCGGACCGCCTTCGGCCCAAACCTGGGATTTGAACTCCGCCGAAACGTTATAGAAGTGATAGTCGAAGAAGCCGCCGATCAGGAAGTTCGACTCCATAAAGCGCATGTCCCAACCTGCGGAGAGCACGCCCACGACGCCTGGATCCGACAGCCCGTCGAATTGTAGCAACTGCTGCTGCACCAGCGGAAAAATCGAGGCGCTAACGCCTTCGCCACGTTCATTAAAAGGCCCTTCGATGCAACCTTCGACGATTAGGTTATCAAACCTTTCCGGGCACTGGATGCTGACATCGGTGCGCTCATCGCGGTTACCGGACACCTTGGTCTCGGAGTCCATGATCACCGCGCCGACGCCGATGCTGACATAGGGTCCGGACCATTCGACCGCGCCCTGCGCGCTGGCGGGCGCCGCCATCAGGCTAAGCCCGCCGCCCATGACCAACGCGGCCGCACCCGAGCGCAGCCAGTTCTTCGCGGTCCTTGATTGATTGCGTCCCTGCATCCCAATCCCCCGATTGTTCCTTGATGCTTGGCCCGAACGCTGTCGCGTTCCCGCGCTTTGGCGGATTTTGGGCTTGGCTCTCGGGAAATCTACCAGTTCGCCCCGCACCGGTCGCGCAAATAGCGCTGATCGAGCGGCAGATTCCCGCGAGCCGTGACAATTCCGCCACGGTCGGATTCAGCACCGATTCTTGATGTAGGCCTTCCAGCTGCGGGTTGGGCAGACCAGACCCTCGCCGCCCGGATCCCGCTTGACGTTGGGAGGGCTGGACCGGATCATCGGTGGTAGCGGCAAATGCCTGCCGCACGTCCCTCGCGGAAAATATCCTGGCCATCGAAATCCGTATCAGCAAATGACCGTCAGCAGCCTCAGATCGCCCAGCGCCTCGGGCCGCCCTCTGCGGGTCGGGATGATCCTTGGTACCGACGCCATGACCCAGTCCCAGTTGACGGCGCGCCTCGCGGGGGACCCGGAATATTTCGGGACCGATCAATTGACCGGAAATAGCGATGTCGGGCGGGTTCTGCAGATCGTCGACCGAAATATGATCGAACTCTCCAACACCGTGATCGCACGCAATTATCTGAAGCAGCGGCGCCGGGAAGATCTGAATTATTGCGACGTGCTGTTTAACGTCATTTCCGATCCCGATGCGAACCCGGAAAGCCTGCGCGTGGCCGGCCGGCTGATGAAGCAAACCGACCGCCCCTGGATCAACGATCCCCGAAACGTGCTGAAGACAACCCGCGATGGCATTGCAAAGCTGCTTGCCTCCGTAGACGGATTGTATGTTCCCAAGATCGCCAGAATCTCCTCCTTCACCCGCAAGGCCATCGCCAAGGCGCTGCAGGATTTCGACTTCGACTTTCCGGTATTGGTGCGGAAAGCGGGCTTGCATACGGGTCAAACCCTGGAACTGCTGACCCGCCTCGATCAAGCGCCCGAAACCAATAAGGAGAAGGGAGATTGGTTCGTCACCGAATTTGTCGATTTCAAGAGCCCAGACGGCATCTATAGAAAGTATAGAGTTTTCTTTATTGGAGAAACATTCGTATTAGAACACGTAATTCCTGGAGAGACCTGGAATGTTCATGCCAGCGCAGCCGCCGAAATCGTAAAAATAAAACCAGAAATGAGATCAACTGGATATTATGAAGTTCTGAAAAATAGCGTTGATCATATTTCGTATTTCAGAGATATTATGTATAGTATCAAAAAGATAATAAATTTAGATTATTTTGGAATAGATTTCGGTATTTACAACGATTCTTTATTGTTGTTCGAGGCGAATGCTGCGATGAATCAATTTCCAGTTAAGCGTTACTCCGCAAGATTCGCAAAGGGGGATGTTATTTCGAGCCTCGTCGATCTGGTTTGCCAAAAGGCTGTTGCGGTTAGGCCTGCCAAGCAACTGCGAAGTTTGTCGCCCCCGTCGCCTGGCCGCAGCCAATCCCGCGGGAGCGAAATCGGGAACGAGTTGATGGTGGCGCCGGATCTGCCCATCAAGGTCGCGGTCCTGGTCGGTGCGGACCAGGATGGAGATTTGGAAGAGCCGGGCAATCAGGCCACCGGCCCAACTGCCATCGAATACAGGGCGATCTTTGCAAGGCTAGAGAGCTATATCGATAGGACTCTCATCAAGTTTCAAGTCTTTGATCTCTCGCAGGATATGGCGAAAATCTCCAATCAATTCCGCGACGGCGCGCAGGACATGGCGTTCAACCTGGCGGCCGATCTTCGTCAAAACCCCCGGACGTTCGAAAAACTGTCGGAATTGAGGCCGGGAATCGAGGCAAAATGGATCAACGATCCCGCTGCGATTGGCGCTCTCGCCGATGGCCTCAGCCCAAACGCCTCAATTGACGATGAATCACTGGTATACCCGGCCGGAAAGCCCCATGCCGATGGCGATGAGAATGCCGTCGACCGCCAGTCGCCTGACGGACTCTATCGAAAGTACCGCCTGCTGTTCGCTGGACCCGAAGCATCCGTCGTAAATTTTTTTGTGAATGGAGATGCGCTTGGAGACGTCGCCTCGAGCGCTGAATTGATCGGCAATGATCCGGCGCTCGGGCAGGAGGAACGGGATGCGCTGATTGGAAACCGTCCATTCGACGACGGGCAGCTGCTGCAGAGCCTGCGCCAGCTTCGAGCCTCAATCAAAGCCGACTTGTTCGGCCTGGACTGCGCGCGTCTCGCCGACGGCCGGCTCGCGATTCTACGCCTGGACCCGTCAATGCTGGATTTGCCGTTCCGAAAATACCGGGGACTGCCAGCTTGGCGTCCGGCGGTCGCGCTTTCCAGGTTGATCCATCGGCGCGCAACCGGCATCGCCTAATCCAGGTCCGTATCAATGGGCTTCACGCCGCCGTGGCATTACCGGGCCGATCGAAATGGCGGGGCGAGTGGACAGCGCTCAGCCGCCCCACTAGCATTGAGCCCGCATGCGGGCTCTTTCCGCCGCTGCATCCGATGCAAGTCTGCGCAACCCTCCTATCGAACCGTCATGGATCAAGAGGCAAAGCTCGAAATTGACGATTTTCGAGGTATTGGCGCCCGCTATTTCGACAGCGCCGCCGACCCTTACCCGCTGTTCGATGGGCTGAGAGCGACAGCGCCGATCTGGGTGGCGCCATGGGGCGACATATTCCTGTCACGCTATGACGACGTCAGGCAGGTGCTCGCCGACAAGACCCTCGTCGCCATGTCGCCGCAACGGGCGATCGAGCTGTGGAGCGAGATGCCGCGTTCGACCATTAACGACTGGATGCTATTCGGCGAGGGCCATGCGCACAGGTTCCTGCATGAAGCTTTCAAGCAGCCATTCAGCCCAGAGGGCATGGCTTCGCTGCAAACGGTCGTCGAAGAAGTGGTTCGCGAATGCGTGCTGGAAGGCGAGATCGACGGCGAATGCGAGGTGGTATCCTGCTTCACGCGATCCATCCCAGAGCGAATCATCAGCGATCTGCTGGGCTTTTCCCGCGAAGACCTTCCGCTGATTCGCGCCTGGTCGCTGATCATCCGCGACGATCTGTTGGACGGGTTGTTCGACGAGACCCGCGCCGCGGCGGCGGCGGCGCCCGACGAGATGGCAGATTATTTTTCCGATTCTATCGCCCGGCGACTGAGGACCGGCGCCGAGCTTCCCCCGCTGCTTTCCGGCTTCGATGCCATTATCGACCGGCTGGGAATCCAGGCCGCCGGCAGCGACGCGGCCTTCTTTGCCCTGGCCGCGCACGAGACCACGGTCCACCTTCTCGGCAACATGCTGTATCTGCTCGCCCGCGAACCGGAGCATTGGCGGCGTCTCGGGAAGGATTCGGCGCTGATCCCCAAGGCGGTCGGGGACGCGAAAGCTCGCCCGCACCTGGCCAATATCATCGAGAGTCATCGCTCGGGGTTCCGGCCAGGCCTCGCCATAGGGCTCGGACGTGGGCGCGATCGCGGGCCAGGGCGCCTCGCC
>JGI24023J19991_10000912_pt1 | contig 23241 bp, 26 predicted proteins | sample Cruoilmetagenom1_FD_19991 | JGI IMG/M metagenome (IMG submission 19991) | reverse complement strand
TAGCTTAGAAACTCCTCTTTTTTCAAAGAAAGTGTATCTTTTTATCCAAAAATTATCGCTTCCAACATCTTTATGTAAAGTGCCTTCGCATAACATTTCTCTCCAAACGATAACATCTCCATCAAGTGATGATTTAGAGAAAATTTCAGCAGTACTGTCTCCGTTAACTACGTGAAGTATATTAGTCATTTATCTCTTTATGGGCGGCTGTAAATTCTTCAGGAGTGTTGATGTTTCTTATCAAAGCATCATCTACTTCAACAATTTCTACATCTGAATTAATCAATACTTTTCTCGGACACGAATATCCTTGAGCCAAATAGCTAAGTAAAACAGGATAGGCTTTAGGCTCATAAATCGTAATTAATGGCTCTACAAATTGTTTTGATTTTCCTTTAATAGCTGTTGCTATTTTTTTAGGATTTCTATGTTTTAATAGTAGTTGTATAATTGTATCATCAACAAAAGGTAAATCGGTTGCCAATACCAACCAAGCCTTGTTTGGGTCATGTTGAAAAGCAGAACAAATCGCTCCAAAAGCACCTAAATCGACAAATTTATCTTGAATAAAATCATGTTTATCTATCTTTTGGTTTTGTGCTAGAGAAACATAAGTTTTCAATAGATTTTTTTCTAACAAAGCTACTGTGTGTTCTAATTGTGACTTTCCATGATAGTTGAGTTCCTTTTTATCTCTACCCATTCTAGAGCTTTTTCCTCCTGCCAATACTAGCCCTTGCACTGGAGCAATTTTTTCTTGAATAAGGTTATTTACATGTTTTGCGATGGCTTCAATATCATCAATGGCATAACATTTTAAATTTTTAATGGTGGGGTATTTCTCTACTAAAAAATCAAAATAATTAGAATTGGTATCCAACTTTATCACAAATTGAATGCGGTCTAATTGCTCTAAACGTTTTAAAACAGAAGCTTCTTTTTCATTGTCTAAAATCAAAATTTGTTTTGCCCCTTGATAATGATTTCCATTAATAAATAACAAATCGTATTGCGATAAGCGAATCCGTTCATTATAACTATCTATTTTTGAGGCAATGGTTGTGGTTAAACTTCCTGAATGATGAAAAGTGAAATTATCAAAATGTGGACTCGTAATTTGATCGGAATGCGAAGCATCAAAATAGGCTATTTTTGCCTTTTTTTGGAGTTTTTTGCTTATTTTTTGAACAAAATCGGTAATTATTGAGCATTTTGAGCCTAAAATGGCTATTTCGTTAAAAGCAAAATTTTCACTTTCTCGACGTTTTAGTTTGGTATGTTTTTGGTGTTTTTGCATGTTTTTATTTTTTCACAGAGATACACAGAGGTCATTAAATATCTAGTCCTTCCCTTTGGGAAGTCCCGATACTTCGCATAGGCGTCAACTTAAGAAACATTAAAATAGATTGTTTCAATAGCATTGGTACGTTTTTTTCTTGATTCGTACTGGCAATAATATTCTATTTGCGTTATGATATTATTAATGCTATTTTTTATAATTTGTTGTATATTTTGATTGATATAAGAACAAAGTTTCATTATACTTATTGCTATTTTATTTTTAGAGCCTTTACTTTGTATTTTCATAAAAATTGGCATAATTAATAAATTCACCATTAATAATGAAGCATAGAAAAAGAACTCTGCTCTTTGTTTTGTCATATAAGTTTGAGCAATGCAAACTTTCATTTTAAGATTACTTTTCCAACTTTTAAATAGTATTTCGATATACCATCTTGTTTTATAGGCTTGATATATATCTTTAGTTTTCCAAATTTCTTTAGGAACATTAGTGATATAAATACTATATTTTAATAATTCTAAATATGCCTTAGAATGGTTCGTTTTTCCGCCTCTATCGTTCTTAGCTTTTCTTATTCTTTCACTTACTACCTTGTCTGTCAAAGGTACAGCAATTAATCTGCAATTTAATTTTTCTTTAAAACCAATACAAACATTAATATCTAGTCTCTTTCTCTTGTTTAATAATTTATTTAAATCTATTTGCTGCTTTGTGTCAATGTCATAAATTGAAACATTGTACTTATATCTACTTAAAAAGAAAGCACCTTTTTGGTTAACCTTTTTAAAAACAGTTAACACAAAGTATCCTAAATCTCTAATTATCAAATCTCCTTTGTTTAACTTTTCTATAAATCTAGGAGCATCTTTTTGATCATTATCACGAAAAGAGCTTAAAGTAAAGTCTGAAAAAAAACCTTTTTTCAAGTTAAATACTGCTTGAACTTTTGCTGTTGCAGTTTGACCATATTTTGAATAACTACCAGGGAAAGCCTTAAACAAAAAACGAGGTAATGAAAAATGTGTTGCATCCTGAAGATAAACATTTTTGAAAGAATTAAAAAGTTTATTATCCATAAAAGGTTTACATTTTTGTTTAAACGATTTGTCTAGTAAAGCCTTTAAAAATACAACCATATTAGGTGTAATTCTTTTCCAAACGGCTTGACCACTTATTGTTTTTCCTGTTATTGTACTTATATGCATTGCCCAATTATCAAAACTGAATTGGTTTTTAGAAATTAATATCCAATAACCAAGAAGAAATTCTACAACGGAACCTTTTCTATTTTTTCTTTTGATAACTTTTAATTTTTTTGCCAATACATTTGGTTTTAAATATCCTATTTTTTGCTTAATTTTGACAAATGAAGACGAATGAGTGTGTGATTTTTGCATAATTAAAGTCGTATTTAATTTTTTTACAAAAATACATACTCTACTGTCTTCTAATAATTTAAATTCCCGTTTTCTTTAATTTATTTACAATTTTTATAAATAAGGTTGACGCTTATGCGAGACTTCGGGAGGGATGGGACTTCCCGCCAGTCTTTTCAAGCAATTTCACCTCTTTAATCACCATTTTTTGTGAAATGCTTTTGCACATATCATAAATGGTTAGTCCAGTTACGGAAGCTCCAGTTAAAGCTTCCATTTCAACGCCTGTTTTACCTTCCATTTCAACGGTACATAAAATTTCGACATGTTCTGTGTCTATAATGTTGATGTCTATATCAACACCATTTATTTGTAAGGGGTGGCACATCGGAATCAAATCGGAAGTTTTTTTAACCGCTTGAATCCCTGCGATAATTGCTGTTTGAAATACGGGTCCTTTTTTCGTAGTTAATTCATCATTCTTAAAATGTGTAATGATTTCTGAACCCAAATACATTTGAGCAATTGCTGTAGCCTTGCGTTTGGTGATTTTTTTATCGCCAACGTTTACCATTTTAGGCTGGTTCTTTTTATTGATGTGTGAAAATTGTGTCACAAGTATAGTTTTTGTAAAGGTACTAACTTTAAAAGAACTTCGTTAATCTTTATTTTTCACTTTAAAATATAAGTACAATGGTAGGGCACACGATAATCCAATAAATAAATTTATTACAATAAAGAGTAATGGTTTAGGTGCGTTATTCTCTTTTTGCTCATTAAACATAAATAGCCAAAACACTGAAGAAGTTATCAATAAATCTACCGTAAAACCTGATGCTGCACCATTTATAAATAATCCATTTATAAAACTTGGTAAATTTATTCCATTTGATTCAAAAAATTGAAAAAAGAAAACATAAGGTAAAACCCCTCCAATAATTGCTACTACTAAATATTTATTTTTCATGATTTTATTTTTTTGAGTTTATTATCTAGTTAAAACCCTACAATTTGATAGTTTCTATACCAATTATCATTTTGAAATGAGCTTTTTTTAAGCGATTGAAAAATCTCAAAACAAGATTCTTCTTCGTACCTCATTCGGAATGACAAACTATTCTTAGAAAAGAATTTTATTCTTTTATTTAAACCTATGGACTTCAATCCCATAGTGGTTTTATTTAGTTTTTATAATTCCATTTCTATATAAATTTAATGCTTGATTTAATAACAATTCAATAAAATCAATAGGTAAATCTTTATTTGGGTCAACTCTAAAAATTTTCATTCGAGAACGATTCCCTTCTTCTAATTCAGGATGATTTAGGTGTTTCCCTTCAACCATTAAGAGGTAAGGTTCATCTGTTTTTTTATCAGTCCAAAGGTAGCAGAACATTTTTTTCTTGTAACAAAAACATGGCATTCCATATTTTCTTGTTTCCGAAACATTATCATCTTGTTTAAGAATAATCTCTCTTAAAGCCAATAAACAACTTTTATTAGGTTCGTCTTGATTTTCATAAAAGTTGTCCGTTACTTTCATTAACTATTATTTTGTTGCTATAAAAATTTCCACCTCAGCATTTGTTGGGTCTTGTGCTTTTTCACCATATACTTCAAAATCAGCTGTATATTCACGCTCCAAATCCGTATTCCAAATCTTTGACCATTCTTTATAAACTACTCCTTTTGATAAATCTCCTTTAGCTACAAATTTAGTGTAATTTCCACCTTTAAAGGTCTTTGCTATCATCCCTTTTGGAATAGTAGTTGTACTTTCAACTTTACAACCTAAAATAGTGGTATATGGTTTTGTATAGTCGCTTTCATATTCCGTATAAATGGAATAAATTGTAGTATCTACTTTGTTCGGGATTTTTTCAAGAATTCCTTCTGACATAAAGGTATTCCATAATTCTCCAATATCTTTTGCAGCTTGTTCATTTTCGTTTGCTGTTAAAATTCTTTTGGATTGCAATTGGGTTAGCATGGCAGTTAATCTTGAAAGTCTTGGTTTTTCTTTTTCTCCCATGTTTTGCAATATTTTCTCTGAGTTCCTCCGTGTAACAACTATCTGGATTCCTGCCTCCGCAGGAATGACCAATAAGTTATCGATACATTATCAACGGAAAAACTTCTCCTTTTTTAAATTCGTTTCTATCATCTGGTAATTCTAAAAAGGCATCTGCGTCAGCTAAGTTAGCTAAATCTCCTGAACCATTGCCTGTTATAGGAGTGGCATAAAGCATTCCGTTATTATTTTCTAGTTTAACTTGTAAAAAATAGGTGAGTTCTGGTTTAAAGAAATAATCTTCAGCTAAGATTGCTTTTTGTTTATTTTCAAAGCCAATGCCCATCGTTTTTTTATACCAAGGGTAAAAATACTTTACACAGCCTACAAAAGTAGAAACAGGGTTGCCAGGGAAAGCAAATACTACTGTATTTTTAATGTTTTTTTCATCTTGCTGATCAATCCCAAAAGGCACAACGTGCCCGAACCAGAAGGGTTTTCCTGGACGTTGCTTTACTCTGTGAAAGAGTTTTTTTACACCCAATTCATCTAATACTTCGGGGACAAAATCGAACTTCCCTTTACTTACTGCTCCGCTAAATAATAATACATCATAATCCGTTAAAAACTGTTCGATTTTTTGTTTTAGCAAAGGTTTATCATCTGTAATATGAGCTGTATCCGCCTGAATTTGTAAACTTTCTAATAAGGCAACTAAGGTATACGAATTACTTCTTCGTATCTGATGGGCTAAGGGATTTTCAGAAACCTCTACCAACTCATCACCAGTAGAAACGATCATCACTTTGGGTTGTTTCGCTACTTTTACTTTTGATTTTCCTACGGTTGCCAAAACACCAATCTCAGCTGGAGAAATCACAATGTTTTTCTTCAATAAAACAGCATTAACTTTTCTGTCTTTTCCTTGTAGATGAACATTTTGTAGCTGCTTAATCTCTTCTAGATGAACAGTCGCTTTTCCGTCTTTAATGGTTACCAATTCATAAGGAATTACGGCATCCGTGTTTTTAGGCAAGACAGCACCAGTCATTGCTTCAATACAGTTTTCTTGATGTACTAATGCTACTTGTTTACTTCCAGCAGCTTGCATATTTTCTATTGAAAATTCTCTTTGTCCTGATGTGAAAATAGCATAAGAAACAGCAATTCCGTCCATGCTCACTCTGTTAAATGGTGGAAAATCTCTATCGGCTACTATCTCTTCTTTTAAAATTCTACCTGTAGCTTCAATAAAAGGAATTTCTTCCGTGCCGAAATTTTCGGATTGGTTTAGTATAATTTCTAATGCTTTTTTTGATGTGATCATTAAAATAAATTCAAAATTAAAAGATTTAAAAATTAAAAATCTTATACTATTTCCCCTTCTACTATGTTCTGGGAGATGTTTTGTTTCTTACTTTACTATACGTTATTTAAATAAATCTGAGTGTGAACCTATTCTAATTAATTTTATTGTTTTTGGAGATTCAATTTGAAACCAAATAATTAAAAGGTCTGGTTTTATATGACATTCCCAATTCCCAAGATATTCACCTTTTAGTTTATGAGGTTTCATTTTTATTTCAATACCTTCAACTCCTTTTTCTTTAAGAATTATCAAGGTATGCTTAATAAGAAAAGCATCTTTTGAATTCCTTTTAACAATCTTTTTAAGATCTTTTTTGAATTTTGTTGTCTCTCTTAATAAATACATTGACCGCTATAAATTATCAAAATATTCATCTAAATCATCAATCTGAGTTAAATTTATATCATTATGAGCTTCATAAATAGCTTTTTTTGTTTCTTCATTAGGAATATCACCAACTTCTTTATACAGTAAATACTCAATATAATTATTTAAGCTTCTTTTTTGAGCGGCAGCCTTCTCTTTTATTAATTCAAGTAAATCCTTGTCAAATCTAAATGCTGTTTGAACTTTCATGTTTTTCTAATTTTAAACAAAAATACAAAATAACATTATGTTATACAAATGTTATGGACTTTATGTCGCTTTTCCCCTTTGGAAAAATGTCTACAAGACAAAGAGATTAGCCCCCAATAGTCGACATACTCTCCGAAACATTTTTATTGTTTTTCCGATTAGCTTCGGCAATAAATCCGTTTTCTGGTTTGTCTTTAACAATAGATAAAAACAATTGTTTTAACTCATCATCTGTTGCTCCGTTACGGATAAAATCACGAATATTAAATACCCCATCATCAAATAAACAATTTTTAAATAAACCAGTTGAAGTAATCCGTATTCTGTTGCAATCACCACAAATAGTTCTTGTAAAGGCTGGTATAATACCAAAAGAACCCTTATAATTTGGAATTTCAAAATTGCGAGACGTAGAAGATTTGTCAGATTGTAAGGGTGTGATTTCTTTATAATGAGAATTGATCAAGTCTAAAATTTTTGTGTAATTCCAAACTTCGTTTGTTTGTCGTTGTCCAACGCCATTAAAAGGCATTTCTTCAATAAAACGAACTTCTAAATTTTTATGTTTTGTGAGTTCAATAAAATCAATTATTTCATTGGTATTAACACCAGATTGCACTACGGCATTTAATTTAAGTTTTAAAGAGCTTTCTTCGAGCAATTCTAAGGTTTTGTACACCTCATCAAAAACATCTCTTCTCGTAATTTTGGCAAAATTTTCTTTTGATAAGCTATCAATACTAAGGTTTATCGTCTTAATTTTTAATTCTTCAAGCTTTGCAATATGCCTAGATATTAATGCTCCGTTAGTGGTAATATTTATTTCGTCCAATTTATCATTAAACGAAAGCATTTCTAAAAAACTAACAAAATCCTTTCGTACAAAAGGTTCTCCTCCTGTTAAACGAATTTTATTTACGCCCAATGCACTCAAAACACGTGTAATACGATACATTTCTTTGTAGGTAAGCAATTCTTTCCGATCAACTATATCGATACCATGGGCAGGCATGCAGTACTGACAACGCAGGTTACAACGGTCTGTTACTGCCAATCGCAAATAGGTTATTTGCCTTCCGAATTTGTCTGTTAAGGTATCCATCTGTATTTTTATAATGGGGCAAGCAAGTTACGAAGTTTTTAATTGATTTATATACATGAAATGTGTCTAATAAATTTAGGCCTCGCTCTTCAGCGGGGTTAGTTCGAACTAGCATAATTAACTATTCTTAGTTTAAGAATTGTTGATTATGAGTCTCACTAATGTGGAAGATATTTTTTTGTTGCATGGTATAAAAATGCACCCAAAAGTGCACCTAAAATCACTACTAAAATTGCAGCAACACCTCTACCTAACAAGATAAACATAGGGCCAGGACAAGCTCCTGCTAATGCCCAACCTAAGCCAAAAATTGTTCCTCCAATAATATTTCGTTTAAAACCTTTCTTTTTAGGATCGATGGTAATTTGATTTCCTAAATACGTCTTAATGATTCCTTTATTAAAAAGTTGCACCAAAATAATCCCTAACACAACTGCAGAACCAATAACACCATACATATGAAAAGATTGAAATTTGAACATTTCATAAATTCTAAACCAAGAAATAACTTCTGATTTACTGAGTACAATTCCGAAAAAGATACCGATAACTAAAAATTTTATATTCTTCATTTTATCTTCTTTTAAAAAATTAGAGGGAGTACTACCCATGTCATGATTAATCCTCCAATAAAAAATCCGATTACAGAAATTAGTGAAGGCATTTCTAAATTACTTAAACCAACTATGGCATGCCCTGAAGTGCATCCGCCAGCATAACGAGAACCAAAACCTACTAAAATACCAGCAATGATTAAGATTAAAAATCCTTTTACAGAAAAAATAGCATCTGTACTAAAAATTTCATCGGGTAAATAGTGTCCACCTGCATTTTGAAAACCTAAATCAGATAAGTTTTGAATAGTTTGTGGACTAATAGCAACCATTTCATTGGGTGTTAACCATTGAAAAGCAATAAAACCGCCAATAATTGTCCCTAGAATGAACATTAAATTCCATGTGTTTTTCCGCCAATCAAATTTGAAAAAATCTACTAATTTTCCTGCACCACCAATGGCACATATCGTTTCTAAATTTGAGGAAACGCCAAATTTCTTACCTGCATAAAATAGCAAAAACATGACAAAGGTTATTAACGGACCAGCAACATACCAAGCCCAAGGTTGTAAAAGAAAATCCATAATTAATATTTTAATTTTAAATGTAATTAAGTAACATTTACTCAATGTAACAAGTGTTACAGAAGAAGGAATTTAATAGTCTAAAATTTCAATTTTATTTCTAAACAATTTTATTTTATTTTCATTTTCAAATTGCTTAAGTAATCTTGAAATTACAACTCTAGAAGTGTTCAAATCATGAGCAATATCTCTATGTGTAGTATTTAAAGTTGTGTTACGCATAATTTTCACTTTGTCAGTAAGGTATTTATATAGACGTTGATCCATCTTCATAAAAGCTAATGTATCAATAGCTTCTAACATTTCTGATAGTCGAATATTATAGCTGTCAATTACAAAATTCCTCCAAGATTTGTATTTCACCATCCATTCCTCTAATTTTTCAATGGGAATAAATATAATTTCAGAATCTATTTCAGCGACACCTCTTACTTTACTTTTTGAACTATGTAAACCACAGCCAAAAGTTATAGTACAAGTATCACCGCGTTCTAAAAAATACAATGCTATTTCATCACCTTTAGTATTTTCATGACTTATCTTAATGGCACCAGATAAAATTAGTGGTATTTTATCAAATTTATCACCTAAATCTAGTAACAGTTCGTTTTCTCTTACTTTTTTATAGGTGCCAACTTTTGTAATTTCATCAATTAGATCATCTTCAAAAACAACACTATAATATTCTTTTAATTTCTCTCTAATCATTTTCAGTACTATTTTAGTTTGGGGACAAGGTAATTATTTTTTAGGAATATACGTATTAATAGAATTCATAATTAATTTAGTAGCACCAATGTTTTTAAAAATATAGTCTTTCGCTATCTGGCCTTTGTTTTCTCTTTCAGAAGTTTGATTGAAAAGACTGTTTAATTCTTTGTTTAACTCAGAAAAAGTATTGATAACCCTGCAAGCGTTCAAATTAACCAATGCTATAGCTTCATTAAACTTTTTATAATTTGGACCAATTACTATGGGTACTCCAAAAGTTGCTGGTTCAAGAATATTGTGAATTCCAGATCCGAAGCCACCACCAACATAAGCGATATCTGCATACTTGTAGATTTGAGTTAGCAAACCAATGCTATCAATAATTAGTACTTGATACTGTTCTAAATTAACATTTTTTATTTCAGAATATAAAATTACTTTTTTTGAAATATCCTGCTTCAGTTTTTTTATATTTTGTTGATGGATATTATGTGGAGCAATAATAAATTTTTGATGTTCAGTAGCTTTATTATTGATATAGTTTACCAATAACTCTTCATCTTTTTGCCAAGTACTTCCTGCAATTAAAGTTGTTTTTTTGTCGGTAAATTGTGTTGCAAAATCTAAGTCAATACTTTGTTGAGTAATGTCATAAACTCTGTCAAAACGTGTGTCTCCACAAATAGAAGCATTTGTAAAACCAACGTTATTGAGCAATTTTTTTGAGGTATCATTTTGAACAAAAAAATGAGTAAAAGTATGAAGTGATTTTCGCATCCAACCACCATACCATTTAAAAAAAGATTGCTCCTTTCTGAAAATACCTGATACTAAGAGCGTTTTTATCTCTTTCCGTTTTAATTCTCTTAATACATTTGGCCAAAATTCATATTTTACAAAAATTGCAATTTCAGGATGTATAAGGGCTATAAATTTTTGAGCGTTTTTTTTGGTGTCTAATGGTAAGTAGCAAACTACATCCGCAAGAGCGTAATTTTTTCGAATTTCAAAACCAGAAGGAGAGAAAAAAGTAACTAAAATTTTATGATTCGGATATTCATTTTTACATTTTTCAATTATAGGCCTACCTTGTTCAAATTCACCTAAAGAAGCACAATGAAACCAAATAATTTTATCCGTTGAACTAAATTTCTCACTTAAAGTGGTAAAAACAGACATTCTTCCTTTTAAAAAAAGTTATTTTTTTATTAAAAATTGCAATAATTTTAAGGATAAAACTGGCAATGGATATCGCTATGTTATAAAAAAAATACATCAGAAGGCTAAAATATAAATTTACAAGCACTAGAGTTAAATATTTCGTATTTTTGTTCGTTAATTGTTATAAATATATTTTATGAAGCCAATTCAAATGGTTGACTTAAAAGGTCAATATAAAAAAATCAAAAGTCAAGTAGATNCCTCTATTTTAAATGTAATAGAAAACACTGCTTTTATCAATGGTCCAGAAGTTAAATCTTTTCAAAAAGAATTAGAAGCCTATCTTGATGTAAAACATGTAATACCTTGTGCTAATGGTACTGATGCTTTACAAATAGCAATGATGGCACTAGGTTTAGAGCCAGGTGACGAGGTNATTACGGCNGATTTTACTTTTGCAGCAACTGTTGAAGTAATTGCTTTGTTAAAGTTAACTCCTGTATTGGTTGATGTAGAAAAAGACACTTTTAATATTGATATTGATGCCTTGAAAAAGGCGATAACACCTAAAACAAAAGCCATTATTCCTGTGCATTTATTCGGACAATGTGCTAATATGGATGCTGTTTTAGAAGTTGCTAAAGCACATAACTTATATGTTATTGAAGATACTGCCCAGGCAATTGGTGCGGATTATACCTTTGCTGATGGCACAACAAAAAAAGCAGGAACTATAGGAGATATCGGTACAACATCTTTCTTTCCTTCAAAAAACTTAGGTTGTTATGGCGACGGTGGAGCAATTTTCACTAATAATGATGATTTGGCCCATTCTTTACGTGGTATCATCAATCACGGTATGATTAATAAACGTTATTATCACGATATTGTAGGTGTTAACTCTAGGTTAGATAGTATTCAAGCTGCTGTTTTGAGAATAAAATTACCACATTTAGATGGCTATTGTGATTCAAGAAGAAAAGTTGCAGCATATTATAATGCAGCATTTGCAAGTACAAATAAACTAACTACACCAATTACAAGTTCATTTACAACACATGTTTTTCATCAATATACGTTGGTACTTAATGGTGTTGATAGAGCTGCTTTGCAACAATACCTGTCAAATAAGAATATAGCATCTGCTATTTATTATCCAGTACCACTACACAATCAAAAAGCGTATGCTGATACTCGTTATAACGAAGATGATTTTAAAGTAACAAATGAATTGTGTAAAACAGTGATATCATTACCTATACATACTGAATTTGAAGAAGATCAATTGAAATATATTACGGATGCCGTTTTAGAATTTTGTAAATAAGAATTATGGATGGATGTTTAAAAATAACTTCACTGTTAATTTTTTTAATAGGTGTGATTGTATATAACCCCAAAATAGGTGTTGGATTATTATTATTAATGATTTTAAAAACTCTTACTTTAAATAAAAAATAATGAAAAAAGTTTTAGTAACGGGTGGTTTAGGCTTTATCGGATCGCATACTGTAGTTGAATTGCAAAATGAAGGTTATGAAGTTGTAATCATTGATGATTTATCAAATTCAACAATTGATGTGTTAGATAAAATTATTTCCATAACAGGTAAGAAACCAATCTTTGAAAATTTAGATTTAAAAGATCAAAAATCTGTTCAACAGTTTTTTAAAAAACATAATACCATTGCAGGAGTTATCCATTTTGCAGCTTCTAAAGCTGTAGGAGAAAGTGTTGAAATGCCATTAAAATATTATCATAATAATATTTCTACACTCATTTATGTGCTGGAAGAAATGAAAGCAAATGGCATTCAAAATTTTATTTTCAGTTCATCATGTACGGTTTACGGACAAGCAGATGTAATGCCTATAACAGAGAGTGCACCATTTAAAACAGCTGAATCTCCTTATGGAAAAACAAAACAAATGGGTGAAGATATTATTTCAGATACTTGTAAAGCTTCTGATTTGAATGCGATTGCCTTACGCTATTTTAATCCGATTGGAGCTCATGAAACTGCTAAAATAGGAGAGCTACCTATTGGTGTGCCTCAAAATTTGATTCCTTTTGTTACACAAACTGCTGCTGGAATTAGAGAAGAACTTTCTGTTTTTGGAGGCGATTATCCAACAGTTGATGGTACTGCTATACGTGATTATATTCATGTAGTAGATTTGGCAAAAGCACATACTGTAGCTATGAAAAGGCTATTAGTTAAAGATCATAAATCATCATATGAAGTGTTTAACATTGGTACAGGTAAAGGAAGTTCGGTGTTAGATGTAATTAAAGCATTTGAAAATGCAACGCATACTAATTTAAATTATAAAATAGTTGACCGTCGTCAAGGTGATATAGTTGAAGCTTTTGCAGATACTACATTTGCAAAAAATGAATTAAAATGGAAAGCAGAACTAAGCTTGGAAGATGCCTTGTCTTCAGCTTGGAAATGGCAACAATCATTGAAATAAATAGTGAAGTTTAATTAAAAAAATAACCGCCTTTGCGGACTTGAAAAATGAAAAATATATTAATTACTGGAGGAGCTGGGTTTATTGGATCGCATGTTGTGCGATTGTTTGTCAATAATTATCCTAATTATCATATTTACAATTTAGACGCATTGACTTATGCAGGTAATCTTGAAAATATTGCGGACATATCAAATGCATCAAATTATACCTTTGTTAAAGGAAATATAAAAGATATTGATTTTATCAACAACTTATTTAATGAACATAAATTTGATGGGGTTATTCATTTGGCTGCTGAGAGTCATGTAGATAGATCGATTACCAATCCTAACGATTTTATTGAAACTAATATGTTGGGTACAGCGAATTTATTAAACGCTTTTCGTGCTATATGGCAAGATAATTTTGAAGGAAAATTATTCTATCATGTCTCAACAGATGAAGTTTATGGTTCATTAGGTAAAACGGGATTATTTACAGAAACAACCCCTTACGATCCGCAATCGCCATACGCAGCTTCTAAGGCATCATCAGATCATATTGTTAGAGCCTATGGTAACACTTATGGGTTGCCCTTTGTAATTAGCAATTGTTCAAACAATTATGGAGCTAATCAGTTTCCTGAAAAGTTAATTCCGTTATTTATCAATAATATAAAGACAAGTAAAAGTTTGCCTGTTTATGGTGATGGTCAATATACAAGAGATTGGCTTTTTGTAGAAGATCATGCCACAGCAATCGATCTTATTTTCCATAAAGGGAAACTAGAAGAAACCTATAATATTGGAGGATTTAACGAATGGACAAACCTAGACTTGATTCATTTATTATGTAAACAATTAGATGCTAAATTAGGGCATGAAAAAGGAACGGCTGAAAAATTAATAACCTATGTAAAAGATAGAGCAGGGCATGACAGACGTTATGCTATTGATGCTACTAAATTGAGTAATGAATTAGGTTGGAAACCTTCAGTAACCTTTGAAGAAGGGCTTTCAAAAACGATAGATTGGTATTTAGAAAATTCAGCATGGATGCATAATATCACTTCAGGATCTTATAAAGAGTACTATGAAAAAATGTATAATTAAATTGGTATATTTTTTTTGACCTAAAAAGTTAAACTTTTGCCCAGTTTTATTGGAAATTATTGATCAATCTGAGCTTGACTCGAGATAAAATACGTTTGTTGTTTTAACAAATCTCAGGTTAATTAAATTTAAAAATTAAGCCGAATTTCTACTTGCATTAATATTACCAAACAGAGAACGCATTACAATTTTTTCATAAATTTTAATCTGTTCTTTATCCTTAGGAGTTTCTTTTTCTAGCTCTTGAATCTTTTTAAGTGCATATTGCTGTATGGTCAAAAGCGGTAAGACTATAGATTCTCTAATAGCTATTGATGCTTTACCAGTAGGTTCGTTTTCCATTAGTACTTTTGCACCCGTTAGTTTTAATAACAAACGCTTAGTAGTTTCATATTCAGTATAAATAATATCCCAAAACGCACCAAATTCCTCATTTTCTGACATGTATTTAGTCAAGTCAAAAAACGATTTTGATAAAGACATCATACTATTTTCAATCAAAGTTTTAAAGAATTTTGAATTTTGATATAAGGCAGTTACTTTATCGAAAGTACCTTTATCTTCATAATATTTTAAGGCTGTACCTACACCATAAAAACCAGGTACATTTTGTTTTAACATGCTCCAAGACCCTACAAAAGGGATAGCTCTTAAATCTGAAAAGATTAAAGCATCAGATTTTCCACGCTTTGAAGGTCGGCTACCAATATTTGCTTTAGAATAGTATTTTAAAGTACTCATTCGTTCTAAATAGGGCACGAACATCTCATGGTTTTTAAAATCTGCATAAATCTGGTAACTTAAATCAGCTAATTTATCCATTACGCGTCTATCTGTTTTTGACATGGCTATATTAGATTTTGCTCGATTATGAATTCCAGAACTTATCAATTGTTCTAGATTGTATTGTGATGATTCTAAAGTGCCAAAATTTGAACTTATCGTTTGACCTTGAACAGTTAATTGTACCTGTTTATCTTCAATCGTAGGGCCTAAAGAAGCATAAAATTGATGTGTTTTTCCTCCACCTCGAGCAGGTGGACCACCACGACCGTCAAAAAAGATTACGGTAACTCCATATTTTCTTGACATTTCTGTCAGGCGTTCTTTGGCTTTAAAAATGGCCCAATTTGCCATTAAATACCCACCATCTTTAGTGCCATCAGAAAAACCAAGCATTATAGTTTGCTTGTTTTTTCGTTTCTTTAAATGTTTGCGGTACATCGGATCAGTATAGAGATCTTCCATGACCAAATGTGCATTTTCTAAATCGGTTATGGTTTCAAAAAGTGGGCCAATATCAATAGTTAATTCATCATGAAAAGCAACTAATTTTAACATGGCAAACAATTGCATTACATGTAGTGTAGTTTGTGTATTACTTATGATATAACGATGTGCAGCACGCTCACCATTAGCATCTTGAATTTCCTTAACAATTCTTATGGTGTTTAATGCTTTAAGTGTGTCTTTATCCTTAAATAAAGATAAGTCAACTTTTCCTTCTATTTTAGATAGAAGTTTAATTTGCTCTTTTTCTGAAAGGTTAAGATAATTTTTTGGGAATATTTTACTTTTAGAAGCAATCAAAACCTCAACCATATTTGTAAATACAGCATGGTGTGCTCTACTATCTTGTCTAATATCTAAAATAGCAAAGTGATAACCAAATAGATGTATTTTATTAAGTAAGCTATTAATATCAGTTAGATATAGTGATTGATGTTCTTTTATAATAATCGCTTTAATCGCGTTAAGTTCAGTTATTAATTCTTCTAAACTAATACTGTGATTGGCTTGTTTATTTATACTACTTCGATATAATTTTTTTTCTAAGCTTATCATACGATCTTCTACGCCTCTAAAAGTAAGTTTTCGTTTTAAAAGTCTAATATCTCTATAGTAATTTTTGAGTATAGTTTGCTTTAGTCTTATAGCAACATTTTGTGTTATTTCAGGTGTTACAAAGGGGTTTCCATCTCTATCGCCCCCAGGCCAAAAACCAATATTTATAATTTCATTATTTATTTTTTTATTATCAAAAATATTTTGTTGAATATAATCGAAAATGGTACCGAAAGAATCATAAAAAACATTTTCTAAATACCATATTAAATTTACAGCTTCATCATAAGGGGTAGGTTTTTTATGCTTAAAAAAGGGAGTTTTACCTAATTGAGCCAATAAATCATTAATGGCTAACAAATTATCATTCTTAATTGCTTCGGTTAAATCCGTTATGATACCTAAAACACTACCTGGATAAAACTGTGTAGGGTGTGCTGTTAATACTATTCGTACTTTAAACTCTTCTAAATACTCACGTAAAGTTTCTAATTTATTTTTTGAGACAGCATCTTCTTTTAAGCTTCTTAATGTACCAATACCGTCCATATTATTTACTTCTGGAAACGCAGCATCTTCAATAGCGTCAAATAAAACCACTTGCCTTTCAATATATTGAATAAATCTAAAAATTAAATTTAATTGACTTTGATGAGAGCGTCTTGCTTGGTATTTTTTAAAAAATGAAGCAACTATGGTAGAAGGATCTTCTCCATTTGCAAAGCCTTTTTTACAAGTTTCTTGAAATAGTGGTAATAATACACCAGTTTTTGTAATAGAATCAAAAGGTAAGGTCATAAATACACTATTGTATATTCTGAATTTTGACAAAACACTTTGGTTAAATCGTTCTAATTTTGGTTGTACAGGCATATTATTCAAACTAATAAGTTAAACGATAAAAGTACTAAAGCTTTAGCAGAAGTTAATAGAGTTACTAAAATTTTACAAATTATCTAATTTCGTGAAATTTTATTTGTTTTTTAATAAAAAACAGGTGCAAAAAAACAATTATTATTAGTCTTTGAGCTTTTTTGACTTTTCTTTTTTTTGTTTATCACTTTTTCTTGGGGATAACTTATAGATTAAATACCCAAAACCTACAACAAAGTGTAGAATAACAACTGCCACAATAAAGTAATACCAAAAATTTGATTTTTGCATAGTCTTTTTTATTAGAAGTCAAAGTTACGGTTATAAATAGACTTTTTTATTAAAAAATAAATCTTAGAAAAATCATTACTTTTTCATCACTTTACTTATGTAAACATCGCCTGTTTCTTTATCCTGAATTTGTAAAATAAAGAGTCCATTATTTTGATTTGAAAAATCAATAAAGGCTGTTGTTATTTCTCCAGAATCTACCAATAATCCTGTAATTGTATACATTTTATATGTAGCATTAGAAAATTGATTTGATACATTTAGTATTCCTGTAGTTGGATTTGGATATACTTTTAAAGACGATTTACTCACATCACTTACACTTAATACAGCTCCATTTTCATAGGCTCCAATATCTGGGGCATTACCTACATAAGCCAAGCCAACATCAATACCGACATCTACAATATTGGCATTTACACTATTGGCTTCATAAAAAGGTGCAGGTTTATTTCCTGAATTATTAATGTTTGGAGATGCTAGTGTATTGTTTGTAACGGTAGGATTTAATGTGGGTGTGTTTTCTAAAAACACATTTCCAGTATGATAATTATATGATATTTCAGTATTTTGAACTTGAGAGCCTCCTTTTAAAACTACTGCATTTGGTACATTCATAAAAATATTATTTTTTATGTAAGTATCTTTTACCAAACCATTGGATTGAGTTGCAATTTGAATACCTTCATCTACACCGTCAAAAACATTATTATAAATCTGTGTATTGGTATAGGTTTCATTGGGGCTAGGATTAATAAAAACACCAAAAGTATAATCGTTATGATGATTGTAAAACACATTATGATGAATTTGTATATTTGAAACATTCCAAGCTTCGTTAGTATTTGGTGCAGCCCCCCAAATTACTGCTCCAAATTTTCCATTTTCAATATAATTATTTCGCATTTCGGCATCGTATAACCCCAACCCTAATTCTACACCTTCTTTAGGGTTATCAGGACTATCAAAAACTATCCTATTATCGTATACAACCACACTGTGAGTTCCATTGCCTTTTTCTCCTTTCACTAAAGAAAACCAGTTATTTGATGTGTTATTATATATTTCACAATCATCAAAAAGATTCCATAATTCAATAGCTATTTGAGAGCCCCATAAAGGGCTAGTTCCTGTTACATTAATGTTATTATTGTACAGTTGTAAGCCTTTAAACCATCCTTTCTCCCAAAAAATAATACCTCCGCCTTTTTCTTCATTTATAATATTATCATGTATGGCAGCATAATCAAGACCGCCAATACTCAAACAAGAAGTGCTCCAATCGTTTGGATTTTCACCATTTTCTAACCTACCACAATGTTGTATGGTATTATTGTTTACCTCAATTCCACTAATATAAGTTGAAGGAGGCGTAATTTTTGTAACACCATCAACTGCATAGATTTGCAATCCAAAACGATTGATATTTTGAATAACCATTTTATGAACTTGCACATTATTTCTACCTTTAAATAACATGCCATGTGTTAATGTTCTGTTATCTCCATCCAATGTAAACCCACTAATATTATGATTGCCATCGGTTACAGGAAATGAGGATGCAATGAGATACCAGTAGTTATCTGTTGAAACGTTTGAAGTAATTTTTACTACATTACTCCCTGCACCTTCTATATTTACACCTATGGCAAGAATACATTGATTGTTATCTGTGTAGTTTCCAGGATTGATATGTATGGTATCTCCAGACGTTGTTACTTGACTACAAGCGTATGACAAACTTGCCCAAGGATTATTTGTACTACCATCCCCCGTACTATCACTACCAGTAGCAGAAACATAATAAACAGTGGCATAAATTTGTGAAAATGCCATAAGTAATAGGGCAAAAACAAGTAAGGTTCTTTTTTTCATAATAAATTATTTTAGACATGTAGTTTTTTTACAAAACTCATGTTTTAAAGTCCTTTTAGTTTAAATGAAAAATGATGAAGGGAAAAGTACAAACCTCAACATCACTAAATGAAAGCCAGTTTTGTTACAAGCTTAAATTTAACAAACAATTGGGTTCTACAATAAGTTATTTATTAACAACAACTTAATTAAGTTGTTGTTAATATTTGTTCAATATATGAAAAATAATTTTAAATAGATGTGTAGTATAAAAAAGGCCATCTTTAACAGATGACCTTTCACTTTTTCTCTTGCTTAGCTATTTTTATTTCCAAGCATTAGTAATTCATTAACGATTATTTCGGTAATATATTTTTTTATACCGTCTTTATCTTCATAATTTCTTGTTGTCAATTTACCTTCAATAGCAACTTCATTTCCTTTCACTAAATATTTTTCTACAATTTCTGCAGTCTTATTCCATGCGATAACATTATGCCATTGGGTGTCTTCTACTTTTTCACCTTTTGCGTTTTTGTAGCTTTCATTTGTTGCTATTGAAAATTTTGCTAATTTTTTACCAGAATCTAAAGTAATAATTTCTGGGTTTTTTCCTAAGTTTCCAATCAACTGTACTTTGTTTCTAAGTGCGTTCATAATTTTAATTTTTATGCCTGCTATATGCAAGCGGTTAAACAGTTAAGATTTGTGAAATCATTTTTTAATTTCAACACTGCAAACCTACAACCACATGCAAATTCTAGTCGGTTAACAAACAATTACTTTCGTTTGTAGTCGAATGTAGTCGTTTGTAAATGGATAATTATAATTATTAAATAACTGAATATTAGTAAATTAATAAACTTGACACTTATTTTACACAGTTGTGATTTTCACTTGTTTAATGTAAAGAATTCAGGGTGAATTTCAAGATTTTTATTTGATTCAATTTTTTTTTACTAAATTTGGAAGAGCGATTTCATTCAAAAAAGATAAAAAAATGGTTCTTATCTTTTTAGGAAAAACAAAAGAATTAATTTTTAGAACCTTAAAAATAATAACTATGAAATCTTCTTTTCTTCTTTCTTTTTTGTTTATAGTTTTTTTGTTTGCCTGCGATAAGAATGATGATTCCTCTAACGATGGAGACAAGACAGAAAACCTGTTGTTGCAGCTACAAGGAACACAAATAATAGACGCTGACAAGAATCCGGTTTACCTTCAAGGAATAGCTTTTAGTAATTTTATATGGAGCGATACACCGTTTCCAGAAGTACATCATTCAGAAATCGATTTTCAAAGAACCAAAGACATGGGGATGAATGTGATCCGTTTTTATATGAATTATAGATATTTTGAAGATGATTCCAATCCATATACATACAAGCAATCTGGGTGGGATTGGCTCGATGAGAATATTGCTTGGGCTAAAAAATATGATATTTACCTAATATTAAATATGCATGCACCTCAAGGAGGCTATCAATCTTCAGGTGAGGGCGATGCTCTTTGGGACGATGTAGAAAATCAGAACAGGCTGGCTGCTTTATGGAAGGCTATTGCCGAACGTTATAAAGATGAAGTACAAATTGCTGGGTTTGGACCTGTAAACGAACCTGTTCCTAACAATTCTGTTGACCAATGGAGTCAATTGGCACAAAAACTTATTAATGAAATTCGTTCTGTAGACAAAAATCATTTGTTATTTATCGAAAGAGCTAATCATGTAAAAGGAAACCCTCCTGCTGTAAATTTTAATTTTCCGCAAGTAACAGGTGAAAACATAGTCTACGAATTTCATGGGTATGACCCATTTACATATACACACCAATTGTTGGAGTTTGCAGAACTGGGAGAAGGAGGAAAATATCCTGATGAAAATATATTAGAGATACTGAATTCTGAATGGTTAACAGCTTCTTTTAATAATCCTAGCCTACCTAGTGGTACAACTGACTGGACTTATTTTGAAGGAGAACATTTTAAAATTACTGATGATAAAATAGCTTTTTCAGAACCGGTACTTGAAGCTGCTAAAGTAGGCGGAGGAAGAGTATATTATGATGACATTATTATAAAAGAATATGATGAGAACGATAATTTTGTACGTAATATCTACCAAGCTAATTTGAATACTCTTGACGGATGGAGCTTTTGGAGTGAAGACGGTTCTGGTTCAAATGGAGTATCAAGTACGGTGGGGCATAACGATTCGCGAAGTGTATATATTGAAGGCACCTCTAATGATGGTAATATGTTCAATCTACAACAACAGTTTATCGTTAAGCAAAATTATTCTTATCAGATTAGTGGTTGGATGAAGGGTGAAAATGTAGCAAACAACGCTTCTTGTAATATACGATTAGATTTCTATACTTCAACAAGTCCGATACTTAAAAGAAATAAAGCTTATTTAGAAGCTAAATTAGGGGAAGTGGTAGCTTGGGCAAAAACAAATAACGCCGCCTTGTATATGGGAGAATTTGGTGCTGGTTATCCTTGTTTTCAAAATGATAAGGGTGGATTGCAATTTGTAAGAGATATGGTTGATATTTCTAAGAGTAATAATATTCATTTCACCTATCATGTCTATCACGAAGATAATTTTGGGCTTTATTTAGGTGGAGCTCTTCCCGATCCTAGTAATGTTAATCAGCCATTAATCGATCTGTTCACTGATATGCTGAAGTGATTTCGGGTTTCCCGTAAGTTTCCAATCAAGAGTACTTTGTTTCTAAGTGCGTTCAAAATTTTAAAACTCTTATAAAAATAATTGTAATTTTGCTCGCTATGAAAAAAATACTCAGCTATATTTATCCGGTTACCAAAAAGATTCATTCTGAATTTAGCGGAGATTTAGAACTTACTTGGTATAATGGCAAAAAGCATTTGAACACAAAAAACGCCAATTATTCTTATGGTTCTTTACAGCGAATTTTAAAAATTGGCTTAGAAAAAATAGATCTAACTGACACAAAAAAAATTCTGATTTTAGGCATGGGTGGAGGAAGTGTTATCAAAACTTTGCAAGAGGATTTTAAGTATCAAAATAATATAACAGCTGTTGATATTGACCCTGTAATTATAAAAGTTGCCAAGGAAGAATTTGACATTGTTGAACATAAAAATTTAAAAATTATTTGTGAAGACGCACAGTTATTTATGCAGCTAAATTCACAAAAATTCGATTTGATTATTATCGATTTATATATAGACACTAAAGTGCCCTCTCCGTTTTTAGAAATCCCTTTTTGGCAAAATATTGCCAATGCAAGTTCAACGATTTTATGTAATGCATCCTTAGAAGAACAGGATAAAAAATTGAATACTATTATCCGTTTTTTAAAACGAAATCAATACAAAACAGAAAAATATGAAAAGGTGAATAATACGAATACTTTGTTAGTTGCCAACAAAAATAAGTAGCTTATGAAAATTTTTATTGAAACAGAACGATTAATTTTAAGAGAGATTGTACAGACAGATTTAGAAGCTATGTTTGAATTAGACTCAGATCCTGAAGTACATAAATATTTAGGAAATAAACCTGTAAAGAGCATTGAAGAATCACAAAAGTATATAGATTCTTTACAACAACAATATACAGAAAGAGGTATTGGTAGATGGGCGGTTATCAATAAAGAAACTCAAGAATTTATGGGTTGGTCAGGACTCAAATTAAATACCGAAGAATCTATGAATAGTTATATCAATTATTATGATGTTGGTTACCGTTTAATGAAACCATTTTGGGGCAAAGGTTATGCTACAGAATCTGGAAAAGCAGCTATTCAGTATGCTTTTGAAACTATGAAGCTTAAGACTGTTTATGGTATTACCGAAATGGGCAATCAAGCTTCACACAATGCTTTATTAAAAATCGGCTTACATTATATGGAAGATTTCTATTATAAAAAAGAGGATTTGAACTTACGTTGGTATGAGATAGCAAACATTAGCCGAATGTAATCGTTTATAATTGCTATCTTGCACTAAATTACCATCTTATGAATCAGCTCTTTAAAATAGCAATAACCAGTCTTGTTTTATTGATTTCTTT
>JGI24023J19991_10000907_pt1 | contig 23315 bp, 22 predicted proteins | sample Cruoilmetagenom1_FD_19991 | JGI IMG/M metagenome (IMG submission 19991) | reverse complement strand
TGTTTTCTTTATACCAATTCCAGCCAAACCAAGCTAAAATGATAAATAAAAGAAATAGCAAAAAAGCTAAAAGTTTCTTCATTTAGATAAGTGTTTAGTTAGGTAAATAGTTTTGTTCTGTTAAATTTAAGGAATTAAATTTAATTTAACATTTTAAATAAGTAATTATGAGTTGATTAACGGTTACTTTTTTGCAGATTCAACCAATTCTATTTTATTTACATCAGCTTTTGTAGTGAACAAACCATAATTAATAGTAGCTATATTTTTCTCAATTTTGTCTATAGTACCAACTGCTCTACCATCAATTAAACGCACTTTATCATTTAATTTGTATTTATAATCAGCTTTAGTTTTAGCAACTTTTTTTTCTACAGTACTTTTTTGTTTTCTAATTTTATTTACGGCATCTAATACTTCTTTTTTAACTTCTTCTAATTTTTTTTCAGTTTTTACCTTTTCAACTTTCTGTTGCTTTTTTACTACTTTTGACTTGACTTCGGTTTTATGTTTTTTGGTATGTTTACTTTTCTCAATAAGTATCCATTTCATAAAATCGGCTAATAATTTCTTTTTATTATTCGTTTGAAAATAATTATTTGTGAATTCATTTATTTTCCTTCCAATAGATAACATTTTTTGGTTGTTATCATATAATTCTTGGAAGCTTTCCAATTTTTCCTGCAGTTTTAGTTCTTTTTCAGATAGGTTTTCCGAATACTGTTTAGCCTTTGATTGTTCATTTTCTAGGCTTTCTGAGGTTTTTCTTAGCTTATTACTTTCCTTTTGAAGCTTTGAAATGGTTTTGTCTAATCTAATCTTACCGCCCTCAACTTTCTTTTTTGCTCTATTGATGATGTTAAAAGGAATGCCATTTTTTTGGGCTACTTCAAATGTGAATGAACTACCGGCTTGACCGATATATAATTTAAATAATGGCTCTAATGTTTTTTCATCAAATTGCATATTGGCATTGGTAACATTTTCTAATTCGTTAGCTAATACTTTTAAATTTGAATAGTGTGTTGTAATGATTCCAAAAGCATTTTTGTTATAAAACTCCTCTAAAAAAATTTCTGCTAAAGCACCACCTAATTCCGGATCACTACCTGTACCAAATTCATCGATCAAAAACAATGTATTTTCGTTACACTTTCTTAAAAAATTTCGCATATTTTTCAATCTGTAACTGTAAGTGCTTAATTGATTTTCAATTGATTGATTGTCACCAATATCTGTAAGGATCGTATCAAAAAAATATACTTCGCTTCGCTCATGAACCGGAATTAAAATTCCGCTTTGAATCATTACTTGTAACAAACCAATTGTTTTAAGCGTAATGCTTTTACCACCTGCGTTTGGACCTGAAATTACAATGATCTGTTGCTTTTCATCTAACTCCAAAGTTTGCGGTACAGTAGCTAGTTGCTGCTTTTTATTACTTTCTAAAAGAATGGGATGATAAGCATCTATTAATAATACTTTTTTATTTTTTGAAATGTTGGGTAACAAACCATTGATTTGTAATGCATAATTTGCCTTTGCAGCGATTACATCTATATTAGTTAAATAGGATTGATATTGTTTCAATAGATCTGCAAATGGTCTGATAGTATTGGTGAGTATTTTTAATATTCTGATAATTTCCTGCTCTTCTTCATAGATTAAATTTTGCAGTTCTCTACTAAATTTTAATGTTGCTTCTGGCGCTATAAAAACAATACTTCCGGTTTTTGAATTTCCTAAAATACTGCCTTTTACTTTCCGTCTATGCATGGCTAGAACAGCCAATACACGTTGATTATCAACCACAGATTCTCTTATGTCATCTAAAAAATCATGTTTTGAATAGTGGTTTAAAGCTTTAGTAAAGCTCGTTCCAATCTGTCCTCTAATCGTATTAATTTCTTTACGGATCACTCTCAATTCTGCTGTAGCGTTATCTTTAATTTCACCAAAACGATTAATAACACTTGATATACTCTCTATAATGATCTTGGTATATTCAATTTCTAATGAAAAATCATATAGCGTTGGATAGTATTCCTTAAATTTTTTTAAAAATTTCAATAAGATATTCACTGTTTCAGATATACTTGCTATACGTTGAAAAGATTGTGTTTCTAAAAAACTATCTTCTATTCCTAAAGTATGGATCTCTTTAGTAATTTCATCAAAATGGTAATTAGGTATTTTATTTTCATTTTGAAAAGATGCCAGATATTCATTAGTTTGCTGTAGTTGCAATAACAAATTGTCTTTATTCAGAATAGGCTCAATTTTTTGTACGGCTTCTTTTCCTAGATCAGTTTTACAATAATTTGCAATGCTGTTAAGAACGGTGTTGAACTCTAAATCGTTCAGTGTTTTTTTAGAAATATTAGTAGTCAATATTGTATATTTGATGCACTTGCAAAGTAAAGTAAAATGAACGTAAATATCGCAGAAAGTTGGAAACCAGTTTTACAGGATGAATTTGATAAGGATTATTTCAATTCATTAATTAGATTTGTAAAGAAAGAGTATCAGCAATATAGCTGTTTTCCTAAGGGGAATAAGATATTTTCTGCTTTTGATAATTGTTCATTTAATGATTTAAAAGTAGTTATTATCGGTCAAGATCCTTATCATGGAATAGGACAGGCTAATGGCTTATGTTTTTCAGTGAATGATGGCCTGGAAAAGCCACCTTCATTAAAAAATATTTTTAAAGAAATAGAAACCGATATTGGAAAACCTGTCCCAGTTAACGGAAATCTTGAACATTGGGCAAAACAAGGCGTCTTATTATTGAATGCTACTTTAACAGTAAGGGCACATCAAGCGGGTTCACATCAAAAGAAAGGATGGGAGACTTTTACCGATAGTGTAATTTCACGAATATCTCAAGCTAAAGAAAATGTTGTTTTTTTACTTTGGGGTGGATATGCTAGGAAAAAAGGAGCTAAAATTGACAATTCAAAACATTATATTTTAACAAGTGGACACCCTTCTCCATTAAGCGCAAATCGAGGATTTTGGTTTGGTAATAATCACTTTAGTAAAACGAATACTTTCTTAAAAAATAAAGGGATAGAAACTATAGATTGGTAGCGCAAATTAACCTTATATAAAGCCTATAATTATTTGTTTTTAATATCACTCAAAACCCATGCTAACTGTTCGTCAACCTCAAGCGTAGATGTTGGGATATATATATCAGGTTTAACCCCATAGCCATCTGGATCTGTAGTGTAAGGTGTTTTTATTGTCATGAGCCCAATTTTCATTTTCACCTTTGAATTAGGAAGTTCTATAGGTGCAAACAACCCGGCAACGGTTCCATTATAAGCGCCTCCGGTTTCCTCACCTACAAATGTTGCCCGTTCAGTTGCTTTTAAATGGGTAGATAAAACTGTGCTAGCAGAAAAACTGGCACCATTTATCAATACATAAATGTTACCCTCGTAGTTATTTGGATTGGGTTTTCTAGCTTTTGATTGTTTAAATCTAAAGTAGGGATCGCCTTTTTTGTTTTTAACTTTAAAGCCTTGATATACTAGAATTGCAGGATATAATAATGTAGTTAAAGATTTTTTAAACCATGATTTAGAATGCATTCTGGGATAAGTAAAACTAGTCTTTTTTGTCATTTTTGCGTCCTCAATAAAAACATACTCATTATTTGTTAAATAAGAATAAAGTTCATCTATCTCGCCTAATCTTCCACCAAGATTATCTCTTAGATCAATAATTAAATTAGTACTTTTTGCAGAATCTATTTTAAAAAAACTCTCTTTGTAAAATTTTTTGTAGCCTCCATTTCTAAAACGACGAATTTTCATATATGAAATGGTAGTAGCTGAATCTTGCTCTATAAACTTAAAATCTCTAGTTTTTTCTTTTGTATAGTTGTTATAACCATATGTGTATTCCCAAGCTTTATTTTTCTTCTTTGTCTTTTTAGCTAACTTTTTTTCTATCCTGCTAATTTTTAATTGTGTTGTATCGTTTATTTTCTTTTTTGAAGTATTTTTTTTGGTATGTTTTGCGTATAAATATCGAGAATAAATGCTGTCATTTTTTTTGAGTGTTATCAGTATACTGTCATTTTTTGTATGTGTATTTAGATAATAACCTCCAAAATGCATACTAGTGATTCTAGGACTAAAAGTTTTGTTATAGCCATCACTTGTGCTTAATTTTTTAAAGGAGTTTACAAGGTCTTGAGTTTTTTCATTGTTTACACTCAATATTTCAGAACCAACAATAAGAGCAGAATCTTTACCATAATTTTTTTCGATAAATAATTTAGTGCCAATATTTTGAATTTTTAAAGGCCTGAACGGATTTTCACTTTTCTTTTTTTGTTTTTTCTCTTTTTTAGTCTTTTTTCTGGAGGGTGGAGAAACTCCTGTATGTCCTTGTTTTATACTAGCAACTACTGGAGCTATCTGTTTGTAAAAATCTTTACTGGATAATGGTTCGTCCAGATTATTCTTTAAATCGTCAAATTTTTCATCTAACTCTTCTTTGCTGGTATACCAGTATAGATCAGGATGAAGTTTTTGTAATTTCCGATATGCATAATCAGTATCTCTTCGGAGCTCTTTAGCACTGTGTAATTCATTAATTTGTAGATTGTATTTTTCAACAGTAGCACAACTTGCAAAAAGTAGCACTAAAAAGTATAGGGAGAATTTGTTTTTCATCACAAACTATTTACTTAAATTTTATTGGTAGTTTTAATTTCTTACAACTCCAAGTGTGGCTCTTTGACCGGTTAATATATTCCATTCTTGTGAAGAAAGTAGTGCACCTTTTTCATCATAAACATTTAATTGAGCTGTATTTGGACCAGAATACCCTTCATTTAATGCTTCAATGTCAATTCGGTTATATCCTTTTCTCAAATCAACAGGAATAATATAATATAATCCATTCAGCATTATGTTTGAATTTATCAATTGCTCATTTACATAAACTTTTATTCTATCCCCATCAACTAAACTATGATCACGGACTTCTATTCTAACCGATTTAGATTTGCTTTGTAAGGTACCCAAATTAAAATCACTGGTTAGTTTTACATTACTTACATCTTGACCATAAAAAGACTTTTTGACTAAAACATCAGCCTCCTTATCATTTACTTTAGACATGAAATTGATAGTCTTACTTTTGTTTGTATTAAAAGGATCAAAATAGTTAGCGATTGGAGCAACACCACTTAAAATATGTTTTGGTTTAAAATCAAATATAGAATTTTTTGTGGTGGTGTCTATCAATGTAAGGTTTAAAGGTTTGATATCTTTTTGGCTATCTAAAAATATTGATGATTTAATAGTGTCCGCTTTGATAGATTTGTTTACTTGAGAAAAGATCGTTGAAGAAAACACTATCATAAATAGCATTAAGGAGACTGGTTGTATGTGAGTTTTTATTTTCACTTGAGTTATAGCATCAATATTAGTGCCGAAACTTACCTTTTGATAAGACTGTGCAAAAATAGATAAATTAAATAAGCACTTAAAATATAAGACAAAAGGTTTTGTTAAAAGTAAAAAGTGCTATTTCATCCATTAGACTAAAATGATCCTAAAAACTTTCAAATTATTTAGATGAGTTTTTAAATTTTGATGTATTTTTGATAAAATAAAAATATCGAAATTATGGCAACAATAACATTAAAAGGCAATACAATTCACACTATTAACGAATTACCCAAAGTTGGTACACAGGCCCCAGATTTCACTCTGATCAAAAATGATTTATCGAAGTCAAGTTTGTCTGATTACATAGGTTCGAAAGTTGTTTTAAATATTTTTCCAAGTATTGATACTGGCACTTGTGCGGCATCAGTAAGACAATTTAATCAAGAAGCTGCTGAATTAAAAAACACAAAAGTGCTTTGTATTTCGAGAGATTTACCTTTTGCTCAAGCACGTTTTTGTGGTGCAGAAGGAATCGAGAACGTCGTTAACCTTTCAGATTTCGCTACTGGTGATTTTGGTAAAAATTATGGATTACAAATAGTTGATGGACCACTAGCTGATTTACATTCAAGAGCGGTTGTTGTTTTAGACGGATCGGGTAAAATATTATATACTGAACAAGTGGGTGAGATAATTGAGGAACCTAATTATAAGGCTGCGTTAGAAGCATTATTAGATACATAAATTTGTTTCGATTTCTGTTAGTTCTTGAGTTGAATAATATCTGACCAATTGAAATAGTTTGAACAGATGAAATACCCTGATGATAATTTTTTTATAGGTAGAATTAGGAGTTTTAAATTTGCCTTAAGAGGTATTTGGTTACTAATTACTACAGAACATAGTATAATGATACAATTTAGTATTGCTATTATTATGACTATTGTTGGTTTTATTATGCAATTGTCTGCCATTGAATGGATATTACAAGTGTTTGCCATAGGATTGGTGTTAGTTGCTGAATCATTAAATACAGGCATTGAAAAATTATCTGATTTCATACATCCTGATTATCATAAACGTATAGGTTTTATCAAAGATATTTCGGCCGGAGCTGTTACTTTTGCTGCTATTGTTGCTGTAATTGTTGGGTTAATTATATATCTACCAAAATTTTCTTAAACTTTTAATCGTAGGCAGATAACTCTTATATTTTATGTATTTTTGCTAAATATGTATTATGAATGGCAAAGAAGAAGAAAGTAAGATCTAAAGCTAAAAAAAATCGTATTGTAGGTTTTTTTAAAAGCAAACAAACACACCTCGTTTTTGGTGTGTTTTTGGTATTGTTTGCTGTTTTTATGTTAGTATCATTTGTATCTTTCTTAATGCATTGGAAAGCAGACCAAAGTCAGTTGCAAATGTTTACTGATAGGATAGTTGATGCTAAAAATCTATTAGGTAAAATTGGAGCAGAAATCAGCCATTTTTTTATTTATAAAGGCTTCGGATTACCATCTTTTATTGTTCCCATATTAATATTTTTCACTGGACTTTTCCTTATTTTTAATCTGCCTTTTAAACCGATACGAAAATCTTGGTTCTGGGGCCTGATCGTTATGATCTGGTTGTCATTGGCTATTGGATTTTTTGTACCTAATCACTCATTATTTTCGGGAATTATAGGTTTTGAAATTAATGATTTTTTAATCGATTTTATTGGNAAAACAGGGGTGTTTTTAATCTTACTCTTTACCTTACTGGCATATATAATATCAAAATTTAGAATTACACCCGAATCGTTAAAGGCTGCACTACCTAAAAGGGCTGAAAGGACAAAAAATCAAGGTGGAATTGATGACGTTACCTCTGAAGGATATATTTCNGAAACAATTCGTGAAAAACCNTTATCTGAACTAGAACTTGCAGTAGAAAACAAGGCTCCTGCTAAACAAGAAAAAAAGCAAGAGGCTAAGAAAGAAGTTGACGTTTATGTTGAGAATGTAAAGCATGAAGAAGTTACTATTGAAGTTGAAGAAACTTTTGAAGAAGATCATTTAGTAGAGAATCTTTCTAATAAATTGGTTGAAGATTTTGGCGAGTTTGATCCTACTTTAGAACTGTCTGATTATAAATTTCCTTCGCTGGATCTATTGAAAGAATATAGCAATGAAAATATAACAATTGATAAGGAAGAATTAGAAGTTAATAAAGACAAGATTGTTGACACATTAGCCAACTATAAAATAGGAATTGCTAATATAAAAGCAACTATTGGACCCACTGTCACATTATATGAGATTGTTCCGGATGCGGGTGTGAGAATTTCTAAAATTAAAAATTTAGAGGATGATATTGCATTATCATTGGCAGCTTTGGGTATTCGAATCATAGCTCCAATTCCTGGTAAAGGGACAATTGGTATTGAGGTACCTAATAAGAAACCATCTATTGTATCAATGAGATCTGTGCTTTCTACGCAAAAGTTTCAAAATGCAAAAATGGAATTACCCTTAGCTCTGGGTAAAACAATTTCGAATGAAACATTTGTAATTGATTTGACCAGAATGCCACATTTATTAATGGCAGGGGCAACTGGTCAAGGTAAATCGGTTGGATTGAATGCTGTTCTAGCATCATTGTTATATAAAAAACATCCTGCCGAAGTGAAGTTTGTACTGATCGATCCTAAAAAAGTAGAATTGACACTTTTCAACAAAATTGAACGNCATTATTTGGCNAAATTACCTGANTCTGAAGAAGCTATTATTACTGATACAACCAAAGTNATCAATACGTTAAATTCATTGTGTATTGAAATGGATAATCGATATGATCTACTTAAGGATGCTTATGTAAGGAATATTAAAGAGTATAATGAGAAGTTTAAATCGAGAAAATTAAATCCGGAGAACGGACATAAATATTTACCATATATTGTATTGGTCATTGATGAATTTGCAGACCTTATTATGACTACAGGGAAAGAAGTAGAAACACCTATAGCACGATTGGCACAACTCGCAAGGGCAGTAGGTATCCATTTAATTGTGGCAACACAGCGTCCGTCAGTAAATGTGATTACAGGTATTATAAAAGCTAACTTCCCGGTGAGGGTTGCATTTAGAGTAACTTCTAAAATAGATTCTAGAACTATATTAGACGCTCAAGGAGCAGATCAGTTAATTGGAAAAGGAGATATGTTGATATCTACAGGTAATGAATTGACTAGATTGCAATGTGCTTTTATTGATACTCCCGAAGTTAACAGAGTTACCGATTTTATTGGATCTCAAAGAGCATATGCCAATGCCCATTTATTACCAGAATATGTAGGTGAGGAAAGTGGCACAGGTCTTGATATTGATATTGCAGATAGAGATGCATTATTTAATGATGCAGCATATGTTATTGTCAATGCACAACAAGGTTCAGCATCTTTATTGCAACGAAAATTAAAATTAGGATATAATAGAGCGGGAAGAATTATTGATCAATTAGAAGCGGCAGGAATTGTTGGTCCATTTGAAGGAAGCAAGGCACGTCAAGTATTGGTTACTGATATCTTAGCTCTCGAAGAATTATTAAAAAATGAACAAATTAATTAAGATGAAAAAAGTTATTGTATTATTAATTACGCTTTTGGTAAGTACAGTTACGTTTGCTCAAGATGAAGCAAAAGCAAAAGTATTATTAGATGAAGTATCTAAAAAAATGAATACTTATGAAAATATTTATGTCGAATTTAAGTATAAATTAGACAATAATGAAGAAGATGTACATCAAGAGACTAGAGGCAACGTAACCATGAAAGATGAGTTGTATAATGTCAATTTTTTAGGGGTAAACCAATTGTATGATGGAAAGAAAATATACTCTATTATTGCCGAAGATGAAGAAGTGAATATTTCTGAGGCAGATGAGAATGATTCAAGTACACTTACACCTTCAAAATTTTTCTCGTTTTATAAAAACGGATTTACATATAGCTGGGATGTTATACAAAATATCAGTGGACGGAAAATTCAGTATGTTAAATTGATTCCAATCGATAGTAATTCAGAAATTAGTAGTGTATTATTGGGCGTAGATACAAAAACCAATCATATTTACAGGTTAATTGAAACAGGTAATAACAGCACTATAACCACATTGACAGTAACTCAGTTTAAAACAAATCAAGCTTTGTCAAGTAAATTGTTTTCCTTTGATGAAGAGAAATATAAAAAGAAAGGATACATAATTAATAAATTATAAATAAAGAGTATCTAATAATTTCTTTTTTAAAAGACACGATCAATATATTGAGTTTTAATAATTGACTTATACAGAATTCATTCTAATGCTGTAATTCTATAAATTTGGGACAATGCTTATAAAAAATATTTTATTGTTTAATTTCAAATATGGTAAGTGAAAATATTAAATAGATATATTCTTAAGAGTTTTCTAATTCCCTTTTTAGCCACCTTCTTTATCATTCTGTTTGTTTTGGTAATGCAAATGCTATGGTTACAGTTTGATAAAATTGCAGGTAAGGGTATTGGTCTTGGTCATATATTTAAATTTTTAGGTTATCTGGCACAAATGCAAGTACCATTAGCTTTACCTATAGCAATTTTGTTATCTTCTATTATGGCTTTAGGTACTTTGTCTGAAAATTATGAATTTGCTGCAGTAAAGTCGGCAGGAATTTCATTACAACGTTTTATTAGACCTTTAGTGATTTTAATGGTTGTATTGAGTGGTTTGAATTTTTTGTTTTTAAATTATGCTTTTCCTAGAGCCGCTTTTAAGTTTAAAAATATGCTTGTTGATATGCAAAAAACACAACCGGCACTGGCATTAATACCAGGTACTTTTAATACAGATATTCCTGGTTATAGTATTAAATTTGCTGAAAAATATGGTAAAGAAGACAATTTATTAAAAAATGTACTAATTTATTATGATCTAGATAAAGGTAGGTCAAATACTAAAGTAATAACCGCTAACTATGGTGAAATTACTACTGAAAAAGGCAGTAAATATATGACTCTAGTTTTAAAAGATGGGAATCATTACGAAGAGTTGCCAGAAGACAATAAGTCATTTAGTTTGCAAAAGAATATGCCTGCCACCAAAACTCATTTTGATGAACATATCGTAAATATTGATATTTCTGTGTTAAGTAGTATTGATACAAAAGATTACAAAGAAGATAGAGAAATGCTTAGTCTAAAACAATTGAGTTATTATACAGATTCTTTAAAATTGCCATATGATGAATATTTAGAGTTAAAGGCCAAAAGTTTTATAAGTAGGGCCGGTATTAAAAAGATGAATAAAGATTCTATTGATTTTGGGGATTTTGATAATAATATATTAACAAATTTCGAAGAAAAAGAGAAAATTTCAGTGCTTAATAATGCTATTAGCATGTCTAATAGGTCTTTAGATGATATATCTGGATTTAGAACTGTAATGAAAACTAAACAAAAATTTTTAAATGTTTATAATACAGAATTTCACAGGCGTTTAGCTTTTTCTATTGCATGTATAGTTCTGTTCTTTATTGGTGCTCCGTTGGGATCAATAATAAGAAAAGGTGGTTTTGGTTTTCCAATGCTGTTAGCTATTATTGTTTTTGTTATTTATTTTTTCATTTCAACTTTTGGTAAAAACATGGCACATGCTAGTACTATAACACCTATTTTAGGCGGTTGGTTATCAACTATTATATTATTGCCATTAGGCCTTTTGTTAATGAGAAGGGCGACTAAAGATAAGGGTATCTTTAATATTGATGTATTCTTAATGCCAATAACTAATTTTTTCAAAAGACTTTTTCAAATTAAAAAATCAAATTCTATAAACTAATGATTTCAATGGAAACAAAAACCTTACAATTAAATACAATTAAAGAAGCAATTTCTGATATTAAAAAAGGTAAAATTGTTATTGTTGTTGATGATGAAGATAGAGAGAACGAAGGCGATTTTATTGCTGCAGCTGAAGCAGTTACACCTGAAATGATAAATTTTATGTCTTCTCAAGGTAGAGGCCTTATTTGTGCACCAATTACTGAGAATAGATCAAAAGCTTTAGATTTAAATATGATGGTGCAAAATAATACAGTTTTACATCAAACTCAGTTTACCGTTTCAGTTGACCTTATAGGTCATGGCTGTACTACAGGAATTTCGGTACATGATAGGGCTAAAACTATTAAGGCATTGGTAAATGATAATACCAAACCTCATGACTTAGGAAGACCAGGACATATTTTTCCGTTGAGAGCTAAAAACGGAGGGGTCTTAAGACGAACAGGACATACAGAAGCTGCTATTGACTTGGCACGATTAGCCGGATTTAAACCAGCCGGTATTCTAGTAGAAATATTAAATGAAGATGGTTCAATGGCGAGATTACCCCAACTATTGGATGTGGCTAAGAAATTCGATTTAAAAATTATATCTATTGAAGATTTGGTTGCCTATAGAATGCAGCATGATTCATTAATTGAAAAAGTAGAAGATTTTGAATTGAAAACACGTTTTGGAGATTTTAGATTAAGAGCATATAAACAGACGACAAACAGCCAAATTCATTTAGCACTCACAAAAGGAGATTGGCAAGAAGATGAACCTGTATTAGTTCGCGTAAACTCAACATTAATAAATAACGACATCATAAGATTATTGACCAATAAACCTGATGATAGTTTTAGTAGAATGTTTAAAATGATAAACGATAGTGGCAATGGAGCAGTTGTTTTTATTAATCAAGAAAATCAATCTTTTAATTTAGGGCATAGATTATCATTAATTAAAGAATTGCAACAAGAGAATAAAACTGATGTTCCAAGAATTAAATTAGACCAAAAAGATTTTGGAATTGGCGCTCAAATTCTTCATGATCTAAAAATTACAAAATTGAAGCTAATTACCAATGGTAAGTATCTTAAAAAACGTGTGGGCATAATAGGTTATGGACTAGAAATAGTTGATAATGTAACATATTAACTACTATTTTGTACTTTCGCTGACGTGGGTTTATTAAGAAAAATACTATATCCTTTTTCAATTTTATATGGCGAAATTACTGCTGTTAGAAATAAATTTTACAATAAAGGTGTTTTAAAATCTAATACATTTAATATTCCGACCATAGTAGTTGGTAATTTAAGTGTTGGAGGTACTGGTAAAACACCACTAGTCGAGTATTTGACTCGACTTTTACAAGATGCATATAAAGTAGCTATTTTAAGCAGAGGATATAAACGAANTTCTAAAGGATTTAAAGTTGCTGACACAATAACAACGGTTTCTGATATTGGAGATGAATCCATGCAGTATTATACCAAATTTAATAAGGTAATTGTTGCTGTTGATGCTGATAGAGTTCATGGTATTACAGAACTTTCAAAACTAGCTAATGCGCCTGAGATAATTTTATTAGACGATGCATTTCAACATAGAAAAGTTGAGGCAGGCTTAAATATTTTACTAACTTCTTATGGTAATTTATATGTTGATGATAAAATGTTACCAACTGGTAATTTGAGAGAGAGAATTGAAGGAGCTGACAGAGCTCAAATTATTATCATCACAAAATGTCCCTATGAATTAACCGAGCAACAACAGTTTGAAATTACTAAAAAGTTGAAGATCGAATTACACCAAACAGTTTTCTTTTCTACTATAAAATATGGTAACGAAATTATTGGTAAGAAAGGTAAATTACCGATTAATGAGCTTTCAAATTTTGAGATACTATTGGTAACCGGTATTGCAAATACTGATCCACTAACTTCATTCTTGAATAGCCAAGATATTAAATTTCAACATTTAAAATTTGCAGATCATTATAATTTTACTGAAAAGGATCACCAAAAAATTGATAAACGATATTTAAAGATCAAGACAGATAAAAAATTGATTTTAACTACAGAAAAAGATTTTGTTAGAAGTTTTAGCGGAAAAGATAAATTTTATTACCTTCCAATAGAAACTGAAATTATAGACCATAAAGAAGACTTTAATAAATTGATAAAAAAATATGTGGAACAAAGTTCAAGAAACAGTTAGTTATTTAAAAGAAAAGGGATTTATTAACCCAGATTTCGGAATTATCCTCGGTACTGGTTTGGGTAGTTTAGTTGATGATATTACTATTAAGTTTACGATTCCTTATACAGAAATTCCAAATTTTCCTGTATCAACAGTTAAAGGCCATTCAGGTAATTTAATTTTTGGCACAATTAAAGATAAAAAAGTTATTGCTATGCAAGGGCGTTTTCATTTTTATGAAGGATGGTCTTTGCAAGAAGCAACTTTTCCAATTCGTGTTTTCAAGTTTTTAGGAGTCGAAAATTTAATTGTTTCAAATGCATCAGGCGGTGTAAACCCTCAATTTAAAGTAGGTGATATTATGCTTATTAATGACCATATCAATATGATACCTGACCATCCGTTAAGAGGAAAAAATGAAGAACGTTTCGGATCTAGATTTGTAGACATGCATGAACCTTACAGCCTTAAAATGATTTCTAAGTTTAAAGAAATAGCTAAACAACAAAATATTGACATACAAGAAGGTGTTTATTTAAGTTTATCGGGTCCAACTTTTGAAACACCCGCTGAATATAGAATGGTAAGAATAATGGGCGCAGATGCTGTTGGTATGAGCACAGTACCGGAAGTTATTGTTGCAAAACATATGGGTATGCATTGCCTGGGTATTTCTGTTATAACCGATTTGGGAATAGAAGGGAAAGTAGAAGAAGTTTCACACGAAGCTGTTCAATTGGCCGCAAAAGGTACGGGAAAATACATCAGCTTATTGGTGCAGCAATTTGTTGATAAGTATTAGGCAAAAACATAAATTAATACACATATCATTATGGTCTTTGTTGTTTGCCGGTTTTTACTTTTTAATTTCTCTACCTAGATAATAATTTTCAACAAAGACCAAATAAATAGACATTTCTAAAATATCCTTATTGCCTTTAATTTTTGTTATTAAAAACCACTTCTCATTGTTTATTATTTGTGGATTTTCCCAATCTATTTCAATAAAATCAGGCTGAAACTTTTTGACATTTTCAATATTTATTCCAGCTTCAAGATTGTCAGTCCATTCAATTGCATCGTTGTAGTAGTTTTTACAGCTTGTCAAGATTAATAACAATATAGACAGAAAGAAAACATTATTTTTTATAATTATTCTCATTTCAATTGCATACATCACCCTCTTGCGGGTCTTTTAAAATATTATTCAATGTTTCGATCCTTTTTTCGGTCAAAATAGCTAGATAAAGTGCCTTACACATTGGTAAAACACTACCGTAATGTCCTGGTCCTCTTTTCGGATATTTTAATTCCAATTCCGCGTCTTTGAATTTTATCCAAACCCCTTGAGCTGTTCTCAAATTATCGATGAAAATAGTATCAGATTTATATTTTTCTAATACTTTTTTATAAGTTGAGTTCAGCTCCTTTTCAGCTTTTTGATAAGATTCAACTGCTTCACGATTCATTTCTGATTGGTTTTGGGTGAAGCCACTCAGACTAATGGTCAAAAATAATAGTAGAAATAATCGATTCATTTTTAATTTTTTTTTTGACTTGTGTATATCGTTTGGTTTATGATTTCTAATTGGTTAAGCAAGCGAGAGATTTTTCTTAGGAAAATCTAATGCTAAATAGACAATTACCATTGAACTTATACACAAAAGTAGATTATTAAATTTATACGATGTTGCCATTTTGCTGTTTTTCTTATTCAATATCCATAGTTGTTGGTATAAAAGTTGATACAATAATTAAAACAAATAGATGAAACAAATACTACTAATTCTAGCATTTATTATTTTAAATTCTTGCATTCCTCTAAGAATTGCACCAAAAATTAAGGATGATAAAGTAATGTTAGCGAAAAAATTTAAGAGGAATCTTCCAAGAGATTATGCTTACATTTTTCAAGACCCCAAGAACGCAGACGAATTCTATAATTTCATCAATATGAAATTCGATTTAGGTTATCAAGATGTTGAATGGAACGTTCCTATTACTATTGATGATAAAATTTATTTTTTATCGTTTTATGAGACTGTAATTCCAACAAAAACAATTAATCTGATACCGATAATGATAGACCATAAACGAGAATCAAATGGAAATAGCGCCCTGTTTGAAGATGCACATTTTTCTCGAATTGAGAACTGGTATTTGGTAATTACCGTTTATAATTCGGAAATGAAAGACTGCCTGAAACCTCAATATGAATCTCGTAGTGCAGTTTTAAAATATCTTAAAGATCTTAGACTAGAGTATTTAAACACTCATAATTATCTCGAATCATTATTAAAGAATCTATAGTAAAATCATTAGTAACGATTTTCCATATTTTTCTAATTAGTTTATTCAGTGATAGCTTCTTAAATGGATAGCTACGTTTAGGCTATGATTCCGTTGAGAGTAAAATTACGATGCCACTTTAGCGTGGTGGGAATTTTCTATAGCAGGAAGCAAGCCAAGTAAATTTGCATAAACTTTTGGTTTAAAGATCAAACGATGCAGAAGACCCGCCCGAACAACTGACGCGTTCGGTTGGATGGATTATAGCCATTGTTGTAAACTGTTATTTGAAGTTTTACTGAGAGTTTAATTGAGAATAAACTCCCCAGAAATCTTCTAAATGCCAAGTCTTATCAATTTTGCCATCTTTGTTGAAATGATGTAAATCAAAAGCTACCAATTTGACACGTTTATCAGTTTTTGGTATTCCGAATGCATCTCCAGTATGTGTTACTTCCAATTCGCTTCGTACGTGAACTAAGTCTTTATCAACAAGAATATGGGTTTTAGTTCCCTTTAGATCTGAAAACATACTTCCAAACATTTGAGCATGTTTAATAAACCCTTTAATATCAGGCGTTTGACCAGGATCTGACGGATATTGAGTATAATTTGGAGCTAAAATATTCTCTAAAACTGACATATCGCCATTTTCAAAAACACCATAAAATTTATCGATTACCTCCAACTTTTGTTGTCTATCTGCTTCCATTTTTTCCATTGCTTCGTCTACTGCAATTTGTTTCGCTTTCTCTATATCTAATGTATTTGTTTCACATGAAGAAAATAAGGTTATTAATATTAATACTGGATAAAAATAAATCATTGTTTTTTTCATAATTTTTAGTTTTGTTAAGTTGTTCAATATTATTTGTTTACAACGACCTGCTAAAGCGCATAGCATTGTGTACCACATTTATTAATTCTCTTATTCAGTAATTTCAATACTGTTCCGTTCTGGGTCTAAAATAACACTTTCATAATATCCGTCTCCAGTAGTTCTGGGCTCTCCAATTATTTCAAAACCATCACTTCTAAATAATTCAGTAAGTTGATTTACTTTTTCTTTATTGCCAACGGAGATTGCAAAGTGTGTGATTCCGTAATTTTTCCTTTTATTTTCATTATGTTCAGAAATATCTGGTCGATACATTATTTCAATTCTTGCACCACTATCAAACGAAAGAAAATAAGAAGAGAATTTTTTATTTTCATTAATATATTTGTTACCACATTTCACGTCGAAGTATTTAGTGTAAAATCTTTTCATTTTTTCTAAATCTTTAACCCAAATTGCAATGTGATCAATTCTCATAATGTTTTTTAAATGTATACAACAGTTTGTGTATGGTTTGTTACAATACTAATATAGCAAAAGGAAACCAAACCTGAGAAAAATCCGTAGGATTTTAAGAGTAGCATAGCCCCAAGCATTTAAATACACACGTTGTTGTGTTCAGTTAATATTTTGCCTTTATAACTTTGGCAACAATCAGTTTTATTATCAGAGTTGAGACAGGCGAAACATTGTCAGGGTAAAATTTTCTTTTTGCCGAATAAAGAGGTAGTATTCTTTCAGGATTAGGAGTCTTCTTGTAAAAAGTATTTAAGTAAAGTAAATACGATACAATTACACCAGGAATAAATACTATCACTGAGTTTAAAGTTAAAGAAATAATCCAGAATATCGCAATCGCGATGCTTGCTATTACCAATGGGATTAATATATGTTTATTCAATTTAGTCATTTACCTATTTTCAAGTTTCAATAGTAAATTGTGACTTTCTTGGTATTGGCTATAACTTTTAGGCTATGATTCCGCTGCGACGCTTTAGCATGGTAGGATTCAAGTCGAGTAAATATTCACAAACTTTTGAATTTAACACCAAACTAAGCAATGGATTACAACCTACGTTAGCTATCGTTTTATTTCATTATTAATGTTTTCTCGTACATCATTTATTCTCTTTTCAATTTCCGAATAATATTGAAGTATGAAGATTCTATTTGATTGAATTTTCCAGAGATAAAGCAATAATTTATTTCTTTTATTTTCTTGAATTTTTATAGGTAAATCAATTCCAATTATATTTCCGTTGCTATCAATTTTAAAATTTGGTGCTAATTCTTCGTTAATTTCTTTAAAATAATTTTCTTGAAATTGCATTTCAGAATATTCTTCTTCTAACTTTCTTAAAGTATTATAGTCATATTCATAAAGAGATATTATTTTAAGTCTTAAAGAATCATTATTTATTAATTCAAGTCCTTTAGATTTCAAAGTTTCATATCCAGCAATGTTTTGAATAGACACAAAATCACGTGTGAGATTGGAATAATGAAACATTAATGAATCAGTCTTAATGTTTTTGCCAGCAAATGCTTTTCTGAAATAATTACAAGCAGAAATTCCAGTTTTATGTCCTTCTACATTCAGTTTAATATCATCTAAGTCTTTTTCAAGTCCGTTTGATATTTCTATAAGAATTTTGTTTTCAGAATGAGCATCTCTTCTGTTTTCATTCCAATTATTTAATGCAAATGCCGAAACAACAGCTATAAAAATTGATAAAAATTCAAATCCGTGTTTTTTCCAATTCTTAAATTTCATTTTTTTTACAATTTTTATTTAATGCAAGCCGAGTAAAAATACATAAACTTTTGGTTAAACACCAAACCTAGCAATGGATTATAGCCATTGTTGTAGCACGTTTCCCTAAGGGTTTTCTATTAAAGCATCTTTTAATTCATTTAAGACAGAACCTAAAATACCTGTGACAGAAGTGGTCAAACCATTAGCAAGAATTGTAATTGAAAATTTTTCTCTTGGAAAGTAAACAACAATGGAACGAAAGCCATCAATACTTCCACCATGGCCAAAACCACCTATGTCCGAGAACGAAAATTTAAATAATCCCAATCCAGTTCTCTGCTTAAAATCGATCATTTTGTACAACGAGGTTTCAGATACAAGCTCTCCAGAAAATAAACTTTGTATAAATATATTAACCTCAGCAGGAGTTGAGACAAGAGCCCCGGCCCCGCTTGGTGCGCTCATATTAGTTTCAGGTTCTAATTCCCAATCATACCATTCTTTTGAATAAGATAAAGCTTCGTTGTTATCTGTGTTTATTTTTTTTCCATATTCAGTTCTTTTCAACTCAAGAGGTTTAATAATTCGAGATTCTAAAATTTGAGAATATGATTTATTTTCGATCTCTTCTGCAATGTATGTCAGTAGGAGGTAGTTCGTACTAGAATATTCAATTCTTTCGTTAGGTTGAAATACTGAACCATTGATTACAAATCGCTCAAGCATTTGTTCCCGTGTTTGAGTTTCGAATATCCAAAGATTAAAATCTTTATCTTTTGTAATATCAAATAAACCCGAACTATGCCTCAAGAGTAATTCAACAGTTATTTTTTCAGAGTTGACGATTTTTGGAAAATATTTGTTCAAAGAACTATCTAAATTCAACTTTCCCTCATCAATAAGTTGCATAATGATAACAGCTGTAAAGATTTTCGAAATTGAGCCAATACGATATTTTGTAAATTCATTTGGACTTGTGCTTTTGGAAACATCAGAGAACCCTAAGGATCTATGATAAACTTCACTTCCATTTGAATTAATTGAAATACTTAACATTCGATTGTCGGTCGATTCGAGAGAATTAAAAAATAGATCTAGTCTGGATTTATCTATTGACCGAGTTTGAAAATCAAATTTAGAGTCCTTTTTACAACCTAAAATGACCAAGAATAATATGAGATAATGTAATTTCATTTGAATGTACTACGGTTGGTATATGGCTAGTTGCGATTCTCACGTAACTAATTTAGCAAAAGAAAACTGAACCTTAGGAAAATCCTTCAGATTTTTTGAGTAATACAAACTCTAGCAATTAATTATACACATTGCTGTAGGTCGTTTCTTTTTACATATCATTATTTTGTTAATTATTTCTTTGATAATTATAATTCTATTATAGTGATGACGCCCACATAATCCAAGGTGTTGCAAGAAGGAAGATTACCGTATTCAAGACCGTAATGACAACACCTTGTTTATAGATATCTTTTGATGGTAAAAAGCCACTCCCTACAAATAGAATATTAGAACTGGAAGCCTGAGGTGTAATTGCGGCAAATAAATTAGTGGCAAACGAGAGCATAAAAGCCATTAGTGCAGCGGGTACTTCCGCGTTGACAGCCACCTGTAAAAAAACAGCATACAAAGCGAGCAAATGTGCTGTCTGACTCACGAACAGATAGTGTATCACAATATACAGTACTGTCAGCAGGATGTAAACAGTAATCCAATGATAGCCACTAAGATAGGTTGCTAGCTGAGCGCCGAGAATCTTCATAAATCCCATTTCATTCAATGCCGTACTTATCATGTATAAAATAGCGAACCAAATATAGGTTTCGAGCGCGTCTCCACCACCATGCCGGATGTCTTCTATGGTGTATACTTTAGCCAATATTAGGATCGATAACCCCAGAAAGGCAACAATAGCCAGATTGATATTCAATACCGGGGAAAATGCCCAAAGGAGTATCATGCCAAAAAATGTAGAACCCATGATCCATTCCTGCATGCTCATAGGTCCCATTTCCAGCAATCCCTTCCTTGCCATTTCGGGTGCTTCAGGAGTGTATTTGTTTTCGGGCGGAAACAATTTGTATAATATGAAGGGAATGGCGATAAGCGCTATAATACAGGGAACCGAAGCCACGAAAACCCAATTTCCAAAATTCATGTTTACGCCAAACTCAGCAGCAATTCCGACCCCTACGGGATTGGCAGCCATGCCGGTTAACCATAGAGCCGAACTTATCGTTTGACCAGCTATGTACGTCATCATCAGATAAGTTCCTGTTCGCTTTCTCCCTTCAGGTGTAGGTAGGGATCCGGTGTCTAGGGACAAAGCATGGGTTATAGGATACATAATTCCAGAGCGGGCTGTGTTGCTAGGGATAGAAGGTCCAAGGATGGTATCTGTAACTACAAGGCAATATCCCAAATTTAAGGTTGACTTCCCAAACCGTTGAATGAGCAGAAAAGCAATCCGCCTTCCCAATCCCGATTTAATGACCCCTTTTGCGACCAAAAAAGCGGCCAAAATCAAAAGAATAAAACTTTCAGAAAAACCTGAAAAAGCTTTTTCGGGTGGAAGGACTCGCAACAGGACAACTGCTACCAAGGCAATAACAGATGCCGTAAAAATTGAAAGAGCTTCAAGTAAAACGCCAATTATAGCTGTAATAAAAATGGCAAATAAATGCCAAGCATCTGGAGTAATATCCCAGGGAATAGGAAGATGCCAGATTATTATACCAAATACCAGGGTGATAATTCTTTTTATCCAAAGTAATTTCTCATAGTTATGTGATAGTTCTTCCACTTCAGTTGAGCTTATTTGATTTGACAAAATTGCAAATTTTAATTAACCGGCTTATTATTTCATTCTAACTTTTCAGTCACCGAAATATATATTTTCTTTCTTGACCTTCTACTCAATTTTTTTGTTACAGCTCATGTCCTTTTTCGAGGTTTTCTTTATGATCTACAACGTTTAGGCTATGATTCCGTTGCGAGTAAAATTCCGCTGACACGCTTTTGCGTGGAAGGAATTTTCCGAACCTGCCTGCCGGCAGGCAGGGTAGAAAGCGAGCCGAGTAAAAATACACAAACTTTTGAATTAAAGACCAAACCCAGCAATGGATTATAGCCTGTGATAGCTACAGTTATTCTTTTATTTTGAATCCGACTGGCGCTTTCAACACACCATAGTCATACATATTAATATAAATTGAAACAGTATCTTTCGCCCCTTGCCAAGTGACTCTGTAATTGTCTAATAAACCCATTCCCATCATTCCATTTTTAGTTTTAAAATGGCAACAACTTCCTGCTCTAAAATAAGATATATCTTCTCCGTTTGGTCCAGTCAAAGAATTCAAATATCGCCTTTCGTTTTTTGGTCCTTCAGAAGATTTTATTCCACCTACTTTTACTGGATTTTTTTCAGTTACTCCATAAGTATTATCCACAGAAATTTCAGTTATAAGAAACCTGTTGTTATTTACGAGTTTGGGTTTTAAACTTTTTGTTGATGAACAAGAAATTATTAGAGCTAATATTCCCAAAAAAATTATTTTTTTCATTTTCATAGTTTTATTTGTAGTTAACGCCTTGTGTATGGTTAGTTGTGGAAAATCAGATGTGATTTTCCGACGTATATCAAATGTAATTAATTCAAGTGAATTTCCTTCGAGGAAATTTCGTAGCAATTAATTATACACATTGTTGTATATAGTTTTTGATGATTATTTTGGTATTAGTTACAGATATTAGGGATCATTTTAATTTGATTCCCATGTATATCTATGCTTTGTTCTTCCCATGTTTTTCCATTAAATTTTCCCCACCATTCTCCTGCAACTTTCATCACTACCTCACCATTCTCAAAGACAGAACCAACGCCAGAATTTACCGATATCCATAAATTTGGTGGTAAAGAAGTATTATCATTGAATTTTTTCTTAAGAATTAATTTACGATAAATCATATACCTTGAAGAAGAGCCTACTAGCCTCATAGTGTTTGCTATACTTTCTGTTGTAATTGGTAATTTCATTTCATAACTGGTCAATATGTCACCATTATAAATAGCAAGACCTTCATCAAGAACTTTATAGGTATTGCTTTGGGTATCTATGAATTCAAAGTCGAGATTACCTATTGTTATCAATGGTATTTGAGTAATGAAGGTTTCATTCTCCGTTGGATTATGAGAATGTGAAACTATAGTGCCATTTATTTCACTAAAATATTCATAGAATTGATTTCCATATTGGAAGCTAGTAAAACTTTCATTAGAGACTGTTTCACATGATTCGTTTATTTCATTTCTTAAAACAAAAATTTCTACTATATATTCCGATTCGTTTTCTGTTATATTTTTAAATAATCTAGAGGATGATCTTGTTGGGTCATCAGTATCATTACAAGAAAAAAGGATTAAACATATAATAATACCAAATAAATTTATTTTCATCGTAATGATTTTTTTGTATTAAATTATATACAATGTTGTAAACTGGCTTTATTTCCAACTTTGTAATTCTATCAAGTTTCCTTCCGGGTCTCTTGCATAAATGAAAGTGATTTCTCCAACATCTTTCACCTCTCTTTTCGTGATTTCCCCAAAGGCTTTTCCACCATTTCTTTCCAAAGTTTCGAGAACTATTTCTACACTTTCAACTTCAAAAGCAATATGTCCTAATCCTCTTTTATTTGGTGATACAAAATCTTGTTTTTCAATATTCTCGTATTGGTAGATTTCTAGTGTTGGTCCGTTCTCTCCATATCCTGGGAGTAACAAGTGAGCACCTTCTAATTTGGCATTTTCCAAACCCGTTCCTTTTTCAAGCCATTCTCCCGATTGTTTTCTAATTGGTGGAACAATTTTGCAATCAAAAGTTTTTACATAAAAGTCTGCGAGTTCCTTCCAATTCGTACTGATTATATTTGTATGGGCAAATTTCATT
>JGI24023J19991_10000905_pt1 | contig 23323 bp, 26 predicted proteins | sample Cruoilmetagenom1_FD_19991 | JGI IMG/M metagenome (IMG submission 19991) | reverse complement strand
TTCTTTTCTAAATTCTGTAATTCTTCTGGTTTCATCTTTTCTGTTTGAATAAAATTAATAATTATTTTTTATTCAGACAGAGTTCAGTTTACAGTCTCGTATTCAAAACGCTTTTTTTATATCAGAGTAATTTTCTACTTTACTTCAAAAGTGATTTTTACATTTACTCTAAACTCAGCAACATCATCACCATTTACGACAACACTTTGAGATTGCACAAATGCAGATTTGATGTGTTTAATACTTTTTCCAGCATGTTTAACTGCTTTTCGAGTAGCCTCTTCCCAACTTTTGTCAGAACTAGCTAAAACTTCAATAACTTTCATTACTGCCATAATATATTTTGTTTTAGATTAATAATTTATGAGTTTTATGACCAATTTAATTATAAAGTTTGTCATAAATAAATTGAATTATTTTTTGCTTAGATGAGGCGAAAAAATAAAGTATAGTAGTATTATAGTTTTGTTTTTTAACAAAATATAAGTGAAAAAGAAACAATTTATTTGACTTATTTTATGGTTAAATTGGTATAATATGTAAATATACATAATTTAACCCAAAAAATTATCCATTAATTGCAACAACTTCATCTATTTTATTGGGCAACAACTGTTTTAAAGTTGCTTCAATTCCGTTTTTAAGTGTAATGGTTGAAGAGGGACAACCGCTACAAGCACCTTGCAAAACAACATTTACTATTTTACTATTTGCATCATAAGATTGAAACATAATATTACCACCATCTGAAGTTACTGCTGGTTTAATATACTCATCTAAAATAGCGACAATTTCTTTAGAAATGTCATCTAAATTCTCTACTGAAACAGGTTCAACCTCAGCAATAGCATTTACTTTAGGCGTGAAATTTTCAGTAACAATGGGTTTAGAAGATTTAATATAATCTCTAAGAAAGTCACGTAATTCATTAGTGATTTCAAACCATTCAACAGTTGCTACTTTTGTAATGGATACATAGTTTTCTGAAATAAAAACTTCTTTAACACAAGACAAGTCAAACAAACCTGTTGCAATTGGCACTTCTTCAGCCTCCTCTTTTGAAGTAACTTCAATATTTTGAGAAGTCAATAATTTATTGGTTACAAATTTCATTACTGAAGGATTAGGAGTACTTTCTCCATACACCTCAATAATTACTTTTTTTTGTTCAACCTGAGCAAATAAATCACCATTTGCATTCAAATAATTTTCAATAACGACCTTCAATTCTTCTTGTACATCTGACCACTCAACAATATTAAATCGTTCTATAGCAATGAAATTTGCCGTTACAAATACTTTTTTTACAAAAGGCAAATGAAACAATTGTTGAATCAAAGTTGAATTATCAACCTCTTCAATATTATTATATTCAAAACTACCTTCTGTTAAGATAGTATTTGCTACAAATTTAATAATAGTAGGTGTATCTGTGTTTTCTATATTGATTTTTAACATGCAATTAATTATTTTCACAAAAGTAACCTATTTGATTTAATGGCTAATCATTTTGAACTCTTCTTTTAAAAGCTCAGTACTTTTAAAATCATCTATAGAAACCGAATAGATGTGATGTTCATCTAAATTATCTAGCTTATTATTCTTGTCACTATCCTCTACAGTTTTAAAAAATATTTTTCGCATTTCTGGAAAATACTTCCAACTACCTAACTGATGATTATGTAAAGATATTTTTTTGAAACCTTTACCATCTTCTATGCTTAAATACAAGCTTGTTAAAATTAAAGCTTCTTTATCTTCAGGAAAGTTATCTATTATCTGATAAAGTATCACTTTTTCAGGTTCATTTTTTGCATTATACAATTGCTCGTAAGAAACAATATCGATTTTACTAGTCGTCAAAACATTTACTTCTTCAGTTTCAATATTTTGAAAAATTAAATTTTTCAAATAATTAGTACTATAATCTTTTCTTGAACTATATCCTTTTTTATCATTTTGTTCATCTTTTAATTCATTAATTTGAAAAACAATATGGTTTGAAGTACTGTCTATTTTTATTGGCAAATCAGCAATAAATTCTAGATTGTCTTCTGTTTTAGCATTAATATTTGTTTTAGCATCAAAATTCTCAACGGTTCTTGTATCTCTTTCTGTTTGTTTACATGAAAACAATAGTGTACCGAGAAGTACCATTACTAGTAGTTGTTTTATTTTACCACACATAATTCTTTGTTTTTGCTTGTCTTTTTATTGCTTTTAACAATACACTCTCTAAACCTTTAGTATTATTTTTAGCTTTTTCAACTACAAATTTATTTCTTTTCACATTCATGGCGTTAATTTTCTCTTGAATTTCTTTACGTCTTTTACTTTGCTTTGTAACATAGACCTCTAATTCAACTGGCGATTTTTCTTGTAATGCTTTTGGCAATGTTTTTTTATCTATTTTATGATAACTAAAATTCTTTTCATTTGCTGCATCAACCAAATCCCATGAGGTGTTTTTATAAATTCTAGAACTTTTACTTACAGCTCTTTTTACTTCTACTACTTCATCCATTTCATTAGCATTTGAATCTTGTATAGCTTGTAATTTCATTTTATTTCTTCCGCTACTACCATAAAAAATATAGGTATCATTTAATTCACTATTCAACTTAATGATGATTTCATCATAAGGTGATGCTATATGAACAATTTTCTCATTATGGTCAATAGTCATATAATCACCTTTTGTCAATCTTGCACCATCTTGCCATTTTCCTGAAATGCCATTTTCATAATTACCACAAAAAATAGTGTTGATTGTTACGTCTTGTTCATTGGCTTGTGTAGCTGCATCTTTATAATCAATTTTTCCTTGGGTAAAAGGTTCATTACCTGCAATAAACAGCAATTTTAAATTGTTTTTATTCTTTCCCCAATCCAATTGCTTTAAAGAAGTTAAGATTACTTCTCCACAAAACTCATTACCTCCATTTGTTTTTAATGCAAATAATTTTTCTGAAAGCTCATCTAAATCAGAACTAAAGCCAATTACTTGACGGATATAGCCTTCTTTTGAAGACAAATTATCATTGCCATACTCATAAAGTGCAATTTCTAAATCTGGATTTTCATTATCACATTTCGCATATGAAAGTTCATTCACAATTTCCCACAATTGTGCTTTGGCTTGGTTGATTAAACCATCCATAGAATTACTAGTATCTAACAACAAAGCTACTTTAATAGTGTTTTTACTTGTAGATTCAGACCACACCTTTTTTTCTTGATTTTGAATTAAACGATAGTCAGTGTTTTTGCTTTTTGTATTGCTTTGAAAAACAACAATACTTAAAATAACTAGTGTAAATACTTTTAACGTTCTCATAATATTTTATTTTTTAAATTATTTCAATTTGGACACTTCTGTTCCTTCAAATTCTATTCTTTTATCATTAACTGAAATTAATTCAGCCAATTCATAAACATTTCTATAGCCGTAACCATAAAGATTAATGTAAGTAGGGATATTTAATGCTAAAGTTAATTCTTGAATATCTTTATCAATAATTTTAGGCAAAACGGTTTTAGTCATAAAGCTAATAGCGTCATCTTCAATATTATTATTACAATAAATTAGGATTTTTGTTTCTGAATTTGGAATTAACTCTAATAAACTATATTGGTTAAAATCAGAGAAATTAAGATGAATTGCACCTTTAATATGCTTCTGTTTATACATTCTTTCTGAACGTGTATCTAAAATTATGAATTTAGATACGGCATTCATTTCTAGAAATTTATCTAAGTTTATTACTCTTTCTTCTCTGTGTTTCTTCACTTCATTTACTAAAGTTTCAAAAGCATCAAAATCTACATTGGCTTTTTTATAATTATTTTGCTGTGGGTACATAGATTTTGTAATTAAGAAGAATAGCATTGAAATGATTGTTATTTGTTTTAGCATTGTATCATAATTTTGACGTAAAAGTACTGCGGTAAAAAGGTGTTAAAAATCAAAAATGAGCCAAGTGTACGTTTCAATGCGTAAACTTTCCTTTTCAGTGCGTATCTCTATCTTTTTTGAAGATAAAAAGCCTGTTTTTAGATACATCCTGTTTTGTTACCTGAATTTATTATGTAGTTTTACAGAGTCAATACTAAAAAATGAATAAAAAGTTAACGTTATTATTTCTCCTTTTTTGGATCATTTCTTTTGGATTAAATGCTCAAATTGAAGACAAAGTTATGACCCCAAATAAAATCTATTCTGATCGAATAACCGATCAAGACGGAGTTCCTTTAAGCGGGATACAGATACGTGTACAAGGAAAGAATCTAAGAACTGTAACTGATGCAGACGGTCAATTTTCAATCGATGCAAAAAATGGAGACCTTATCATTTTGAGTAAAAATGGTAAACGAATCAGTTCGTATCGTTTGGATGGAAGTGTTTATTATGAAGTCAAAGATGAGTCCAATCAAGTACCAAGTTCAGAAAAAAAATATTCCTTTACAAAAAGAAGTAAAAACACATCTGCAAAATTCCAACAAACTTTAGATTCAGCTATTTCATTTCAACACACTAATTCTATTAAAAGTGTTGATTTAGTAGCAAATGCATTAAAACATGCCAATAACAAAGTGCAAATCTCAAAATCATACACTGTTTTAGGTGATGTTTATATGAATTTAAAACAATATGATTTAGCAGTAAGCAATTATAAAACTGCTTTAAATAATGATAAAAATACCATTTCTCAATTAAAATTAGCAAAAGCTTATCAGCTAAATAAACAATATCAAAAAAGTAAGAAACTCTACAACACCATTCTTAAGTACAAAAATATAAACACCAATCAACAGATTAGTGCCGATGAAGGCTTGGGTGATGTGTTTTCAAAAACAGCTCAACCTGACAAAGCCTTACAATATTACCAAGCAGCCTTAACTTTAGCAAAAAACAACTCAAAAACCACAAAAGCAAGACACTTAAAGACTAAAATATCAACCGTACTTGAATCTCAAGGAGAAACTAAAAAGGCAGAAAGATATTTAATACAATCGCAAAGTATCAATTCAAAAACAAGCCCTAAGCAATCTGCTGTAGAGAATAAACGTGCTGCAGATTTTTATAGGAGAAATAAAAATGTAGCTAAAGAAGTACAACTCCGTAAAAAAATTGTAAAAAATTTAGAAGATGCAGAATTAGAAGAAGTAAGTACTGAAGACCAAAATGAAATACTTACAAAACCTCAAGCTAAATTAGATTTAGGGAATGCGTATTTAAAACAACAAAATTTTAAAGAAGCCATTCCTATTTTAGAAGAAAGTGCTATTGAAGCTGAAAGCAAAAATGACATTCAAACACAAAAGGATGCAATACAACAATTATCACAAGCCTATGCCTCTTTAGGAGATGACAATAAAGCCTTGAGCAATTATAAAAAATATGTATCATTAGTTGATAAATTATACCAACAAAAAGAAGAAGAAATTAATACTATAGTTGATTTAAACAGAGATTTATCTGAAAAACAAAATAGAATAACAAGCTTAGAAAAAGATAGAGAATTATCAGAAAGCAAGTATAAATTATTTGAAACTGAAGACAAACTAACTCTAGAAAATGATAGACGCCAAAAATTAATAATTTATGCCTTATTAGCAGGATTACTACTGTTATTATTTTCTTTATTTTGGATGTTTAGAAGTAATAAGCAACGGAAATTAACCAACAACTTACTCGCTTTAAAATCATTGAGAACACAAATGAATCCGCATTTTATATTTAATGCTCTGAATTCTGTAAATAGTTTTATTGCACAAAATGACGAACGCACAGCCAATAGATATTTAACCGATTTTTCTACCTTGATGCGAAGTGTCTTAGAAAATTCTGAAGAAGACTTTATCTCATTAGAAAAAGAAACTGAGCTCTTAGGTCTCTATTTAAAATTAGAACATTCACGTTTTCAAGACAAGTTTGATTATGANTTTATTATTGATAAGACCATTGCACTCAATGAATTTCAAATTCCGCCCATGTTGTTACAGCCTTATGTAGAAAATGCGGTTTGGCATGGATTACGATATAAAAAAGAAAAAGGGTTTCTTAAAGTAGAACTTAAGAAAAAAGATTCAGAAACAATTGAAATTATTATTTCTGACAATGGTATTGGTAGAAAAAAATCGGCAGCATTAAAAACCGATTATCAAAAAAAGAAAAAATCTAAAGGCATGCAAAACATAAAACAACGTGTTGAAATTTTAAATCAGATGTACAAAGACAAAGTAGATGTTTTTATTGAAGATTTATATGATGATACCACAGGTACAAAAGTAATTTTGACCTTGAAAAAAGATTAAGCCCTCCCTAACCCTCCCCAAAAGGGAGGGAATTTGGAGACATCATACCTCAATGAAACAACCAAAAATTAGTGTTAATTAGTGAAATTCGTGTCCATGAACTTAAAAACCATCATCGTTGAAGACGAAAAAACCAGTAGAGAAATTCTAAAAAGTTACATAGCTAAGTACTGTCCTACAGTTGAAGTCGTTGGTGAAGCAGAGAACATTGATGATGCGTTAGTATTGATACGTAACAACAAGCTTGACTTGGTATTCTTAGATGTAGAAATGCCTTATGGTAGTGGCTTTGATTTGCTCGAAAAATTAGGAAATACTGATTTTGAGATCGTTTTTGTAACGGCTTACAATCAATATGCCATTGAAGCTTTAAATAAACATGCCTCCTACTATTTATTAAAACCTATTTCTATTGACGAACTTATAAAGTCCGTTGATTATGTTACCGAAATTAAAACTAAAGAAAATGCATTGCAAGATTCAGTATTGTTACCAAAAATAAAGATTACAGACAGTAAAATTACCTTACCTACTCAAGATGGATTTGAAGTCATAGAAATGAAAAACATCCTTTATTGTAAAGCTGATGACAACTATACAGAAATCTATTTAGTAAACAATCAGAAAAAATTAGTAAGTAAAACTTTAAAATATTTTGAAGATATTTTAAAAGAAAACGGATTTGCCCGAATCCATAAATCATATTTGGTAAATGTATCTTATATTGCATCCTATAAAAAAGGAAAAGGTGGTACTATTACTTTATCAAACGGTAAAGAATTAAGTGTATCTGCCTCTAAAAAAGCTGACTTTTTATCTTATTTTAAATGATTATCAAAAAATTAAACGGAAAAGAACCGCAATTCGGCACAGACTGTTTTATTGCTGAAAATGCAGTAATTATTGGTGATGTTATTATGGGCAACCAGTGTAGCATTTGGTACAATGCGGTTTTACGTGGTGATGTACATTTTATAAAAATGGGCAATAAAGTAAATGTACAAGACGGAGCTGTAGTGCATTGTACATATCAAAAACATCCTACTACAATTGGTAATAATGTTTCTATTGGGCACAATGCAATAGTACATGGTTGTACGATACATGATAATGTTTTGGTAGGTATGGGTAGCATCATTATGGATGAATGCATCATTGAATCTAATTCTATTATTGCAGCTGGAGCAGTAGTCACTAAAGGTACAAAAGTTGATTCTGGTAGTATTTATGCTGGTATGCCTGCAAAAAAAATAAAAGATATTTCTACAGAATTAATTTCAGGAGAAATAGATAGAATTGCTAATAACTATGTGAAATATGCGAGCTGGTATGAAAAAGATTCTTAAAACAAATCTATTATTATTTTTAATCCTTTTAATTTTTAGTTGTAGTAGTCTTAAAAAAACGAATACAGAACAAATACAACTTCGGTTTTTAGATGAATATATTGTTCCAGAAAATATAATGATAAATAAAACCTTAGTAGGTGGTTTGTCTGGTATAGATTATTACAATGGCATTTATTATTTAGTTTGTGATGATGCTTCAAATCCTCGTTACTACACCGCAATTATTGATATTAATCATAAAAAGATGGATAACATCACCTTCAATAAGGTCATTAAAATTAAAGACAGTACTCATTATTTAGATTTAGAAGCTATTAGATACAATCCTACCAACAATAAGATAATGATTACTAGTGAAGGTAGTATCAGCAGACAAAAGGATCCTTCTCTTTTTAGTGTAAATTCAATTGGTAGTATTGATTCTTTTTTTGAAATTCCTAAAGAATTCAAGGCAACAAGCAGTCAAAAACCCAGAAACAATGGTACTTTAGAAGGCTTATCTATTAGCAATGATAAAAAAGGAGTTTGGATGGCTATGGAACTTCCTTTAGAAATTGATGGGCCAGAACCTAAAATTACAACTACAAAATCTCCAATACGGATAACTTACATTGATAATCAAACTAAAAAATCGACCAAACAATTCACCTTTTTATTAGATAAAATTGATAAAAAACCCTTAAGTGATTTTGCTGTAAATGGATTAACGGATATTTTAGAATATAGACCCAATCAATTTTTTGTAATAGAACGTAGTTATTCAAGTGGATTAGGAAACCAAGGAAATACTATAAAAATTTTTAACATTGATGCTTCAAAAGCATCAAACACATTAACAAATAACAACCTTTTAAATTCAAATTATATACCCGCAACTAAAGCGTTGTTATTTGATTTTGAAAGTGTTAGAGATTTGCTAACGGACAAAAGCATTGACAATATTGAAGGAATTACTTTTGGACCAAAACTAGAAAACGGCAATAGAACATTAATCTTAGTCGCTGATAATAATTTCAATAAATTAGGAAAGCAACTAAATCAATTTATGCTATTAGAAATTTTAACAAATTTTTAATAATTATATTGAAAAAAAGTTATACATTTACAGTCTACAAGAAAGGATATCTCCTTATAAAGATTTATCTTTATTTTATCTTTTCTTAACTTCGGGTTTTATATATAAGTGTTTAGCGACAAAAATTACTACTCCGAAAATTAAAACAGCTAAGTTTACTTAGCTGTTTTTTGTTTCTATACCTATTACAGCTAGTTTATACCCTTTTTAACTATCGCACTGCAATTAAAAATCTAAATATTTAACTGTACAATTTTTAATAGAACTTACAATATGCAACATTGAAGTTAAGGTTGCATTACTATACAATTGATGTGATGATTTTTCTTTTTTCAGATTTAACAAACTATCCTTATCTAAAACTACCTTTGTCTGTTTAGCTACAGCCTCACTAGAATCAATAATCGTAACTTTATCACCAACTATTTCTCTAATTTGAGGAATTAAAAATGGATAATGACTACAGCCCAACACTAAGTAATCAATTTTTTTAGCTAGCATTGGTTTTAAATATTTATCAAGTAAATTCTTTATTTNTAATGTGTCNATTTNACCTTTTTCAATTAAAGGCACCAAACCCTCTCCTACTTGTTCAATAACCTTTTTACCTTCTGTAAACTTNTTTGAAGTACTATGAAACAATTCACTTGTTAAAGTACCNTGTGTAGCTAATATACCAATGGCATTGGTCTTAGTTTGCAATGCTGCAGGTTTTATTGCAGGTTCTATACCAATAAANGGTACATTGTAATTTTGTCTTAAATGATCAATAGCATTTGTAGTGGCAGTATTACAAGCAACCACAATAATTTTACAGCCTTTATTCAGGAGTAATTCAGTGTTTTTAACACTTAAATCAATAATTTCTTGTTTTGATTTTTGTCCGTAAGGTGCATTCTTGCTATCTGCTAAATAGATGGTATCTTCATTAGGTAATAGGTTTACAATTTCTTTCCAAATGGAAAGTCCTCCAATACCTGAATCAAAAACGCCAATAGCTTGTTTTGATTTCATTTGTCAATTTTTTGTTTTTATAATTGACACATGATGTTTGTTATTAGTCATTCCTTTAAGTGTCAAAGTTTGGTATGCTCGTTTCATGATTGTAAAGATAATGTCATTTTATTGACATAAAAAATCCCACTACTGAAAAACAATAGTGGGATTTAAATTATACAACTGTACTATTTTTATTTTTTAGCTAACTCAGCTTTTACATCAGTCATTAAATCTGTACCTTTATATACAATTAAACCTTTACCAGGTGTTGAATCTATTACATATTCAAACCCTTTTGCTGTGGCTACTGCATTGATAGCTGCTTGTGCTTTTTCAGCTATAGGCTTGTACAAATCAAATTCTTTTTTTTGTAATTCTTCTTGAGCAGTTTGTCTGTACTGTTGCAATTTCTGTTGCAATCCTTGTACTTCAGCTCCACGTTTTTGGTTTTCTGCATCTGTTTGTGTAGCTGCTTCTTTCTCATATTTTTGCAATTTCGTTTGTAATGCAGTGCTTTGAGTTTTAAAATCAGCATCATAAGCCTGTACCACTTTTTTAAGCTCTTCTTGCATTAATTTTGTTTCTGGCATAGATGCTACCAATTCATCAGTATTGATATGAGCTACTTTTGACTGTGCATTTACCGTCATCGCTCCTAAAAATAGTACACTTGTTAATAGTAGATTTTTAAATAGTTTCATTTGTTTTAGTATTTATATTAATTATTATTGTTCTCTTTTTTACTTTCTTGTGCTTTTTTAACTTTGTCTTCTTGTGCTTTTTTACGCTTTTCAATTTCTTCTAAACGTTTCTTTCGTTTTTCTTCAGCAACTTTTTTTATTTCAGCTCTCTTTTTTGCTTTGGCTTCATTCTGCAATCTTATTTTTTCTTTTAATGCATCTCTTGTAGCCTGTCTTTCTGCAGCTTTCGTTTTTGCTTTATCTGTTGCCTCAGCTTTAGCTTCTTTTCTTTCTTCTTTTTTTTCTGCAATAGCTTTTACCTTTCTTCCTTTTACAATTTTACTCAATACCAACTCACTAATATCATATTTTTTATTGGAGTACAACATGATTAAATCACTAGATTTATCAAAAACAATGTCATATTTTTTTGTGACTGCAATTTTTTGTATAGCATTATAAATTTGATCTTGAACTGGTTTTACCAATTGCTTACGCAGCATAAACAAATCGCCAGCGGGTCCAAAGTAAGCAGCCTGTAATTTTTTTAGATCTAATTCTTTAATTTGTATGTCTTCTTCACGTTCATTAATTAATTCATTGGTAAGTAATGCTTTTTCATTACTTAAATCAGTCTTCAGCACTTCAATATCTCTTTTAATAGCATCTAATTTTTGCTGCCAAGTAATTACTTTAGCTTTTAGTCTAGATTCAGCTTCATTATATTCAGGTACATTTTCTAAAATGTATTGCATATCTATATAAGCAATCTTTTGTGGTTTTTGAGCTACCAGTATAGTACTTATAAAAAATGTGAGTATTAATATTGCTTTACGTATCATAGTACAATGTGTATTTAGAAAAAACCGTGCCAAAGTAAAATTATTATGCAAATGTACTAATTTTGTTAGAACTGCTGACCAATAATAAAATGTGGTTGCCATCCTGATTTTACACCAGGTTGACCAGGAATATCATCAAACCCATGACCAAAGTCAATCCCTAACAGACCAAATGCCGGCATAAATATTCTTAAACCTAGCCCTGCAGAACGTTTTATATTAAAAGGGTCATATTTTTCAAAACCATCATAAGCATTACCTCCTTCTACAAAACCTAACACATAGATTGACGCTGAAGGCTTCAAGGTGATTGGATATCTTAATTCTAATGAAAATTTATTATATATAGAACCTCCTTGTACAGAAGATAAACTGTTGTTGTCATAACCACGTAAACCAACGGTTTGACTACCGTCAAATCTTCCAGTAGATAACCCATCACCACCAACATGAAAACGCTCAAAAGGTGATATTCCTACTTCATTTTTATAGGCTCCTAAAAGTCCAAATTCAACATTTGACATTAACACCAATTCATGTTGAGGTTTACCCATTAATGCATTATACCATTTACCCGTAAAATTAAATTTATAGTATTCTAACCATTTAAATCGTTCGCTAGACTCTATAGTTGTATAATCCTTATTATTAAACAATGAGTATGGAGCTGTTAATTTTACCCCAAAATTAAATGTAGAACCTAAGGTTGGGAAAACAGGATTATGACCGGCAGAATTTCGACCAAAATTCAGATTTAATGAAAGGTTATTAGAAGTTCCGTTTCCGTTAGCAAACCTAAAAGCACCACCTATATTATAATTCTTTAATGTATAACGTTGATAGCTTAAAGAAGTTGATAATGTAAAATAGTCATCTGGCCATTTTAAACGCTGGCTTAGACCTAAACTAGCACCTATAATATTTAATTTTTGATCTTTATCTACCTTGCCTCTTCTATTGGTAAAATCATAACCGAATTGAGTAGAACTATACACAGAAAAAGACAATGCTTTTGGTTTTTTACCTCCAAACCAGGGTTCAGTAAATGATACACTATATGAATTAGAAAAACGGCTGGCTTGTGCTCTTAATGAAACGCTTTGTCCGTCTCCTCTGGGTACAGGTCTATATTCTTTTCCTTTAAATATATTTTTAATTGAAAAATTACTAAAAGACAATCCTAAAGTACCTATAAAAGTATTCCCCCCAAAACCACCTTGTAATTCTATTTGACTGGCTCCTTTTTCAACCACACTGTATTCAATATCAACAGTTTTATCAGCATAGTTAGGTTGTACATCTGGCACAATACTTTCTGCATCAATAAAAGGCATCTGACCAACTTCTCTAATTGTACGTATAATATCTTGTCTACTAAACAAACTACCTGGCATGGTACGCATTTCTCTTAAAAGCACATGATCATTCGTTACTTCATTACCAACTAAGGTTATTTTTCTAATGGTAGCAGGCTCGTCTTCTCTAATACGTATTTGGATATCAATGGTATCATTTTCAACCTTAGTTTCTACTGGTATCACATTTGAAAATAAATAACCATTATTCAAATAAAAATTAGAAATGTCTTGTGAGTCAGGAGTGCCATCACCTTTTATACGCTCATTTAACAGTTTCCCATTATATACGTCACCTTTATTCAATCCTAAAAATTGCTTTAATATAGTATCTGAATACACCGTATTACCTAAATACTCAATATCACCAAAGTAATATTTTTTACCTTCATTAACAGAAATGTCTAAATTGATGGTATTGTCATCATTCCAAGAAATAGAATCTTTTAAAACTTGAGCATCACGAAATCCTTTTTCACGATACCTTTCAACTAATCTTTCTAAATCTTTTTCGTATTCTTCTTCAATATATTTTGAAGGTTTTAAGATATGTAAAACGTTTTTTTGCTTGGTCTTTTTTAACGCTTTTTTTAATCGTTTATCACTAAACTTTTCATTACCATGAAAACGTAAGTTTTTAATTTTAATCTTACTTCCTTTATCAACTACAATTAATGCTTTTTGTGCGTTATTACCAGTGGTATCAATTTTAGTATTTATGGTAACTTTAGTTTTTAAGAATCCTTTATCAACATATTTCTTTTTAATATAATTCTTTGTAGTAGTTACTAAGTTTTCAGTGAGCATTGCTCCTTTTTTAAACTCAGTGTCTTTAATTAACTCTTCTCCTTTACTTTTCTTTACACCTTCAATAGTAACGCTACTTAATTTTGAAAGTTCTTGCACTTCAAATTCAAGATAAATGGTATTATCATCAATTTTAGTCACAAAGACCTCTACATTACTAAACAGTTTAGAGTTCCATAATTTTTTAATAGCAGAAGTTAATTTATCTCCAGGTATCTTTATAGGTTGACCAACAACTAATTCAGAAAAAATAGTAATAGATTGTTCTGTAAATTGTTGATTACCTTTAACTGAAATACCGCCTAAAGTATAGGTATTAACTTTTCTGAAATCAACATCTTTCAATGTTAATTTTTTTTCAGGAATAGAGTCAATTTTTTTTATGGTATCTATAGGGATTTCTTGTGCATTACTCAATAGTGCTGTAAACGTAAAGATTAAGAGTAATAGGTTGACCTTAATTTTAATCATTATTCTTTTTAATTTGTTCACTAATTTTTCCAAAACGTCTTTCTCTGTTTTGATATTCAACAATTGCTTTGAAAAAATCTTCTTTTCTAAAATCTGGCCATAACACATCTGTAAAGTAAAATTCGGCATATGCTATCTGCCATAATAAAAAATTACTGATGCGTTTTTCACCACTAGTACGTATCAAAAAATCAACGTCGGGCAAAGTAAATGTATATAAATGATTATTTATAATTTTTTCATCAATTTCTTCGATTAAAAGTTGCTTATTAACAACTTTTTTAGAAATATTTCTGATAGTATTAACAATTTCTTCTCTTGAACCATAACTCAACGCCAAATTTAACACCATTGAGGTATTATTTTTAGTCAATTCTATAACTTCTCTTAACTGTTTTTGAGCTTTTTTTGGCAAACTTTCAATTTGACCAATGGTTTGTAGTTTAATATTATTTTTTTGAAAGGCTTCCAATTCATCTTTCAATGAGCTCACCAAAAGGTTCATTAATGCTTTGACTTCTGTTTTAGGTCTGCTCCAATTTTCTGTAGAAAAAGCGTATAAAGTAAGTACTTCTATACCTATTTTAGAAGCGGCATCAATGGTTTGTTTTACTGCTTTCACCCCATTTCGATGTCCTAAAACCCTCATCATACCTTTTTGCTTAGCCCAACGTCCGTTACCATCCATAATTATGGCTACATGTTTAGGGGTTCTAAGAGGATCTATTTGACTTAGTAAATTCATTATTTATTAAAAAGCACGAGTATAACAGCCTGGTCTACCAAAAGCATAAGTAATTGTTATTCCTGTAAACACATACCAATCATCACTTCTAGGGTTTCCAAATGTGTATTTAGGGTCTCCAACTATGGCATGATTATTATAATCTAACACATCTTTAAAAGTATATCTAAAAGAAGTTTCTAGAGCTATACCTATGTTTCTAGCCAATTTCATTTTATAACCAATTCCGACAGGAATAACCAGTGAAGATGCTCTTTTCGTTTTCCCTCCAACTGAAACTAAGGTGTAATTTACTGCTCCTATTTGAGCAATAATATAAGGCGTTTGGGTAAAGCCTGTTTTAGAAAGACTGTATTTAAAAAAACTAAACTCAACACCAAGTGAGCCTTCTATTAAAGTATTTGCAAATGAAAATCCTCTATTTCTTCTAAAATTACTTTGAGCATGCGTATCATTAGCTTGAATTTTAGAATACATTGCTGTCCCTCTAAATGTAATTCTAGGTGAATAATTAAATTTAGCAATACCACCAANAGCTATTTTATTGGGATTGATATAGTATTCAGAACCAACATCACCAATATAATTACTTCCNCCNAAAAAAACACCAGCTTCATATAACTGTGCTGAAGAGATACTTGTAATTAAAAGTAATGTGTAAAATAAAAACTGTTTTTTCATCTTTTAAAAATGTTTGCAAATATAATTAAATCAATTCGTTTTAAAAGGTTTGGTCTGTCTTTTTTGATAAACAGTTTTAAAGTTAAAATATTGTTGCAAAGTCAATTAAGTTTTAACAAAAAAATGTTAAAAAACAACTATTAATTCCGTTTATCTTCACCCCAAAGTAATTTTTCTCTTAAGGTTTTAAAAAAAGTCTGTTGATTTAACTGAATAGTTTTAAGTGTAAAACTGGCTTTTTCAATTGTAATTTCAGTATTGTTATCAATAACTATAGTACGAGAATCTAATGACAATAATGCCTGCTTTTCTCTGGCAACAATCCTTAATTTTATTTTTGTATTATCAGGTATTACTAGAGGCCTAGCGTTTAAATTATGTGGTGCTATTGGTGTTAAAGCAAAACTTTTTGTACTAGGTGCTATAACTGGCCCACCACAACTTAAAGAATACCCTGTTGAGCCTGTTGGAGTAGCAACTATCAATCCATCTGCCCAATAAGAAGTCAAATGTTCATTATTTAAATATGTTTCTACAGTAATCATAGAGGTCGTGTTTCTTCTACTTACAGAAACTTCATTTAACGCAAAATTTATATCAGACAATTCTTCATTTGGCTGGCTTGTACTAACCGTTAACAATGTTCTTTCATCAATTTTATATTGCTTAGCTAACAGTAAATCAATAGCCTTAGAAATATTTTCTTTTTGAACAGTCGCTAAAAACCCTAGACGACCAATATTAATTCCTAGAACGGGAATCTCTAAATTTCTCACATAAGTAACAGCTCTTAAAAAAGTACCATCACCTCCAACAGTAAGCATTACTTCAAATGAAGCATCTAAGTCTTTATAACTGTTAAAAGTCAAATATTCTTTTTTAGGAAAATTATTAACCTTAATTAGATTATAAAAATTTTCTTCAATAAAAACCTCAATATTCTTTTCAGCAAGGGTGTTTAATAGTATTTCTATATAACTTATAGCTTCTTCTGTATAATACTGTCCGTAAACTCCTACTTTCATCACTTCGTTTTTAATTGCTATATGTCTAAATATCTTTGAAGATAATCTGATCTTTCTTTCAATGTTTGCAAATATTCATCTACTTGAAAACCTGTCAGTATTGTATAGTTATACCTTCTAAAAGTCTGCATCGTATTATTCAAATCGTGATCACTAATTTTGACAGTAACTTCTACTGTATCTTTATTAATATTCGATATGAATGCACCTAATAATTTTGCATTATTAGATTCAACAATTTGAGAAATTTCACTAAAGGAATAATCAGAAATTTCTTTAGAAATCACTAAAATAGCACCACTATCATTTAAAAAAGGCGTACTATTAAAAATATGCAAAACATCAGTCAGTTCATAATAACCTAAATAATTGTTGTTTTCAGAAAGTACTGGAATAATATTAGCATCATTTAAAGAAAATATTTTCAACAATTCAAACCAATTGGTTTTTTTTGTGACTGAAAAAGATTGTAAAAGATACTTGTATTCAGAAAGTAAGTCTTTATCATCAATAATAGATTGAATATCGTTTTCGGCAATAATACCCAAAAACAATTCACCATCAACTACAGGAAGATGTGAAAAAGTAAGCTGCTTAAATAACTCTTTTGCTTTACTAATTACATCAGTAAGCTTTAATGGTTTTATGTCTTTAGTAATGTAATCTGATGTTTGCATAATATCTTGCAAAATAACTAAATTTAAACAACAATACACTAATTTTGTATTTTTAAATTGATTATAAAAACAGAAATATAAATGACAAAACTTAGTGTAAATGTTAATAAAATAGCCACTTTAAGAAATTCTAGAGGAGGGAACATTCCAAATCTAATTCAAGTTGCAACAGACATACAAGNGTATGGAGCACAGGGTATTACCATTCANCCAAGACCAGATGAAAGACATATTAAATATCAAGANGCCTATGATTTAAAACCCATAATTACTACGGAGTATAATATTGAAGGTAATCCTATAGAAAAATTTATTGATTTGGTCTTAAATATAAAACCTACTCAAGTAACTTTAGTGCCAGATGCTGTTGATGCCATTACCTCTAATGCAGGTTGGAATACCATCAAACATCAAGATTTTCTAACTGAAATTATAACTGAATTCAAAAAAAATGGCATCAGAACTTCTATTTTTATTGATACAGATTCTTCTTTAATTGAAGCTGCTGCAAAAACTGGAAGTGATAGAATTGAACTATACACTGAACATTTTGCCACACAATATGCTTTAGGAAACAAAAAAGCTATTGAACCTTATATAAAAAGTGCTAAGCTTGCCAATCAATTGAATTTAGGTATCAATGCAGGACATGATTTAAGCTTGGATAATATCAAATTTTTTGCAGAAAATATTCCTAATTTATTAGAGGTTTCTATCGGACATGCATTAATCTCTGAATCGTTGTATTTAGGATTAGAAAATGTAATTAACATGTATTTACATAAATTACAATAATGGATATTCTCCATTCAAAAATAATAGGCAAAGGTGAACCTCTATTGATAATTCATGGTTTTTTAGGCATGGGTGACAATTGGAAAACCCTCGGAAATAAATTTTCAGAGAACTATGAAGTCCATTTGATAGATCAGCGTAATCACGGTAGAAGTTTTTTTGATGATGAATTCAATTACGAAGTTCTTGTCGATGATCTTTTAAAGTATATAAATCACCATCAACTAAAAAAAGTAATTGTTTTAGGTCACTCTATGGGAGGAAAAACTGCCATGCTATTTGCTGTGACACATCCTGAAAAAGTTAAAAGAATCATCATAGCTGATATTGGACCAAAATTTTATCCGAGACATCATGATTTTATTTTAGAAGGATTAAATGCTATTGATTTTTCGATACAGAAATCAAGAAATGAAGTAGAAGATGTCTTAAAAAACTACATCTCAGAATGGGGAATTAGACAATTCTTATTAAAAAATGTGTATTGGAAAACCAAAGAACAGTTGGCATTCCGTTTTAACCTTTCAGCATTGATTGAAAATATTGACGAGATAGGTACTGCACTACCTTCAATGACAGTGTTTGAAGGTAAAGTACTATTCCTAAAAGGAGGAAATTCTGGTTATATAACTGATGATGACATCACTTTAATTAAAGCTCATTTCCCTAAGGCAGAAATTAAAACTGTCAAAAACGCAGGTCATTGGTTACATGCTGAAAATCCTAAAGATTTTTACAATTATGTGATTGAATTTATACAACATTAAGTTTGGCATATAAATTGACACTTATATACTATCCACAGAGATAAAATAGTTAAAAAATATGAAAATTATACTAAAAATGCTACTTACAGCAATTGCTGTTGTTGTTTTAGCAAATATATTACCCGGCATCTATGTTGAATCTTATACTACTGCAATTATTGTAGCTATAGTATTAGGTTTACTACGAATTTTTGTAAAACCTGTACTTGTCATCTTAACTTTACCTATAACCATTATTACTTTAGGGTTGTTCCTGTTTGTAATTAACGCCATTATTATTTTATTGGCAAGTAAATTAATTACAGGATTTGCAGTTTCAGGACTATTATACGCTCTGCTTTTTAGCTTATTGCTATCATTTTTTCAATCTGTATTGTATTCTTTTTTAAAGGATAAAAAGAGTTGATGTAACGTACTAGTTACAATGTCATCCAAAGGAAGGAACGACCGAAGAGTCTAAAACTAGAAATAGTATGAAGTGTATTATATAGATTCTTCACTACATTTCATTTCTCCCGAAACATCGGGACTGAATGACAAGATATCGTTAATTTATATTCTTATGAGCTATCCACACACCATACAAAATACTTGTAATAACTTTAGTTGAAAAGAAAATTTTCCATTTTCCTTCCTCAAAATTTTGAGCTTTAATTTCTGTTAGATTAAAGTTTATTACTGACGTAAAACTATTAAAAAACAAAGAGATAATTACTAATATTATAAAAAAAGGTATTGCTATTCGTGCTACTTTTCCCCAAAAAAAAGCTGTTTTTATTTTTTCAGTAAAGGTCATTTTAATTTTTCATTATTGTGATGACGATCGTGATCGCGTTTAGTTTTAACATCCATTTTTTTATCGAAAGAATCTTGTAAATCAACACCTGTTTGATTTGCCAAGCACAACACTACAAACAACACATCTGCCAATTCTTCACCCAAATCTTTATTTTTATCACTTTCTTTTTCGCTTTGTTCTCCATAGCGTCTTGAAATAATTCTGGCTACTTCACCAACTTCTTCAGTTAATTGAGCCATATTTGTCAATTCATTAAAATAACGAACGCCATGTTTTTTAATCCAATTATCAACTTGTAATTGTACGTTTTTTATACTCATAATTTTAAATTATTTCTTGATGTTCTTTTAATGCCTCATTTTTACCAACAAAAGTGAATGCTACAATAATTAACGAACCAACCACAATAGAAACATCTGCCATATTAAATATTTGGGTGTTAAAAAAACCTAAGTCAATATACATAAAATCGGTTACTGAACCATAAACAATTCTATCAAACACATTACCAATACCTCCACCAATAATAAAACAAAAGCCAAAGACCATTTCTTTGGGGTATTTTGATTTCACCAAGGATAGCCACAATAAAACTAGCAATACTGTTGCAGGAATTATTTGTAGAAGTATCTTCTTTATTACAGGATTCAAATTAGAACCAACACTATATGCTGCACCTGTATTTTCAACATTCATCAGTATAAAATTATCTTTTATTACAGCTATACTTTCATTCGGAGTTATATGTTCTCTAGCTATTTTTTTTGACAATTGGTCGCATCCTACATTTAGAAACACCAAAGTTAAAACAGCTACAATTTTAAGTGTCGATTTTAATTTCATATTCAAAGATACTTTAAAAATTCAGCTCTAGGTATTTCTTTTGCTCCAAAGCTTGCTAAATAGTCATTATACACTTGGCAATCTACAATTTTATACTGCTCTTTTCTCAATTTTTCAACCAAATAAATAAAGGCAATTTTAGAAGCATTTGACACTTTACTAAACATACTCTCTCCACAAAAAACTGACCCCAGATCTACACCATACAAACCGCCTACCAATTCATCATTTAACCAAACTTCAACCGATTTTGCATGCCCAAATTTATGCAATTGCAAATAGGCTTGCTCCATTTCATCAGTTATCCAAGTTCCTGCCTGCCCATTTCTAGAAATAATTTTACACTGTTTTATTACTTCTTCAAAATTTTGATTGAATGTCACTTCAAAAACCTCTTTTCGCAACAATTTTTTTGTGCTTTTTGAGACTTTCAACTCAGATGGAAATAATACCATTCTTTGCTCTGGAGCGTACCAAATTATGGGTTCACCTTGATTGTACCATGGAAAAATTCCACTTTTATAGGCTAATAACAACCTTTCAACTGACAAATCACCGCCAAATGCAATGACACCTTCTGGAGAAGAAGTTTCGACTGATGGAAACCATAATTTATCGGAGAGAAATATCATTTAATGTGATAAGTAAATATCTATAGCTATAAATAGATTCCGCTTTCCAGCGGAATTAGTTCGACAAACAGTTTTCAAATATAGTCATATGCTACATTTGAAAATTGGGTCTCACTAAAAAAACCTTTTAGCAAGATACTAAAAGGTTTTTGTTTTAAATTTTAAACTCTAAATCATCGAAATACACTTCATAATCAGAATGAGTTAGATTAAATAATCTTTCTTTATCTCTTAATGAGATCCCGCAATAAATGCGNGATTAGTTCGANACCACAATTTTTCTTCGTTTCACTTAAAAAATTGCTATCTCACTAAAATGGTAAATCNTCTGGTTCAGCATCAGTAACNGTAGTNGCTGGCTCAAAAGCTTCTGCAGCAGGTACTGGCGGAACTTCATTTGTTGTTGCTTGCATTTTTTCAATTCTCCACCCTTGAATAGAATTAAAATATTTTGCTTCTCCTTCAGGATTTATCCATTCTCTGCCACGTAAATTGATACTCACCTTAACCTCTTCACCAACCTGATAAGTATTTAACAAATCACATTTGTCTTGAATAAATTCAACTTGTAACATTTGAGGATATTGCTCATCTGTAGTTACCACCAATTCTCGTTTTCTGAAACCACTTGCTCCATAAGTTTTAGTTTCATCAATTTTTTTTATTTTTCCTGTAATTTCCATTGTTTTATTTAATTAAGAGTACTTTCCAAGCACTATTTACATCGTTATTTTCTAAAAATTCTTGTGCAAATTTATGTTTTTCTAGTGTTTTTAAACCTATATATTGCTGATTATCCTTAGCAAAGTTATCAACATCTTGTTGATTAGGTAGTTTTTCAACATTTGCCAACATCCCTAAATTATTCCCTGTTAGTATATTGCTGTTTTTAATTTCTGTTGAAATCTGATCTACTCCAATTCCCAAAACACTCAAAGGTTTTGGTATTTCGAAAAATCCGTTTTTTGCTCTTGAATAATAACTCCCTCCTGCTCTAGCTACTAAATCTAATTTTTTTTGATCTATCATATCGTTTTCATCCAATACGTTTTTGCTAATATGAATTTTCAACACTTCGCAAATAATCAAATTTCCTGCACCACCATCATTACCTAAAGCAATAATCTCATTTACTTTACATTCAAGCTGTATAGGTGATTCTGCCACTCTAAAAGGTTTTACCACCTCAGATGGCAGCATCGTAAAGCCAGCTTTATCGAACTCATTAACATCTTTTGCATATTCTGTACTTGACAAAGACATTTGTTGTACAATAGCATGATTAACCACATTTATGACTACTTCGTTGGTTTCAAGTATGTTTTCTAAGGTATGTTTTGTAGTATTGTCTCTAACACGTCTTGCGGGAGAAAAAATAAGTATTGGCGGATTTGCACTAAATACATTAAAAAAACTAAATGGCGACAAATTAGGACATCCATTTACATCTACAGTACTAGCAAACGCAATAGGTCTGGGTGCAATTGCACTTAATAAATAGGCATGTAATTTCTGTGTTGAAATCTGTTTTGTATCTATTGTAATCATAAATTGTTAATAAGATACAATAATACTGAATATAAAAACATAATAACAACTATTTTTTTTAGTTATTATGAGAGATAATTTTATATTTGTCATTAATGATTCTTCCCCTAAATAAAAGTGCCCTTAGATGGATAATAGTAATTGCAGCTTTTCTGCTAGTTGCTCTTATATTATGGAACACAAACACTTTCTTTAAAAGCTTTAAGCAAGAAGAGCGAATTAAAATGGAGGTTCTGGCTGAAGCCTTAAAGAATATGAATTCTCCTGATTTGGATGCTGATATAAATCTTGAAACAAAAATTATTAGTAGTAATAATAATATCCCAATGATTATTACGCTTGAAGACGGTCTAATTAAGGCTTGGTTTAATTTAGATGTTGAAGAAGGGGTTCATTCTTATAATGATTTGTCGGCGAAAGACAGAATGTATCTCTCCACTCAATTGGCTGAAATGAAAAAAGACAATGAGCCGTTAGCCATAAATCGTGAAGCTAAAAAAGGACCAACAACTGACTATATTTATTATACCAACTCCAATCTTTTAAATAAACTAAAATACTACCCTTTAGCCTTATTATTGATATTATGTCTTTTTGGAATTGTCATTTATTTAGTCTTTAAATCGAATAAAGTTGCTGAACAAAATAAGCTTTGGGCGGGTATGGCAAAAGAAACAGCTCATCAAATTGGCACACCACTTTCCTCTTTATTAGGATGGGTTGAAATTTTGAGAATGGACAATACTGACGAGACTACAGTACTAGAAATTGAAAAAGATATTGAACGCTTAAATACCATTGCTAACAGGTTTTCTAAAATAGGTTCTGTACCTAAACTTACAAGACATAATATTGTACTTGAAACAAAAAAATCTTTTGATTATTACGCTTCAAGAAGTTCAAAATTGATTGATT
>JGI24023J19991_10000904_pt1 | contig 23355 bp, 19 predicted proteins | sample Cruoilmetagenom1_FD_19991 | JGI IMG/M metagenome (IMG submission 19991) | reverse complement strand
GACGATCAAATATTTCCAGCCATTTTGAAAATAGGCAGATACATGGAAATGACGAGACCGCCGATTACCACGCCTAAAAAAACGAGCATGAAGGGTTCAATCAACGACGTTAAATTGTCGACGGCCTGGTCGACCTCCTCTTCGTAAAAATCAGCAATTTTTTGGAGCATGGCGTCAAGGGCGCCGGTGGATTCCCCAACGGAGATCATCTGGCACACCATGGATGGGAAAACCCCGCTTTCAGCCAGTGGATCCGCCATGGTACGGCCCTCGGAAATACCGCTTCTTACCGAATAGATTGCCCTTTCAATGGATTTATTTCCTGATGTTTTGGCGACGATATCCAAGGCTTCCAGGATCGCTACGCCGCTGGACAACATGGTTCCCATGGTACGGGTAAACTTGGCAACGGCCACTTTGCGAACCAGAATGCCGAATACGGGCATTTTAAGCAACGTTGCATCGGCAACTCTGCGGCCTTTTTCGGTCGCATAATATTTTTTAAAGGCGAAAATAAATAGAATAAGACCGATGATCATCCAGTGAACCTTCGATTTCACAAAGTCACTCATGGCAACAACAACCAGAGTGGGTGTCGGGAGTGTCCCCCCCATATCGGCAAACATCTCCTGGAATACGGGAATAACGAAAACCAGAATGACCGCAACAACCAGAACAGCGATGATCAGTGTCACAACCGGGTAGGTCATGGCCCCTTTGACCTGGCTTTTCAGTTTTGCCGCCTTTTCCATGTATGCGGATAACCGCCTTAAGATGGTGTCGAGGATACCCCCGGCCTCACCGGCGGCAACCATATTCACGAACAGGTCATCAAACTGTTTGGGGTACTTCTTTAATGCGTCAGCCAGTGTTGAGCCACTTTCCACCTGTTCCTTAATTTTTTTCAGCATCTTCTTGAAGGTGGCGTTTTCCTGTTGAGCATACAAAATATCCATGCATTGAATAATGGGAAGTCCCGCATCAATCATCGTCGAAAACTGCCGGCAAAATAAGATAACGTCCTTCTGGGTTACCTTCGGCTGAAGAAAAGCGACATTTTCGAAAAGATCTTTCGGTTTTTTCTTAATTTTGGTCGGTATTATTCGGAGTCTGTTAAGATTGGAACGGACCACATCGTCGCTTGATGCTTCCATCTCACCCTTCTGAACGATATTGTTCCTGTTCTTCCCTTCCCACAAAAAAATCGGCATTGCATCCCCCTATGTCCATAAATGAACAGTTGCCACTTACGTACGATATGATGACGAATAATTTACATTCGGTTGCCCGGTTTACGAAGCCAGGTAGAAAAGGCCCCGATCCCCCTGTTTCACGGTCAGTTGTTTGGACGCGACCAATCGATCCAAAACAGGCTGTACCGTTTCAACATCGAGCCCAATGATCCGCGACACATCCCGGGCCGTATAAGGGCGTCTTCGAATAGTTGAAACCAGGCGCGCCATCAGGTCTTCATGCCGCATAGCCATTTCTGGCTCAACGGACGTATATTGGACAATTTCGGCACCTTCAAGAAAATCTGAAATTTTTTTAATCCGATTCCGTCCAACCGGTTGCACCCAGACTTCCGTGCCCGGCCGGTCTAATGTGTTCAGGAGAACACCGTCGGCATCAATGCGCTTTAGTATTTTTTTCAGTTGGATCAGTTCCTCCAAAGAATCATTGCAACCATTAACGACGAAATACTCCATTAACAACCGACCGCCAAACATTTTCCTGAATGTGGTAATGCCATCAATTAGCGCCTTGAGATCAAGCTTGGGATGGGGACGGCAAATCCGTCGGAATTGCGCCTCGGTCGCGGCGTCCAAAGAAGCCATGACCACATCGGCATCCTTTATCTGGCGTCTCACCGCTTGTTGGTCGAGAAGCGTACTGTTGGTAAGCAAGGCCACTTTATATTTGGGATAATCGGCTTTGAGAAATTGGATCACGTCGCCAATTCCCTCGTTTAATGTGGGTTCCCCGGATCCGGAAAAGGTGATATAGTCAATTTTCTCATTTCGGGAAAGGTAGGCGAGCAATTCATTTTTCACCCGATCCACGGAGACGTATTCTTTTCTTTTCAGGGTCAGGTGGGTCGTTTCGCCGCATTCACAATATACGCAATCCAGGCTGCAGGTTTTATGGCGCATGAGATCCACACCGAGAGAAATACCCAAGCGTCTGGAAGGAACGGGCCCAAACAGGGTCTTGTATGTAAAAGTGCAATCGTTGCCCATTTTCTTTATCCTTAAAATCAGTTGCCGCCGGCTACCACAAACGACTTGTAACAGCAATAACTTATTGAATATCAAGGTTTTGACGGCCATCCCCCCCTGCCTTGGAAAAGTAAAGGCACGGCTCAATTGGGCTGCAAAAACGGAACCAACAACTCAATATTCATCTGTTTTCCTTTGCGTTGCATGGCTACAACCTTGGAATTGAACTCAGACTTGCGTTAGGCGATGATCGACAAAAACCCACAAAAAAGTAGCTCTCTGACCATTATCACCAGCCATGTGAATTCGGATTTCGATGCCATGGCATCGATGCTGGCCGCACAAAAGCTATATCCCGATGCGCTGGTGGTATTCCCCGGTTCCCAGGAAAAAAACCTGAGAAATTTTTTCATCCAGTCCATGGTCTATCTTTTCAATATTGCCGAACTGAGGAAAATCGACTTTTCAGCAGTTACTAGACTGGTCTTGGTTGACACCAAGCGGCGAAACCGGATTGGCGACCTCGTCCGGATTTTGGACAATCCCGGACTGGAAATCCATATTTATGATCACCACCCGAAAAAAGACGATGATATTCCCGCCGACCAAGAATATCATATGCTGACGGGTGCAACGGTGACGATCTTGTCGGGTATTCTCCGGCAGAAAAATATCCCCATCACGCCTGAAGAAGCCACCATCATGTGCCTGGGAATCTATGAGGACACCGGGTCCTTCACCTTCCCTTCAACGACGGAGCATGACTTCAAGGCGGCCGCGTATCTGCTTTCAAAGGGTGCCAATCTGAATGTCATTTCAAGCATGATTACCCGGGAGTTTAATCCCGAACAGATCGGATTGCTCAACGATATGATTCAAGCGTTGAGACACTATACCATCAACGGGGTTGAGATCGCGTTGACCGGTGTAACCACGGATAACTATTTCCCCGATTTTTCTTTCCTGGTCCAGAAAATGGCAAAAATGGAGAACATCAATGCTATTTTTGCCCTGGCGCTGATGGAGAACAAGGTTTACGTCGTGGCCAGAAGCCGAACGGACGATGTGGACGTCGGGGATATTCTGGATCAACTTGGTGGTGGAGGACACCCATCCGCCGCTGCAGCAACCGTCAAGGGAAAAACCATCGCGCAGACTGAGCAGCTGCTCTTTGAGGCCTTATACGCCAAGATCGATCCCAGACGCCTGGCCCGGCACTTGATGTCTTCACCGGCCATCATGATCAATCAGGCCGTGACCTGCCGGGAAGCCAAGGCCCTGCTGACCCGTTACAACATCAATGCCCTGCTCGTGGCCGACAGCAGTCCCGATACCATTGGTTTCACCGGCTATATCACCAGACAGGTCATCGAGAAGGCCCTGTTTCATGATCTCGACACCATTCCGGTTCGTGATTACATGAGTTCGGAGATCTCCCACGTACATCCCGACGCAGATCTCGTGGAGATCCAAGACAAGATTATCGGGAATAAACAGCGAATTCTACCGGTTTTTGAAAACGGAAAGGTGTTGGGTGTCATCACCCGCACGGACCTGCTCAACACGCTGGTTCAGCAGAATCGGCCCTCAAACCACGAACTCCCGACGCTGAACGGTAAATCATCCAACAAACGGGCACGGGTGGTGGTCAATTTCATACGGGAACGCCTTCCCAAACCCATCTTGGAAACCCTTATCCAGTTGGGAGAAACCGCCGACCGGTTGGACTTAAGTGCTTACGTGGTGGGTGGTTTTGTCCGAGATCTGTTCCTGTATCGTAAAAATGAAGATATCGATGTGGTCATCGAAGGAAACGGGATCACATTCGCCAAGACCTTCGCCCGGGAATTTGGGGCCAGAATCCACACCTATAAAAAATTTGGCACCTCCGTAATCATATTCCCCAACGGTTTTAAAATCGACGTTGCCTCAGCGCGGATGGAATATTACCGGTTTCCGGCATCACTGCCGGTGGTTGAAATGAGTTCGATTAAAATGGACATGTTTCGCAGGGATTTCACAATCAACACGCTGGCCATTCAACTCAACCCGGGAAAATTCGGCAGGCTGATCGATTTTTTCTCCGGCCAGAAAGACATCAAGGACAAATTCCTGCGTGTCCTGCACAACCTGAGCTTCGTGGAAGATCCCACGCGGGTGTTCCGGGCCCTCAGATTCGAGCAGCGATTTGGTTTCAGCATCGGCAAACTCACATCCAGCCTCATCGACAATGCCGTTAAAATGGATTTCTTCAAACGGCTTTCCGGCAAACGGGTCTACACGGAGCTCAAATTGATCATGAAGGAAGAAAACCCCGCGCCGACAATCTTGCGTTTGCTTGATTACGATCTTTTTCGGGTCATTCATCCGTCGATAAAGATCGAAAAGGACCTAAAACACCTCCTCGACACCGCCAAAAAAGTGACTGACTGGCACGATCTGCTCTTTATCGATGAGACCTATGAACGTTGGGCCGTTTATTTTATGGCATTGATCCGCCACTGCGATCTGAAAACCACGCACGGAATTTGCGCGCACCTTTCCATCGCCCCACGACATGCAAATATGTTCGGCGAAACCCGCATCAGTGCACAGAAACCACTCATGCGGCTGGAAAAGCATAAAAACTTGAACAATGCGGAAGTATTCAACCTGCTAAAAGCGTTCAAAACGGAAATCATCCTTTATATGATGATATGCACCACCTCCGAAACGGCTAAAAAACGAATTTCCAAGTACCACACGCAACTGCGTAACGTCGCCATCAGCGTCTCCGGAAAAGATCTCTTGGCGATGGGCCTGTTACCCGGCCCCATATACGGCCAAACGCTGCAAGCGGTCCTGGAAGCCAAACTCAACGGACAGGTCAAAATTCGAGAGGATGAATTCAATTTCGTCAGGAACCATATCAAACGCGCGTCGTCATCTTGATGATTCTACATCCGGGTTAAGGTTTTTGCACGGACTGCCACGGCATAACCCATTGGTTAGCAATCCGCTTCGGCGGGCTGTCGATTCACGAGTTTTCATCTGTCCATGAGTTTTTTTCTTGATTGCATGCCGTCTTCTGTTTATTATATCGGGTTTCTAATACTGGGTGTGCAACCAGCTATAATTCATTTGAAATCGTGCCGAATTGACATCCCCAGCATTTGAAACACTCACTTTAGGCACAAATAAGCAGGAGATGCGTCCATGAGTTCCAAGAAGCGGATTTTGAGTGGTATGCGGCCTACCGGCCCACTTCATCTGGGCAACCTGCACGGCGCCCTGGCCAACTGGGTCGGGATGCAGGACAAATATGACTGTTTTTTCTTTATTGCCGACTGGCATGCCCTGACCAGCGACTATGAGGACCCTGGTGCGATCACCGGTTTTGTGGACGAGATGATAATCGATTGGCTCAGCGCCGGTCTCGATCCGCAAAAGAGTACCCTGTTCGTTCAATCCCTGGTTCCCGAGCATGCCGAACTGTTCATGTTTCTTTCCATGATCACCCCGGTGCCATGGTTGGAGCGCAACCCCACCTACAAAGATCAGATCGTCCAGATCAACAACAAGGATCTATCCACCTTCGGGTTTTTGGGATATCCGGTCCTCCAGGCGGCGGACATCATCATGTACAAGGCCGATGGCGTGCCGGTGGGTATCGACCAGGTGCCCCACGTGGAAATTACCCGGGAGATCGCTCGGCGGTTCAATTTCCTTTATGGTAATATTTTTCCGGAACCGGAGGCCGTCCTGACCAAAACCTCCAAAATTTTGGGTCTGGACCGGCGAAAAATGAGCAAGTCCTACAACAATGCCATCTACCTTTCCGACAACCCGGACGAGATCGCCAAAAAAGTTTCCCGGATGGTCACCGACCCCCAGCGCATGCGAAAATCCGACCCAGGCAACCCGGACATCTGTAATGTGTTCGAATTTCACAAAATATATTCCGACAAAAAGACATGGGAAGCCATCGCCCCCCAGTGCCGAAACGCGCAGATCGGATGTGTGGCGTGCAAGAAGGTCATGGCTGAAAACCTGATCAAGGCCATGGAACCGCTCCACGAACGGCGGGCCTACTTCAAGGCCAAACCCGAGCTGGTCAAAAAGATCATTCTCGACGGCAGCGAAAAAGCCAGAAACGTGGCCAAGGAAACCATGGATCAGGTCAGGTCGGCGATCCGGATCAAGGATTAGTAATTAGTAATGAACCTTAAGGGCCTGACACACCAATGCCCCTGCTGATGGACAACCAGATGGATACCGAACCGGATGCAACCGCCACCGGTCGTTATCGAGTCAAACTCCAGGATGTCTTCGAAGGCCCCATGGACCTTCTTGTTCATCTGATCAAAAAAGCAGAAGTGGATATTTACGATATCCCCATCTCCCAAATTACCGTTCAATACCTGGAATACCTGGAATGGATGAAGCAGATGAACATCGACTTTGCCGGTGATTTTGTCCTGCTGGCATCCACCCTGACCCATATCAAATCCAGGATGCTGTTGCCGGTACAGACCGGCGAGGAAGCGGAAGCGGACCCCAGGCTGGAGATCACTCAGCCGCTGCTGGAGTATCTTCGGATCAAATCGGCCGCCGATCAGTTGGCGGAACGTAACCTCTTGGGTGAAAATACCTTTACCCGAAAGCCGGACGCCGACATTCTGGGTGGTGTGGAAGATGACCAATTGGTCCGCATCGGCTTGTTCGAGCTGATCGATGCATTTCAGAACATTCTGGACAAGGTGACCCCAGGCCATCGGGTCGATCTGTCCAGAGATCGGGTATCGGTCCAGGAACGCATCACGCAGTTGACGGACCTGATGGAAGTCCATGAATCCATGACTTTTGACGAATTGTTTGCCGATGGCCACGCGCGTTCCGACATCATCGTCACCTTCCTGGCCATCCTGGAAATGGCCAAGCTAGGCCTGATCCACATCGCCCAACATGTTCCAACAGGTATTATTCGGATATTTTATCGATAGATGCCAGAAAACCTCAAATACATCATCGAAAGCCTGCTGTTCGTCTCGGAAACACCGCTGACGATGGATCAGCTGAAAGGCATCCTCCAAGGCGAGGAAAGCCCTGCGATAAAAGCTGCCATCGAGAAGCTGATGGCGGAATATGATCAACGCGACGGTGGATTCCTGCTGAAACAGGTGGCCGGCGGCTACCAGTTCCGCACCCAGGGGCGCTACAACGAATGGATCAAGCGCCTGATCCGTCCCAACGCCCCTCGCCTGAGCAAGGCTGCCCTGGAAACCCTGGCGATCGTCGCTTACAACCAGCCAATCATCCGCAGCGACATCGAACACATCCGCGGCGTGGACAGCGGTGGCGTCCTGCGCATGCTCATGGAACGCAAACTGGTCCGCGTGCTGGGTCGCAAGGAGATCCCCGGACGCCCCCTGATCTACGCCACCACCAAACATTTCCTCGAAGTGTTTGAATTGAAGGACCTCAAAGACCTACCTACCCCGAAAGAGATCGAAGAACTCAGCCAATCGCGGCTGGAGGAAGAGCCGGCGGTTGAGGATCAATCAGAAAACCAACACCCGGAAGCCGAAACGATTCCCGCGGTTCCCGAAAATGAAGCGGAACCGCCACGGTCAACAGATTCCCCTACCGAGTAACGCATCCTGTTTTGGAAAAATAGGGACGGGCATGAAATCATGCATTGTCATGCCCTATCAAAGAGATTGAAACTCAACTTTTTACGGTGATGAACCAAGAGATGACGTTTTTTGTACCGGGGTATGCGCTGATGATCGCGATGGTTCGATTGGATGGGATCTCTGCAGGGAAAATCGGTGCAACCCGCGGCACCGCAACATACAATATTGATTTTTTAACCGATATCCATCATAAAGGGATCGACTAGTTTTTCGACCGGTTTCCGCCCGGGTTCCTTTACCCGGAGATACAGGGGTGGCGGGGATTTAGGGATTCAGCGCCGCCGCCCCTTCATACGACGGGGCTTGAAAGAATAAGTTTTATAAGTATCGTTTCCCGGAGGTATCCCCATCAAAACAAACACACTTTTCAACAAAAACGGCTCGCCCAATCGGGACTATAACGCCGCTTCCTTAGAGGTACTCAAAGGGCTTGATCCGGTACGGCGGCGGCCGGGCATGTATACCGACACCCAGCGACCCAACCACCTGGCCCAGGAGGTGATCGACAACGGTGTGGACGAGGCCATCGCCGGTTATGCCGACCGTATCAACGTGATTTTGCATACGGACGGATCCTTGAGCGCGGCTGACAACGGACGCGGCATGCCAACGGACATCCACCCCGCGGAAGGCATCACCGGTGTGGAGGTGATTCTGCTCAAACTGCATGCCGGGGCCAAGTTTTCCAACAAGGACTACCAGTTTTCCGGCGGGCTCCACGGCGTGGGGGTGTCGGTGGTCAACGCCCTGTCATCCCGCCTGGAAGTGGAGATCAAACGGGACAGTAAAAAACACTTTATCTGGTTCGCCGACGGACACAGGCAGCAGGCCCTTGAAGTCACCGGTGTGGTAGGCCAACGCAACACCGGGACCTTTATCCGCTTCTGGCCCAATGCCACCTATTTCGACACAATCAAGTTTTCCACCAGGCGGCTGCGTCACAACTTGCGGGCCAAGGCCGTGTTGTGCCCGGGCCTGACGGTAACGTTCACGGATGAAACCACCGGCGAAAAAGAGCAATGGTACTATGCAGACGGCCTTAAAGCCTACCTGGCCGACGGGCTGCAGGGTTGCGAGCTGGTCCCCGACGAACCCTTCGTGGGCAAGCTGGATGGCATTGGTGAGGCCGTATCATGGGCTGTGGTGTGGCATCCCGAAGGCGGCGAGGCCATTACGGAAAGCTACGTCAACCTGATCCCCACGCCCCAGGGCGGCACCCATGTCAACGGGTTCCGCTCTGGTCTGCTGGCTGCCATCCGCGAATTTTGCGAGTTCCGCAAGCTGATTCCCCGGGGCATCAAGCTGGCCCCGGACGACATCTGGGAGCGCTGCTCCTATGTGCTGTCGGCCAAGATGACCGATCCCCAGTTTTCCGGGCAGACCAAGGAGCGCCTCTCCTCGCGCCAATGTGCATCCTTTGTCAACGGCGTGGTCAAGGACGCCTTCAGCCTTTGGTTGAATCACCACACCAAAACCGGAGAACGCTTGGCGGAAATGGCCATCGAGAGCGCCCGCAACCGCCTTAAGGCAGGCAAGAAAATCATTCGAAAAAAAGTGATCGCCGGTCCCGCCCTGCCCGGCAAGCTGGCCGACTGCGTCAGTCAGGACCCGGCACGAAGTGAGCTATTCCTCGTGGAGGGCGACTCGGCCGGCGGATCGGCCAAACAAGCCAGGGACCGACAGATCCAGGCAGTCATGCCCCTTAGGGGAAAGATTCTCAACACCTGGGAAGTGGATTCGACACAGATTCTGGGATCAAGGGAAGTTCACGACATTTCCGTGGCCATCGGCGTGGACCCGGGGTCACAACATCTCAATGGGCTGCGCTACGAAAAAGTCTGTATCCTCGCCGATGCGGACTCCGACGGCCTGCACATCGCCACACTGTTATGCGCCCTGTTCCTGCAGCACTTTACCCCGCTGGTAAAAGCCGGTCATGTATTCGTGGCCATGCCCCCCCTCTATCGCATCGACATGGCCAAGACGGTACATTACGCCCTTGATGAAGCGGAAAAAAACGCCATTATCCGGCGCATGGAGGTTAAAAAGGCCGGCGCTAAAATTAATGTCCAGCGATTCAAGGGGCTGGGTGAGATGAACCCCATGCAGCTGCGTGAAACCACCATGGCCGCGGACACCCGCCGGCTGGTTCAATTGACCGTAGACGAGGACGAGGCGACGTTTGCCACCCTGGACATGCTACTGGGAAAAAAACGAGCCGCCGATCGCCGACGGTGGATCGAAGCGAGCGGTGATTTGGCGGAGGTGGATTAAGAAAAGGATTCGAGGGAGGCTGGATTCAAAGGCTCGGCGTGGAACGGATGCTTGAGGCCTCGATACGATCTTTGGAAAACAATCACTTAACCCCTTGTATCCTTTATGAAGTATTATGTAAGCCATTACAATATAACAATCTGAAAGCTAAGTAAACATGACCTCTTTCGCGCCCACCATCATCGAAGGCACCGAACGCATGCCACTGCAGCAATTTTCTCGGCAGGCTTATCTCGACTACGCCATGTACGTGATCATGGACCGCGCCCTGCCCCACATCGGCGACGGACTCAAGCCGGTACAGCGTCGCATCGTCTACGCCATGAGCGAACTGGGCCTCAAAGCGGCATCCAAATACAAAAAATCCGCCCGTACCGTCGGTGATGTACTCGGTAAATTTCATCCCCACGGGGACACCGCCTGTTACGAAGCCATGGTACTCATGGCCCAACCCTTCTCCTACCGCTACCCACTGGTTGACGGACAGGGCAACTGGGGGGCGCCTGACGACCCCAAATCCTTTGCCGCCATGCGCTATACCGAATCCCGGCTCTCGGCTTATGCCGACGTGCTGCTCGCTGAAATCAGCATGGGAACCGTGCAGTGGGTGCCCAATTTCGACGGCACGCTCAAGGAACCGCGGGTGCTACCGGCCCGGCTTCCCAACATCCTGCTCAACGGCACCACCGGAATCGCCGTGGGCATGGCCACGGACATCCCACCCCACAACATCAAGGAGGTGGTCGATGCCTGCATTCATCTGATCGATACCCCCGGTGCCGAGGTCGAGGCATTGTGCAACTACATCCAGGGCCCCGATTACCCGGGTGGTGCCGAGATCATCACCCCAAAACCGGAAATCGCAGCCATCTATCGAACGGGGAAAGGCATCATCCGAATGCGGGCCACCTTCGAGTTGGAAAATGGTGACATCGTTATCAACGCCCTACCCCACCAGGTGTCGCCGGCCAAGGTGCTGGAGCAGATCGCCGCCCAGATGAACAAGAAGAAGTTGCCCATGGTGGCGGATCTAAGAGATGAATCGGACCATGAAGACCCTATCCGCCTCGTCATCGTGCCCCGATCCAACCGAGTGGACAGGGATGCCCTGATGGCACACCTGTTCGCCACCACAGAGTTGGAAAAAACCTTCCGGGTTAACATGAACATCATCGGATTGGACAGGAAACCCGGTGTGAAGGGGATGGTCGAACTGCTCAAGGAGTGGATCTCCTTTCGCACCAAAACGGTCAAGGATCGTTTGGAATACCGTCTCGATAAAATAATGGGCCGCCTTCACATCTTAGACGGCCTGCTGGTGGCCTATCTGAATATCGACGAAGTCATCCAGATCATCCGCACCGAGGATAAACCCAAGCCGGTGCTGATGGCACGCTTCGATCTTTCCGATACACAGGCCGAGGCCATCCTTCAGCTGCGCCTGCGCCACCTGGCCAGACTGGAGGAGATGAAAATCCGGTCTGAACAGCAGGATCTGGACAAGGAACGGCAGTTGCTGGAGAGGACCCTGGGATCGCCGGCCCGTCTCAAGACCCTGATAAAAAAAGAGCTTCGCGCGGATGCCAAGGTCCACGGCGACGACCGGCGAACCGCTATCGTCCGGCGCGGGGAAGCCCAGGCCATTTCCGAAGAGCAGATGGCTCCGGTTGAACCGATAACTGTGATTCTGTCGGCCAACAGCTGGGTGCGGGCCGCCAAGGGCCACGAGATCGATCCCGGCGAGGCCACCTACCGACCGGGCGACCGTTATCTGGACGCCACCCGGGGCAAGAGCAATCAGCCGGTGGTTTTTCTGGATGCCACCGGACGGACGTACAGCCTGTCGGCCCACACCCTGCCGTCGGCCCGGGGATACGGCGAGCCACTCACCGGTCGTTTTGTTCTGCCGCCCGGCGCCACCTTCACCGCCGTGATCATGGCGCCGACCAATCAACGACTGCTGATGGCCAGCGATGCCGGATACGGATTCATCACCCGTTTCGATGATCTGGTGACACGCAACACCAAGGGCAAGGCGATACTCTCACTGCCAAAAGGAGCCCAACCGCTGCCTCCCATCCTACTGGAAGACACCTCCAATCATCTGTTGGCGGCCGTCACCAGCGAGGGACGCATGCTGGTTTTCCCCCTCGATAAGCTGCCGGCCCTTGCCAAGGGAAAGGGCAACAAGATTATCCAGATTCCCCCCAAGCGTGCCAGGGAGCGCAAGGAATTGTTAATTCATCTAACCCTGGTACCGTCGGAGGGCGCCCTGACCATTTTCGCCGGCAAACGCTTCTTCAAGCTAACCTACGGCAACCTTGCCCAATATGCGGGTGAGCGTGGTCGCCGTGGAAAAAAGCTTCCTCGAGGGTTCCAAAATATGGACCGTTTGAGAAGCGAACCACCCGCACAGACACCGCTGTCACTGATGCCGACATAGATTGAATAAGGATTGGGGACGAATCGTTCCTACTTCCGGTGAATGGGATCTCTCCGCCGGGAATGTACCTTTTTTTTCCTGACCACCTGCAGAGAATCATACAGCTTGGCGCGGGTTTTGCGTTTCAGATCCTTGATTGCCTTGGGGTCCGGGTCGTTTCCCATGCCCTCCATACAGGCCGGGCAAAGGGCCACTACGTTTTTGATGGTGTGCTCGCCACCTGCGGACAGCGGCAGGATGTGAAAGGGTTCCAGGTCCGTAGATCCAGTTGCTTCGCCGGATGGGTTACCGCAGCATTCACAACACATCCTGGCCCGCCGTAAAACGGAGTCGAAGACTTTCTTTTTGCGGTTGAACGGTACGGTGCCGTCCGCCGACGCCTTCCATGGCTTCCCAGGTGCCGGCTTTTCGATCGGCTGGGGTCGATAGGAAGATTCGGGTTTGCGGGGGTAGCCCGGCGCGCCCCGTGTGATGGGCTTACCGGATTCGTCGAGCTTAGCGGATACGCGTGGTGAATCAGCCATCGGGTCTTGTGGCGAAGCCTCTTTTTTACGTTTTCTGACTATTATTTTTTCAGTTCCGTCGGCAGCAATCCGTTTTCCTGACACGGAATTGAGCCACAAACTATGGTTCTTCTGCTGCAAACGCTGTTTGAGTGATTCAAGGGTTTCATCCGCATCGAATTTGACATTCATTTCGCGCAGCATCTGCTGAATTTCCAGCTTGCTCAGTGTCATGCTAATCCTTTCGGCGGTTGATTCCTTCATCATCGAAAAAATGGATCGTCGATACCACCAAACCACCCATCGATGCAATCGGTTGGGTCTGATCGAGCAGTTATCCAAATAGATCCGCTGTAAGGATAACACAATTGATTATTAAAAAATAAACTTCTTTTCCATCAATCGCTTTTGATGCCGACTCACATGGGTGACCGACGCATCTTACAGCTCAGATCTGCATGAACATTAAGATAACGATTGCTTGATGGCTTCGGCCAGCACGATATTGATCCCGGGCAGTTCACTGAGTTGACCCACAGTGGCCGCCCTGATTTTTTTGATGCTGCCGAAATGTTTTAACAGCATGGCTTTTCTTTTTGGCCCCACCCCGGCGACCCTGTCCAGTGCTGATCGTACCGTCATTCGGTTACGTTGCTTGCGCTGAAACGCGATGGCAAAACGATGGGCCTCGTCACGCACCTGCTGGAGAAGCAGCAGCAACCGGCCATCCGATCCCAGATTGACCGGGTTGGCCCGATTGGGCAGATAGATTTTATCCTCGGTCTCTTTCTTTTCGGGATCTTTTTTGGCGATGCCGGCGACGGCAAAGCGCCCGGTCAGTCCAAGCTCATCCAACACCGCAACGGCAATGCTCACCTGCCCTTTACCGCCGTCCACCAGCAAAAGATCCGGTTCCGGATTGGCCGGGCCGATCTTTGTGTACCGTCGGGATAACACTTCGGCCATACTGGCGTAGTCGTCCGGGGTGGAGACCGTGCGAAGAATGTACCGACGGTAACCGGCCTTGTGGGGCCGGCCATTGACAAAAACCACCATGGCGGATACCGGATTCGTGCCGGCCAGGTTGGAGTTGTCGAAACACTCGATACGAGACGGTATGCGGTCCATGCGAAGCCGCCGTTTCAATGCCTCGATCATGGCGGCTTCACGTGTCGCTTTTTGGAGCCGTTCGCGAAGGGTGTTGCCGGCATTTTTTTCGGCCATTTCAAGGAGACGGTGCTTTTCACCCCGTTTGGGCTGACGAATCCTCACGCGTCGTCGCCCCCATTCCGACAGGGTCTCTTCCAACAGGTCGATGTTTTCCGGCAGTTGCGGGACCAGCACCTCAACGGGAAGGCTGTGGGTCTGCTGATAGTACTGCCCCAGAAACTGCGCCATCAGTTCACCCTTTTCGGGTGCGGCGTGGGCCAATTCAAAATGCCGGACACCCTGCAGAAAACCTTGACGAAGGCTCATTACCGTCACGATCCTGAAGTCACTGCCACCACTGGTGCCGATCACATCACGATCAAGAAAGTCCGTGGTCACGGTCACCTGGCGCTCCAGGGTCTTTTCCAGAGCCATCATCCGGTCCCGAAGCACCGCCGCGTTTTCAAAATCCTGCCGGGCCGATGCCTGGAGCATGCGGCGGCGTATCCGCTTGATCAATTCGGGTGCCCGCCCCTTTAAAAATAGAATCACCTCTTTGACCATCTGGCTGTAAACCTTCTGATCGACGGTCAAGCAGCAGGGCGCCAAACATTGTCGCATCTGGTAATGAATGCACGGCCGGGTCCGCTGGCCCAGGGTGCGATCGCCGCATTTTCGCAATGGATAGGTTTTGTTGAGCAGTTTGACGGTCTGCCGCACCGCATGGGTGGACGAAAAGGGTCCGAAATAGACGGCACTGTCTTTGGGGGTTTTGCGAACGATATCAATCCTCGGATAGGATGCCTTGATGTCGATACGAATTGAAGGATAGCGTTTATCGTCCTTGAGGACCACGTTGTATCGGGGCCGGTGTCGCTTGATCAGGTTGGATTCGAGGATCAGCGCCTCTTTTTCCGATGTCGTCACCACGGTTTCGATGTCGGCCACCCGGGTGACCATCAAGGCGGTTTTGGCGCTGTGGGTTTCCTGTCGCTGGAAATAGGATCTCACCCGTTTTTTCAGATTGATGGCTTTGCCCACATAGATGATTTTCCCGCTGCTGTCTTTCATCAGATAGACACCGGGACTCTCGCTAATACCCTTAATGACATCGACGAGGTCGCTTGACGAATCCGTCCGGTCAGATGGTTGCTGCATGGTGGTCACCGGCGCTTATGATTCAAACAGCATCCGTTTGCGAAGTGCCTTGATCCGGTCCCGGATCCGGGCGGCCTGTTCAAAGGCAAGGTCCTTGGCAGCCGCCTGCATCTGCGCTTCCAGATCGGCGATGGCGGCGTCGATATCCTTCCCCGACCCGAAAGCAGTCGGCGCCTCAGCGACTTGCATCGCTTCGGCTTCCGGCGATTCATAGGCCTTGTCGAAGGTATCCGTAATGGCTTTGTGAATGGTTTTCGGGGTGATGTGATGGGTTTCGTTGTAGCGCTGCTGGATCGTCCGCCGCCGACTGGTCTCTTCGATGGCCTGTTTCATGGAGGCGGTCATCCGGTCGGCATAAAGGATCACGGTGCCGTTGATATTTCGGGCCGCACGGCCGAAGGTTTGAATCAGTGACCGCGTGGAGCGCAAAAACCCCTCCTTGTCCGCATCCAGAATGGCCGCCAGGGACACCTCGGGGATATCCAGCCCTTCGCGCAGCAGGTTGATGCCGATCAGTGCATCGAACTTTCCCATCCGCAGGTCCCGGATGATGTCCATACGTTCCATGGTGGTGATGTCCGAGTGCAGGTAGCGCACGGCCAACCCTAAATCGGTATAATATTCGGACAGGTCTTCGGCCATGCGTTTGGTCAGGGTGGTCACCAGAATGCGTTCCCCGCGTTGCTGACGATCCCGAATTTCACCATACAGGTCATCCACCTGGTTGCGGGCACTGCGCACATGAATCTTCGGGTCGATTAGGCCGGTGGGGCGGACGATCTGCTCTACGACCTGGCCGTTGGCGGCGGTCAGTTCATAGTCTGCCGGCGTGGCCGACACGTAGACAATCTGGTGGATGCGCCGGGTCCACTCCTCGAACTGCAGCGGTCGGTTGTCCAGGGCCGACGGCAACCGGAAGCCATAGTTGACCAGGGTCGTCTTGCGGGAACGATCCCCTTTGTACATCGCTCGAATCTGGGAAACGGCAATATGGCTTTCATCCACAAAAATGAGGAAATCCTTGGGGAAATAATCCAGCAAGGTCGGCGGCGGTTGACCGGCCAGGCGGCCGGTCAGGTGCCTGGAATAGTTCTCGATGCCGTTGCAGTACCCGATCTCCTGAATCATTTCCAGGTCGAAGCGGGTACGTTCTTCGATGCGCTGGGCCTCGATCAGCATGTTTGCTTCTCGAAAATAATCCACCCGATCCTTGAGTTCCCGGACAATGCTTTTGGTGGCCCGCTCGAGGGCGGCTTTACGGGTGACGTAGTGACTGGCCGGAAACAGGGTTACCTTGTCCAGGTGCCTGAGGGTGGTTCCTTTCAGCGGATCAAATTCGTAAATATTTTCGATCTCATCTCCGAAATAATCGATTCGGATCGCCGTATCCTCTTCATAGGCGGGAAAGATCTCCACGCGATCCCCACGCACCCGGAAAACACCACGGTGGAAATCCATGTCGTTGCGTTGGTAATGAATGGACACCAACTGGTAGAGCAGGCGCTCCCGGGGCAAATCCATGCCGGCCGCGATGTCGATGCGCATGGAGAGGTAGTCCTCCGGCGCACCCAGGCCGAAAATACACGACACGCTGGCCACCACCAACACGTCGCTTCGCGACAGCACGTTTCGGGTGGCCGAATGGCGCATTTTATCGATCAGGTCATTGATGGACGAGTCCTTTTGGATATAGGTGTCCGAGGTGGGGATGTAGGCTTCCGGCTGGTAATAGTCATAGTAGCTGACAAAATACTCGACAGCATTTTCCGGAAACAGCCGGCGAAATTCGTTGTAAAGCTGGGCAGCCAGTGTTTTGTTGGGCGCCAGGATCAGCGACGGGCGGTCGATCCGGGCAATGACGTTGGCCATGGTAAAGGTTTTACCGGAACCGGTGACGCCCAACAGCACCTGGCTTTGGATGCCATCGAGAATCTTTTTCGAAATGGTATCGATGGCCTGGACCTGGTCACCACAAGGGCCAAATTCCGATACGAGCCTAAACGATGACATGGATGATCATGTGGCCACTTTCCAATGGGTGCCGTCGGGTTTGTCTTCAAGAAGAATTCCGTCTTTTTCCAGCTGATTCCTGATCTTGTCGGCCCGTTCCCAGTCCCTGTTTTCGCGGGCGGCAATTCGTTCGGCCACCAGCGCGTCGATGGTTTCAGGAGAGATGGACACACCCTGAAGCCGGCTTTTGCTCCGCTCTTCGAAAAAACGCTGCCACGGCTGCTGCAGAATCCCCAGGACACGGCCCATGCGCATGAGGTCGGCGGCCATACCCGCCAAGGTCCCTTTGGTCTTCGCCGATTCTCCGCCGGCGTCCATGATGCGGTTGGCCTCTTTCACCAGATTAAAAAGCATCCCGACGCCTTTGGCCGTGTTGAAATCATCGTCCATGGCTTCACAAAAATTTTTCCAATAGGCGCCGACGAACGAACCGTTGTCACCAACGGCGCAATCCGCTTCCTGATCAAGGCGCGTAAGCAGGGCGTAAAGTTTATCCAGCGCCTTCTCCGATGTTTTCAGATTCAGGTCCGAAAAATCGATGGGGCTGCGATAATGACTGGAGAGCAGAAACAGTCGGACGGTTTCGGGATGGTAGGACTTCAAAATATCCTTGACCATCAGAAAATTATTCAAGGATTTGGACATTTTCCGGTTGTCGATGTTCACGAACCCGTTGTGCATCCAGTAGCGGGCAAAGCGTTTGCCGTGGGCGGCTTCGGATTGGGCGATTTCGTTTTCGTGATGGGGAAAAATCAGGTCTTTACCGCCGCCGTGGATATCGAAGGTGTGACCGAGAAAACGGTTGCTCATGGCCGAACACTCGATATGCCATCCGGGACGTCCCTCTCCCCAGGGGCTCGGCCATGAGGGTTCGCCCGGCTTGGCTGCTTTCCACAGGACAAAGTCAAAGGGGTTGCGTTTGTTCGGATTGATTTCAACCCGACTGCCGGCCACCATATCCGCCAGTTTACGGCCAGACAACTTCCCGTATTCCCGGAAGGTTTCCACCGCGAAAAATACATCACCGCCGGCCAGGTAGGCGGCTTTTTTGTCCACCAGCGTCTTAACAATGCCGATGATGTCACCAATGTGGTCGGTAACCTTCGGCTCCACATCGGCTCGCATGACATTCAGCGCGTCCATGTCACGGTGAAATTCGTCGATATAGGTTTCGGCCAACCGGCGTGCATCCATCCCCACCTCGTTGGCTCGTTTGATGATTTTGTCATCCACGTCGGTAAAGTTGCGGATATAGGTGACCTGATATTCCATGGCCCGCAGGTAACGGACCACCACGTCAAATACCACCACCGAGCGGGCATGCCCCACGTGGCATGAGTCGTAGACGGTGGGACCGCACACATACATCTTGACCTGACCGGGCACCATCGGTTCGAATGTCTGTTTTGATTTCGTCAGTGTGTTGTAGATTCGCATAGCCATCCGTAAAAACCTCTCTCGATGGGTTATCGGCCGGATCCCGGCGTTGTGAATCGAAGCAAGACCACACACATGGCGGCGATGCCGTCTCCCTTGCCAACGACCCCGAGACCTTCAGTGGTGGTGGCTTTGATGTTGATGATCCGATGATCCACCGACATGCTGTCGGCCATCCGCATCGTCATCGGTGCTTTGAAAGGCGACATTCGGGGCGCCTGGGCAAAAATGGTGGTGTCCATGTTCACCAGGGAGAAGCCACTTTCGCTAATCCGGTTGTATACCGTTGTCAACAGGTCAATACTGTAGATATCACGGTACCGGGGATCGGTATCCGGAAAATGTTCGCCGATGTCACCCATCCCCGCCGCCCCCAATAGGGCGTCGCAGGCGGCATGTACCAGAACATCCGCGTCGGAATGCCCCAGCAGCCCTTTGTCGAAGGGGATGGTCTCTCCGCCCAGCACCAACTTTCTGCCGGGCACCAGCCGATGAATATCATATCCCAAACCGATGCGTGTCATATGGCGGCATTTAATTTCCGCGGCCTCGGAAGCGCCACTGTAAATTTGAGATGCTTATCACAATTGCCTGAGGGCGTAAAGCCATAAGCGGGTGTTGGAACAATATGAAATCACAAATGAAAATAGTTGAAAAGCGATTCATGATTGCCCCGCCGGAAGCACAGGTTTCAATGGGAACCGACACCTGTTGAAACACCTTGGTCAAACTGATACGCTGGGCTGAAACACCGATTGCTTTGGCCAAACGATATTGGCTAAAGGCCATAGGCTTTAGAAATTCCTCCAAGAGGAAACGCGAGCGCTGACATCCAAATCCCCTTAAAACGAAATGGTTATTGACACACAAGCACCTTTTTGACATGTTTATCGTGTAAAAGGAGGGTTTCTGCCTTCTATAATGATGCAATCGAAATCAACAGTTGGGTATTGCGGTTATCAATGGTTTTCTATGCGTTGAATGAGTTATTATTTTATGATTCCATTCGATCCAACCTTTAAAAGAGGCTTCCATGAAACATAAACTCAGTTTTTTGATTCTTACCGTAATCCTTTTGGCAATATTCCTTACCGGTTGTTGCGGTGGCGGAAAAGAGACCAAAGTGGTGACGGAATCAACTAAAACCACGACGACAGGTCAGGAATTACAGGATCTCAAGAAAGCCAATGAAGAAGGGGCCATTACCGAAAAGGAATATGAAGGGGCCAAAAAAAAGATTCTTAAGGGACAGTAACCTGTCTGATTTGGTCGTCATTAAAAATTTACACCTCGCTCACGCAAGAAACCTCGCCGGATACTGTGCTGGAGTCCTTTTTTTTTGCCTTCTTTTTTGCGTGACAATACCCGGCCACAGTTTAGAGACAAACCAGATGAAAGGCCCGAAAAACGGGCTTGTAAAAACCGACAGGGCCAAGCCTGCTGATGTCTCACCATCCTCTTTCCGGTTTGTGCTGCTGGGCAGCATGCGGTTTTTTCAGGAATGGATCTCGCCGATTGACGGTTCGCGTTGCAGCTTTTCCCCCACCTGTTCGCATTACGGCTGCGAGGCGGTGCGCGATTACGGTTTTCTCCTCGGAATAACCATGACTGCCGATCGTCTAATGCGCTGCAGTTATTTGACCGGAGCTGACCCGGATTACATCCGCCTGCCAAACGGAACACTGCATGATCCGGTCACCAATAACCGGTTTGCGCAACCATGATGAACCGGTGTTTTTTCCCGTTTTCTTTTCTGACCCTGTTATTATCATTCCAAGCCTTGGTTTGGGCTGAAACGAACACCATTGTCTTGACCGATGACATCCAGATGGCCTTGGGTGACGCCTTTTTGGCTGAAGGCGACTATTATCGGGCTATCACTGAATACAAAAAGCTGACCTTTTTATTTTCGGATTCGGATCGTTTACCAGAGGCTCTCTACAATATCGGCATGGCCTATTACCGAGGAAAAGACTACGCGTCCGCCGCAAAAAGTTTTGCCAAGGTCCGTCAAACATATGCCGCCACCCATTTCAGTAGTGCCGCCTTTTATGAGGGGCTGAGCTACAGCAAACTTGGCCGGAATGATGCCGCAGCGCTGGCATTTGAACGCTCGCGGCTTTTCGATGAGAAACATCCGGCTGCAGCCAATGCCCAACTGGGTCTCTCTCTAAACGCCCTTGAGCAGGATAATGTCTTAGGCTGCCGGACTGCGCTCGAAGGCTTCCTGGTTGACTATTCAGATGATGAACGTGTTCCTGCCGTAAGGCAATCGTTCTCGCTGCTTGATGAATACGAAGCGTTGCCGCTTAAGTCACCGTTCCTGGCAGGAACCCTGTCGGCGTTACTACCCGGCAGCGGTCAACTCTATGCAGAACACTACAAGGATGGGTTAATGGCTTTCTTAGTCAACGCACTTTTTATTACCGGGACCATTGTTGCGTTAGATAACGAGAATTATGCTCTTGCGGCTATTTCCGGGGGGGTTGGTCTACCTTTCTATGTCGGCAATATCTACGGTGCGGCCAATGCCGCTAGAAAATGGAACTTGTCTCTTTCAAACCATGTGCGTGACAACCTGTCAATTTCTTTTCATTTCAAATACTAACGACTGACCCGAGCCATTAAACCGACAACCAGTGGCGCTGGCGGGATGTGGAGAAGGCGGCATTCCATGTGTCACCGCAAAGACGTTGGATCAGGCAGGCTAAAATCGTATGTATGACAGTAGCAACCATTTTTAGTCACAATATCGAATTTCATCTACCTGCTGGCAGAATCCCAACGACTCGGATTTTTCTGATCACGAGAATTAGCCTGGTTAGACCGCGTATCTCAGCACAGCGATGAAGTGACATGCAGTACCCGCGATAACGAACAGATGCCAAACGAAGTGCGCATACCGAATCTGCTTGGCTGCGTAAAACCCCACCCCCGCTGTGTAGGCCGCTCCTCCTGCCAGCAACCAAAACAGCCCCCACGATGACATATTGAGCCACAACGGCTTTACGGCAATTATGATGAGCCAGCCCATGGTAAGATACAAAATCGTTGAGATCCTTTGATACCGTACACCCCCGATAGACTTGAGGACGACACCCACAACAGCTATACCCCAAACGAGTCCAAACAGAGTCCAGCCCCAGGTACCTCGAAGTACCCCGAGCGTGAACGGCGTATACGTGCCCGCGATCAGCAGGAAGATGGCGCCGTGGTCAAGAATCTGGAATACCCGTTTTGCCTTATTCCTTGCCAACGCGTGGTAAAGCGTGGATGTGATGTACAGCAGCACCATCGTGAACGCGAAGACGCTCGCGCCCACAATTCCGGCTGAGCCGTCACGTTGAACCGCAGAGAATACAAGAACGGGTGAGATAGCGACTGCCGCCAAGAAGCCTACACCGTGGCTAACGCTGTTCGCGATTTCCTCCCCGAGGGACTGCGCACGTTCTTGTGATGCAAGCGACTTGGTCATGGAAATAAATCCTCCGCACTCTACCGGCTTAAGCAGCGGCTTTTTGCGTCCGCTGAATTTATTCGTTCGGTGCATTGGTTTCGAGCTGTTCTTTAAGTATCGAATTCCACTTTCCCTCAACTACTTGGTCATATTTACGACCAATCCGAGCAAAATATATTATGACACATACATATAAGACGGTTGATATAGGAAGCAACAATGTTGCTCCTGTCCAAAGCCGGAGATTCCGAGACACGGCATGGCGAAGCGTGGTGGAGACCCTTGATAACCGGCTGTTTGTGCTGGAGAAGATCCCCTCGAAGATTTACGGACGTAAGCGCCGGATTATCAGCACCCTCAAGAAGCTCTATGATCAGTGGATGACCCAGTTACAATGGACACACCACCGTTTTCCATTGCCACCTACAGCCGGGAACTGTTCACGACGCTGTCTCGAAAGAATCCGGAAATCGCCGGCCGGTATCGCCCCTTCATGGACCACCTGGAAACGCATCTTTTCCCTGTTCATGACCATCTTCCCGCTGGCTTTTGTCACGGGGACTTTCATCCCATGAACATCATCTGGGGGAATACAGACATTCGGGCGGGCATCGACTGGGAGTTCTGCGGCACCAAACCGGAAATCTACGACCTGGCCAATCTGATAGGCTGCCTGGGCATGGAAGATCCGAAGAGCCAGGCCGGTCCTTTCGTGCACCGGCTGATCAGCCGCTTGAGAAGATTGGGCATCTTTTCCGATGAGAGCTGGAACGCACTGCCGGACCTGGTGCTGGCCATTCGCTTTGCCTGGCTCAGCGAATGGATGCGAAAAAATGACCGGTCGATGATCCGTTTGGAGGCCGACTATATGGCACTTCCACTGAAACACCGGCCGGGCTTGACCGATCGGTGTGATTCATGAGTCATCTGCTCACTTAGGGCTCGCGCAAAAATAACTTCACATTTTTGCATCTCAGCTTCAGCCCATCTTTGGCTGATACCTCACTCTCAAAAGCCTCGAAATAGCTCG
>JGI24023J19991_10000902_pt1 | contig 23393 bp, 24 predicted proteins | sample Cruoilmetagenom1_FD_19991 | JGI IMG/M metagenome (IMG submission 19991) | reverse complement strand
TTGATGACTTTCTCATAGGCATTGTAAAGTGTGACTTCTGCATCTTCTTTGAAGAGTGCCACGTCTATGTTTAAGTCACGATCTAAGTCTACGTCTTTAGAGATGTTTGCTACACGTTTAAAGGTAGAGAACTGCTCTTTGAAAGTGTCTGCTGAGACTATCTCGTTAAGTGCTGCTACTTTCTTCGCTATCTCGTTGATGTCTCTTTCTCCTGAAGCAAGTACTGCCGCGATGACGGAAGGGTTAGCATCGAGAGATTTGTTGATACGCTCTATGATGAACTCTGAGAGTAAGTTTGTGTCAAACTCATCGTAGTTACCTTTAAGTAGTGTGATGATGTCATCTATGTTAAATGCAAGATCATACTCAGTCACTATGCGAACGATGCCGTTTACCGCACGTCTAAGTGCAAAAGGGTCTTTTGAACCTGTAGGTATCCTGCCTACAGAGAAGAGTCCAAAAAGTGTGTCAAGTTTAGCAGACATTGCTACTATGGAGGAGAAGACTGAAGTTGGTAACTCTGCACCCTCACCTACAGGCATATACTGCTCTTTGATGGCGTTGTAAACTAACTCTTCTTCTCCTAGTGCTTTAGCGTAGTAGTAACCCATAAGCCCTTGAAGTTCTGTAAACTCGTAGACCATCTCAGACATGAGGTCTGCTTTGGCAAGGTTGACTGACTTGTCCATGAGTTTCTCTAACTCTGCGTTACCTTTACTTGTCCCAGCTTCTACTGTTTCCATGTAAAGCCCTAGTAAACGCATAGCTATGTTTTTCTCTCTTGTGATCTTGTCTGAGAGTGTGCCAAGTCCATCTATGAACTGTACTTTTTCAAGTCCATCAGTAGAGAGTCCATTTTTCAAGTCATTTTTGTAAAAGAAAAGTCCATCTGCTAGACGAGGCTTAAGTACACGTTCATTTCCTGCTACCACTTTGCTGTAGTCATCGGTGTAGGCATTAGACACTACGACAAATTTGTTGGCTATCTTCCCTGCTTCAAACACTGGAAAATAACGCTGATGTTCTTTCATAGAAGTGATGATCACTTCAGGTGGAAGCTCTAAGAAAAGCTCATCAAATGACCCAAGTAAAGCTTTAGGGTTTTCTGTGATGGCTACGACTTCAGCAAGTAAAGCTCTGTCTATCTCTATGAGAATGTTATGTGCTTTTTCCAATGACTCAAACTCAGCCAAGATAAGCGCTTCACGTTCTTTAGGCTCTAACATCACTGCACCCTCAGCCAAGATGTTATCGTACTCAGCTACTTTAGGCACTCCTACTGCATCATACGTCACCATACGGTGTACATATGTTTTTGTATCTGACTTCACACCAAAAAGCTCTACATCAACAGAATCATCGTCCATACGTACTTGTAACCAACGTATAGGACGGATGTACTCATCTGTTCTTGCTCCCCAACGCATCATCTTTCCAAAAGACATAGAGGCTATCCACTTCTCAAGCATCTCTTGCAGAAGTGTCGCCGTATCAGCGCCTTTTTCTTCTTTTTTGAAATACAGTACCTCTTTACCATTCTTTTCACCACGACCTAAGTCATCAAAACCTACGCCACACTTACGAGCAAACCCTTCAGCTGCTTTAGTAGGTTCACCATCTTTCACAGCAGCTACCATAGGAGGACCAAAAAGTTCTACAGTGGCATCAGCTTGTTTTACAGGCATCTTACGATGTTTAAGCACAAGTCTACGTGGTGTATATACAAAGTCAAAGTCACAAGAAAGGTTGTACTCTTCAAGTATGTTTTTCCATGATTTTTCTATGTTTGTTACGATTTTAAGTAGGGGGATAGCTGGTAATTCTTCTACACCGATCTCGATGAGTAATGCTTGTGTCATTGGGATAATCCTATATGATGTTAATAGGGATTATTTTATCTAAAAGTTGGTAAATGGGTGGTTAGCACCCATTCACAATATCTCCTAAAGGATACTAGGGCACATCTGATGTTCACCTTTTGCCCATTCAACCACAATAGTGTTGATAATACTTGCATGCCCACTATATATAGTAAGCTTAGTGCGTTGACTATCTACTTTTTCCGCTTTGATATAAGGAACAAGTACATTCACTTTAGAAGAACCCAAATAAGAATCTTTCATTTTGCGGCTACAGCTCACTTCTAATATCTTGCTATTATTGGTGTGAATAGTACAGTCTCCACTCACATTATACATAGATGAAAAACATCTTGGTGTGTTAGCAATGATGCTCCTTTTTACATTTGTGAACTTTGCATCTACAACTGTCACATCGAGTTCATTAGGTTTTATCTTTGCTTTCAGTTCATTCAAACCTTGATAGTACGTACATCCAAGAAAGACAAAAGGTAATATCAACAGAGCTGATAATTTTAAAATCTTATGCTTCATGATTATTTACAGTCTTTATCAGCATTAAAACTTAATATTCTTGAACTTGGCACAGAAACCCTTCTGTTACCTCTTTTTTCATAGATAGCAAAATCACTAACAGATCTAAATAAATTCAGACTTTTCTTTTTATACACAACAATATAATTTCTATGTTTTGCTGGACGTAATACAATATTTGTATACTCTGTAAAGGTTGATTGTCCACTTTGTACTCTATAATTTGCATTGATGAGTATTGGTTTTTCCGCAGTTACCTTTGCCACTCTACTAGGTGTGTCACTATTGGTTTCAATAATACCTAAGTCAGCGTTACTATAGTCACATTCTTTTTTACTACGAAATATCTTATAGTCACGTATAAATGCATAATAGTCATCTTTAAAAAGAAGCGTTTTACTTTCAGGGACAAGTTGAATCGTCGCATAATTACTCGTTTTTACATCTACATACGGTTTGTTAAAACATCCTGTGAGCATAAACATCCCAATAACTGCCAATAGTACTTTCTTCATAAATCTTCCTTGTTTAATATTTCTTTAAGGATTCTATAGACTTAGTGCTTAAAATAGTCTTGATACCTAATTTTGTTTTAGTTATAATCATTTATATTAAAAAAAAGGGAAAATAAATGCATAAAATACTCAAACTATCGGTCGCACTTGCTTCGGCACTAGTACTTTCAGGCTGTGTCGGTGGAGCAGCACCAACACCACAACAAGAAAGTGCTTTGGGAGAACAACAGTCAAGACAAGTACTTAGCAAAGTAAAACTTAGTAAAAACCGACAACTCAACACTGCACTAAGAAATGTAGGAAAACGTGTTGCCAGGGTTTCTAACCGTCCAGACTTTAAATGGAGATACTACCTAGTAGACAATGCCAAACAGGCCAACGCTTTTGTGCTTCCTGGGGGTAAGGTATTTGTCTATACTGGTTTGTTTAAATACGCGGCAAATGAAGCAGAACTTGCAGCTGTTGTAGGACATGAAGTAGCACATGCACTTAGATCACATGGGGTAAAAGGGGCACAACGTAAACAAAATGCAGGACTTGTAGGTGCATTACTACAAGTGGGGATGGGCGTTGCAGGTGTGAACTCACAAACTGCACAACAAGTCAATAACGTCTACGGTCAAAGTGCAAGTATAGGGTACATCAAACCTTACTCACGTAAACATGAATCTGAAGCAGACAGTGATGGCCTTATACTCATGGCAAGAGCTGGGTACGACCCAAGAGCCGCACTTAGTTTTTGGACTAAATTTGCAAAACAGGGGCAAAGAGGGCCAGAGTATCTTTCAACCCACCCAGCACCTGCTAACCGTATAGCAAACATCAAAAGACTCATGCCTCAAGCTTTGGCAGTGTACAAAAAAAGCAGATACGCTAGAAGATAAAACTTGAGAGGTTAGTCTTTACTAGCCTCATCATCGTCTATCATATCTTTACGTCTCCCCTCATCATCAAACTTACTTTTAAAATAAGCTCTCACAATGCCAAAAGTCAAATATGCAAATAAAAACACAGCAATAATATATAAGATATCCCAAAAAGACATTATGCTTTACCTTCTAATGTATTTTCTATAGTAATCTTCTCAAATCCCTCATAGTTTTGACGTAAGGCATCATACAACACAACACCCACACTTATACCAAGGTTCAGGCTTCTGCCTTTACCACCCATAGGAATGGTAATGCACTGTTCAGGATTATCAAGAAGTACTCTTTCATCTATGCCTCTGGTCTCAGAACCAAAGAGGATGTGGTCACCTTTTTTAAAAGGCGCATTAAAATAGAGGTTATCTGTTTTGGTTGTACCCATATAGGAATTTTGAGCTATGGGGTGTTTAGCAAGATACTCATCAAAACTCTCCCATACAACCAAGTCTAAGTGTTTCCAGTAGTCAAGTCCTGCACGTCTCACTGCTTTGTCATCGATGTCGAAGCCTAGAGGCTTTATGAGGTGTAAAGTTGCACCTAGATTGACACATAGTCTGCCTATGGTTCCAGTGTTTTGGGGGATTTGTGGTTCTACTAAGACTATATTAAACATTTGTATCCTTTTTCTTGCTCTTCCGTTAATCGCACTCAGTGCGTTTTTGTCATGGCGAACGCCCTTGAAAGCGGAGCGATTCGAGAGCCATGACGATTTTTTGTACCCCAAGGGCACTTCCTGTGGGCGTAAATTTTTCTAAAAAAATGAAGAGAGAAACAACGCCTCAATTCAAATCAAAGGAAATTCAAAAAACAAAATAACAATAAATTAAAATATAACCGTTTTATTGCCATTTACAAACACTCTATCATTTAGTACTAATGCCAGTGCACGTGAAAGCACTATCTTTTCGCCGTCACGTCCTGCGCGTTGCATGTCTTTCCAAGTTAGACGGTGATTGACTGGGATGACATCTTGGGCGATGATAGGGCCTTCATCTAGATCATTTGTGACATAGTGTGCCGTAGCACCGATGATCTTAACACCTCTTTCAAATGCCTGTTTGTAAGGGTTTGCCCCTATAAATGCAGGAAGGAAAGAGTGGTGAATGTTGATGATCTTTTGTGTATATGCTTTTACAAACGTTGGTGTTAAGATACGCATATATTTAGCAAGAACGATGTAATCAAAGTCACAAGTATCTATCTGTTTCATGACTTTAGCTTCGTGTTCTTCTCTAGTTAAACCTTCAGCTGCTATATGAAAGAAAGGGATATCAAAACGTTCTACAAGTTCTCGAAGAGTTTCATGGTTACCTATGATGCATTGTATCTGTGCACCCAATTCGCCATCTGCATGACGTATAAGAATGTCTCCAAGGGCATGAGACTCTTTTGTGACCATAAGGATGATTTTTTTGTCTTTTGGTTCGATGACCCTGATGTGAGCATCTGCAGGTGCTACAGTTTTGAGTTCATCTTCTAACTCTTTGATGTCAAAAAGTCCTGTAACGATGGTACGCATGAAAAAACGTCCGTGTTCTTTGTCTACAAACTCACGGTTATTGTCGATATTTAAGCCTCTGTCATAAAAAACTTTAGAGATTTTATATACTAAACCTTTTCCATCTTCACAGTCTATAAGTACTCTTGCTCTCTTTTCCATGGAAACCTTCGTAGGGTCAGTATAATCGACCGTTGATATGGATATTTAAGATAAGGTCGATTACATCGACCCTACCGTATGTTATTTACTACTATAATCGGCGATGATGTCACCTATCTCAGTACACGTACAAATCTCTTTAGCATCATAATCACCAAGGTCACCCGTACGGTAGCCTTCAGAGAGTGCTTTTTTAATAGCTTCGTCTATCTTATCTGCTGCTAGGTCTTCACCTAATGCATAACGTAACATCATAGAGGCAGAAGAGATCGTTGCTAACGGGTTAGCAATACCTTGTCCAGCGATGTCTGGTGCAGAACCGTGGATAGGTTCAAATAGTCCAACACTTTTACCTGTACTAGCACTTGGTAAAAGTCCAATAGAACCAGAAAGCATAGAGGCTGCATCAGACAAGATGTCACCAAAGATGTTTCCTGTCAAAATGACATCAAACTGCTTTGGATCACGGATAAGTTGCATAGCAGCATTGTCTACATACATATGAGAAAGCTCTACTTCTGGGTAATCTACTGCTACCTCTTCAACGATCTCTCTCCAAAACTGGCTAACTTCAAGGACGTTTGCTTTATCTACAGAACAAAGACGCTTCTCTCTTTGCATAGCGATGTCAAAAGCTACGATGGCGATGCGCTGTACTTCTTCACGTGTATAGACCATCGTGTTAAAGGCTTTATCTGCTTGTAGTTCTCTTGGTTGACCAAAGTAAATGCCTCCTGTAAGCTCACGCACGACCATGATGTTTACACCTTGGATGACTTCAGACTTAAGGCTAGATGCATTGACTAACTCATCATAGACCATGGCTGGTCTTAGGTTTGCAAATGTACCCATCTCTTTACGAAGACCTAGAAGCCCAGACTCTGGACGTAAATGTCTTTCAAGTGTGTCCCACTTAGGTCCACCGATAGCGCCAAATAGTACAGCATCACATTTCTTCACACCTTGAATGGTCTCTTCTGGAAGTGGTACACCAGTCTCATCGATGGCAGCACCACCAAGTAACATCTCTTCATACTTTAGGTTAAAACCTTGTGCAACTGAAACAGCATCTAGTACTTTAATAGCCTCATCTATGATCTCAGGACCAATCCCATCACCTTTGATGACGCCGATTTTATAATTATTACCCATACTATTTACTCTCTCTTATCTCTTTTTTTGCAAACTCAATCAATCCGCCTGCATCTACTAATTCTTGCATAAACTCTGGGATAGGCGCAAACTTATATGTTTTTGCTTGAGAAACATTGATGACTTCGCCTGCATCCATGTCAACTCTTACTGTATCACCTTCGTTTATCTCTGCAGCTTCTTCCAGTTCAAAGATAGGAAGTCCCATGTTAAATGCATTTCTGTAAAAGATACGTGCAAAAGTAGGTGCGATGATAGCAGATACCCCTGCAGCTTTTAGTGCAATGGGAGCATGTTCACGGCTAGAGCCGCATCCAAAGTTTTCACCTGCTACGATAATGTCACCTTCAGACATTTTAGAAACAAAAGATGGATCTGCATCTTCCATAACATATTTCGCTAACTCCTGTGCATCAGAAGTGTTTAAATATCTTGCCGCGATGATAAGATCTGTATCTATATTATCGCCAAATTTCCAAACTTTACCTTGCAAATGTTAATCCTTAAATAAGGGGAGACCCCTAATAAATTTTCGCAATTATAGCTAAAAAAGTAAAAATAACCAAATTTAGACTATATTTTTAATGTTTTTTCGGTATAATCCACCTTTATTAAAACTTAAACATTTCCCACCATACCAGCCCAAGGATAATCATGGCAAAAGACAGCATGAAAAACGTAGAAGCACTCTTTACATCTAAGAAAAAAACCGATGTGGTTACCCTAGAAAATATCGCAAAAGAATTTTCGAAACAACCTACATTGGCACAAGTAAAAAAGATACACAAATTAGCTACTGACGCCAAAGTAGAGGTTATCTCTGCTTCAGAATATTCCAAATATCTAACTCTTAAAGAGAAAAAAAGAAGAGAAGACGCAAGGAAAAAACTAGCAGAAGGTGGAGAGGACGAGTTTGACCTTCACAAAGAAAAAGAAGTACTAGAGTGGAGTCGTTCAGATTCGCCTGTACGTATGTACTTACGTGAGATGGGTAAAATTCCCCTTCTTACCAAAGAAGAAGAAGTAGATCTTTCTCAAACCATTGAAGAAGGTGAGGATGTCATCATCGATGCCATCTGTTCTGTACCTTACCTTATAGGGTACATCATCAACTACAAAGAGCCATTACTTAACCGTGAAAGACGTGTAAAAGAACTTTTCAAAAGTTTTGAAGACGAAAAAGCAAGTGCCAAAGAAGAAGGTGCGGAAGAAGAAGAGAAAGTAGAAACTAGCTCCTCTAAGGGTGATGACAAAAGAGTAAAACAGGTTGTTGACAGTTTTAAACAACTTGAAAAAGCTAAAAAAGAGTGGATGAAATCTCGCGAAGAGTTAGATACCTTTTTAGAAACAGAAAAAGACGAAGTAAAGATCATCCATGAGCGTCTTAAGATAGCCTTTAAAAAAGAGCTTCTTAAAGCAGCACTTTTAAACCTAGGGCCAACCTCAAAACTCATCAATGAACTTGTAAAAGCGATGGAGACGGCACTTAAGTCTGATGACTCTTTTGACAAAGAACTTAAACGTTTGGAGTACAAACTACCACTCTTTAACGATACACTCAAAGAAAACCATGAAAAACTCCTTGATAACATCATAGAGATGGATAAAGATGACATCATCGATGCTGTACCTGAGACCACTATGGTAAGTACGTATGTTGAGATCAAAAAACTTTTTGAGACCAGAGAAGCGAGTAAAGGTGGCTTTGATCTAAGTGAAGAAAAGCTCCAAGAGATCTTAGGTCAGATCCGTCAAGGTAAAGCCAAATCCGAAGTAGCCAAAACACGTATGGCAAAGTCTAACCTTAGACTTGTTGTCAGTATCGCTAAGCGTTATACAAACCGTGGACTTCCATTCCTAGACCTCATACAAGAAGGTAACATCGGGCTTATGAAAGCGGTTGATAAGTTTGAGTATGAAAAAGGATATAAATTTTCTACCTACGCTACATGGTGGATACGTCAAGCCATTTCACGTGCCATCGCAGACCAGGCTAGAACCATCCGTATCCCTATCCATATGATAGAAACGATCAACCGTATCAACAAGATCATCAGAAAGCACCTTCAAGAGACAGGGAAAGAGCCAGATCTTGACACCATCGCTGAAGAAGTAGGTCTCTCAGTAGACAAAGTGAAAAATGTCATTAAGATCACTAAAGAGCCAGTATCTCTTGAGACACCAGTAGGAGACGAAGATGATGGTAGATTTGGTGACTTCATCGAAGACAAAACAACACTAAGCCCAACTGATGTTGTACTCAAAGATGACTTAAACAACCAGATAGACGAAGTACTTGACCAACTCAATGAAAGAGAAAAAGCAGTGATTCGTATGCGTTTTGGTCTGCTTCAAGACGAGAGTGACAGAACACTTGAAGAGATAGGTAAAGAACTTTCAGTGACACGTGAGAGAGTAAGACAGATAGAATCATCTGCGATTAAAAAACTCAAACACCCTAAAGTAGGACGTAAACTTAAAAACTACATCGAAGAGTAATCTTTTTTTATGCTATCATAAGAAAAAAGAGGGGAAAGGAGTCTACTATTATCAATAAAGAAGAGCGTACACTGATTCGTATCATAAAGTATGCTCCTCTGATAATTACTCCTCTGTTTATTGCTTTTGTCTTCTACATCATCATTCAGTTTAACCACCGTCAATTTGAACGTAATCTCGGACACATAGCCCAAACACTTCAAGAACAAAAGACCACTTTACTCAAAGCAAAAGTAGATAATTTGGCAGAACTCATCGACAATCAACAAATCCAAACCAAGCAGATTTTAAAAGAGAAAGTTAAGATGAGAGTTGATGCTGCTTATGCTATCGCCTCAAATATCTATCTTCAAAATCGTGACACCCATAGCCCCCAAGAAGTACAAAAAATGATCATTGATGCCCTACGCCCACTTGTCTGGAATAAAGGCGAGAGTTTTATCTTTATTTTAAACCTCCACGGTGTTTTTCAACTCGCACCGGAATATCTTAAAGACAAAGAAGGGCACAGCATCATTGATTTTCAGGATGCGACAAAACGCTATGTTATCCGTGAAGAGATCGATCTGGTCAATAAAAAAGGCGAAGGCTATCTTTGGGACACCTTCACACGGCAGGGATATCCAAAAGAACAACAGTTTAAACAACTGGCCTATGTGAAGGGGTTTAAAGATTATGATTGGTACATGGGATCAGCTGAATATCTAGATACCACACAAAAAGAACGTATCAAAAGTATGCTCGATATCCTTAACACTTTTCCTACAAACAAGAGTGAGTATTTCTTTATGCTGGACAAACAAGGAAATGTCATCAAGCATACCCACAATCATTATCTTGAGGGAAAAAATGTCTATGATCTAAAAGACCAAGAGGGAAAAAGATTTATCGAAGAAATGATCCAACAAACAAGTAGGAACAACAGCAGTTTCCTCAGTTATCAATGGCAAGATCCTCAAACCAGTGCCTTAGATACTAAATATACTTATGTCCATACGCTTCCTCACACTAACTGGATTCTTGGCAGTGGTTTCTACCAAAATAACCTAGACAAAGAGATTGAAAAGAGAAGGGAAGCTCTAAGAAAAGATTACAAAGCTGAACTCAAACAGATACTTTGGATCAGCAGCATACTGATCCTGATATCTTTTATCTTTTCCTACCTTGTTTCCCGAGTGCTCAACAAGAGATTTCATCACTTCACAGAAACCATACAAAAACATAATGATGTACTTACAGAACTAAACCACACACTTGAACAAAAAGTGAATGCAAGAACTCAAGAACTTGACCATGCCTACACAGAGATGAAGGAGATCGCTTCTACCGATGCCCTCACTTCTATACGCAATAGATATTTCTTTGATAAAGCACTGAAACAGGAGATCGAAGAGAGTAATATCACCCAAAGGTCTTTTGCTCTACTTGTTTGCGATCTTGATCATTTCAAGCAGATTAACGATACTTACGGACATGATGTTGGNGATATCGTACTCAAAGAATTCGTAGACAAAGTCAAAGAATCTATTGGCAAGGNCGATATCTTTNCAAGAGTTGGTGGAGAAGAATTTATGATCATCCTTCCTGACACTGATACCATAACTGCCCGTAATCTTTCAGAAAAGATACGTAAAAGTATTGAAGAGACTGATTTTGCAAATATTGGAAATGTAACCGTCAGCATAGGATTTACTATGTACCGAAAGAACGAAACACAAGAACCATTGCTTAAAAGAGTAGATGATGCACTCTACAAAGCTAAAGCAGACGGACGTAATAGAATAGAAGGTGATGCGAACTATATGTAAAAAAACCAGATTTATGTTAGAATGATGCCATTATATCAAGGGAGAGCGTATGCAAACACTTAGAGACTTTATAGAAAAACAAGTTGATATCAGTGATGAAACGTGGGAACTCTTAAACGCTTCAATTCAAGTACATCACTACAAAAAAGGTGATATAATTTATTTTAAAGATAATATTTGGACAGATTTTATCTATATCAATTCTGGAATGATCCGCTCTTATATTATTAATGAAGAAGGTAAAGACTTTACACGACAATTCCATTTTAATACGAAAGAATCTAATATTGGGAATGTATTTGCTACTGATTTATCTAGTCTCCTTAAACAAACTCCTTCTCATCGTGGTTTTGAAGCATTGGAAGATAGTGAAGTGCTTATATTTTCAAAAGAAAACCTAAATAAACTCTTTAAGAGTTCTATGGAATGGGGAGAAATTGGTCGTATTGTGACAGAAATGTCTTATATATCTATTGACACATACTATTTGAACTTACTCACTAAAAGTACAAAAGACCGTTATTCACTTTTGAGGAAAGACATGAGAGAACTCATAGAAAATGTACCTCAATACCATGTTGCCACCTATTTGGGTGTTACTCCCGTAACCTTATCTAGAATAAAAAAAGAACTAGAAAGCAACTAAGTTCAACATACAAAGGTTAAACATCTCAACTATAAGCCCCACATTTTTCACCCTCATCATAGGTACAGAGATACTCAACCGAAGACGTACAGATGCACACTTCGACTTTGTCACACATGCTTTAGTAAAAAAAGGACATAAACTTACTGGCTCGTTCATCATCGAGGATGACCCTGCTCTTATCATCCAAACCATTAAATTTATAGCATCCCAACCTAACCCTGTACTGTTCTCTTTTGGTGGCATAGGCTCTACTCCTGATGACCATACACGTCTATGTGCTGCTAAGGCTTTACAAGATGGGAAACTGTATACACATAAAGAGGCAAAAGATATCATAGAAAACAAGTTAGGTAAAGATGCCTACCCTTACCCCATAGTGATGGCAGAACTACCTAAAAATGCGAACTTACTCTACAACCCTATAAATCAAATGCCAGCCTTTTACTTAGATGAGCGTTACTACTTTATGCCAGGCTTTCCAGAGATGAGCCATCCTATGGTTGAAAAGATACTTGAAAAGCTCGTGCCACATCCTAAAGAAACTTTTAGGCATACACTTACAGCCATGTGTAAAGAAAATATCTTTATAGAGATTATGGAGCAGATGCCAAAAGGAGTAGAGTACTCTTCTCTTCCTAAGCTTTTAGACAATGCTTGGCAAGTGAGTATCTCTGTCGCTTCAGATGATGAAACTTTAGCACAAGAAGCGTTTGACCTCTATCTTGATCTACTGAATGAAAAAGAGATTGTATTTACTCTAAGTGATGAAACTTAAAACTATGACATACATAGAAACGCTCAAGCACCCCGTCATCAGAAGACTGTCTCTCATCCAACTTATCTCCTACTTTGGTACATGGTTCTCTCAAGTGGCTATCTTCTCTATGATAGTCTCTTATGGAGCAGATGAGATCACCATCGCGCTTACGGCTGCTATGGCAATGTTGCCTGCGGTATTTTTAGCACCCATCATCGGCATAGTCATTGACCGTATAGACTTTAAAAAGCTCATGCTTACACTGTTACTTGTTGAGATAGTAATGACACTTGGTTTTATGTGGGTAAACTCTCTAGAGTATATCTGGGTTTTAATGATACTCATTTTCTTACGTTCCACTGCAGCATCCATGCTTTTTTCAGCTGAGATGGCACTTTTTCCTAAACTTGTCTCAGGCAAAATGCTCAAAAACACCAACGAAATACACTCAATCATCTGGTCACTTTGTTATGCCTTGGGTATGGGTGTAGGAGGTATAGCTACATACTATATGGGCTTTGACACGGCCTTTCTCTTAGATGCCATACTTTACAGCATTGCTGTTTTACTCTTGTTGGGGTTACAGATCTCTTTAGAGAAAAGCACACACACTGAGTCCAATTGGCAAATGCTCAAAGATGGATTTCACTACTTAGTCTCAAACAAAAAAATACTCCATCTCATCTTACTCCACGCAGCCATAGGACTCACCTCTTTTGATGCACTCATCACGCTTCTTGCAGACTTTGAGTACAAGGAGTTCATTGCAGTACCTCTAGCCATAGGCTGGATGAATGCCACACGAGCCTTAGGGTTAATGATAGGGCCTTTTATCATCGGTAAGTTCATCTCTAAAGAAAACCTGCATTACTTTTTCATACTCCAAGGTTTAGCCATCATGCTTTGGTCCTATTTTGAGTATGATTTTTACTTTGCGCTTGCTTCACTTTTTGTGACAGGCTTTTTCATCACAACCCTTTGGTCATACACCTACTTGCTGATACAAGAAGAAACAGATCCACATTACATGGGAAGAGTAGTCTCTTACAACGACATGTTCTTCATGCTCTCCAATGTAGCCACTGCACTCTTCATAGGCTATGCTGCCAAATGGGGGATGAGTCTAGAGGAGATTACATTTACTTTAGGGCTAGGTTTTTTCTTTTTTGCGGGTTATTACGTTTGGTTTAAGAAGCGATATTTCGAAACTTTCTAATACCTCTCCATTTTGAGACTAAGGCAAAGAGAAAGCCCAATACTGACAACACAAACCCAACAAGTTTCCATACCAGTTTTGTTGTAAACTTCACCACGCTCTTACCCGCACGTAAAGCACCTTTACCCAGGACATGCATTACCCCTTTGGTATTGGCTTGATATTTGCTACTTACCTTACCTATGGTCTTGAGGTCTTGAGGTGTATCGACATATTTCATAAGGCTGATAGTATCTGTGAGAGACGTATGCTTTTTAACTTTGTTAACATCTTTAAAAAGTGTTTTAACAGGCGCCAAGTCTATGCTTTTTTCTATGGTTTTGGCTGTACTCTTGAGCTGAAAGATACTAGCATAATCTAAAGTATCTAGCACCTTGGTATCTACTGTTTTACTAAGTCTTTGTGAGAGTTCTTTGCTGAAAGATTTTGTAAGTTTTCCCGACTTTTGTGCTACTTTCAAAACGGATGCACCTACTTTTAAAGGAGTGGTTGTTCCAGCAGAAAGTAACTGACTTGCACTCAAGCCAATGCCAACTAGAGAAATGTTCAAAAGGAACGCATCATAAGGTGCATCCTCCATATACTTTGTACCCTCATTTTTCAGATCTCTCAAGTCACCATACAGTGTCAGGTCCGAAGCGATACTCCCAGACATCTCCACCATACTGCTTGAGTTCCCATTCAAGAATCCAGATGTAAACGCTTTGGTATTACGCCAAGACGTTTCTAAAAATCCGTTATGAGACTCAATGAGCCTAAGGGTGGAAGAAGACAAAGGTAATTCTAACATCTTAGCTAAGTTCTCATACATCAGTACATCATCAAAGTTCTCCACTTCAATGGCTTTGAGTATCTGTGTATCGAAGTAGCCTACTGTCACTTTAGTATGAAGCTCTTTAGTAAGATTGTGTTCCAGTGTTTCATAAGTGACACCCGCATACGCCCACCAGGAGAAAAAACCTGAAGAGATAAAAAGTAAACTGAGGACAATAGACTTACGCAAAAAGTAACCTTAGAGGTTTTTTTCTATGAGTGTGATGACTTCTTGTATCTCATTATCAGATACTTTACCAAATTTTTTATAGATAAGTTTTCCTTTTTTATTAAACACAAGTACATTTGAGTTGTCATCAGCTAAGCTCCACTTTTTTACAAGGACTTTCTCTTTGTCTTTCACATATACTGTGTGAGGAAACTTCTTTTGCTTGTCTTTGAGTTTTGACTCGATGATAGTATCAGGTATCCAAGTAGCTGCAAGATTGACAATAGCAACAGAGTTATACTTCTTTCTATTGAAATCTTTAGCTTTTAAGGCATCCGCTAAAACATTGTTCACATCTTTTTTATCTGGGTCAACATAAAACAGTGCATACACCTTCCCTTTAAGCATAGAAGAGTGCCAAGCAGAGCCATCCACTTTTCCACCATCTTTACCCTCTAGTGTAACCTCAACTGGCACTTTACCCAACTCTACTGCCATACCTATTCCCGACAACAATAACATACTTAAAAGTACATTTTTCATTATATCTTCTCCTCTGGTAAATTTATGACTTAAATAGTACCATTATTTATTAGATTTATGCTACTATTTGCAAAATTTAACCTATGGAGATCCCACATGGATATCAGTAAAATCGGTCATGGTGAAAACCCAGACGCAGTCAAAGCTATCATTGAAGTACCACTTAACTCAACTATAAAGTATGAGATAGACAAAGACTCAGGTGCAGTAGAAGTAGATAGAGTACTTTACTCTGCTATGCACTACCCTGCAAACTACGGATTTGTTGCAAACACTCTTTCAGATGATGGTGACCCAGCAGACATACTTGTACTATGTGACTACCCACTTCAGGCAGGTTCATACATCAAGTGTAGACTTGTAGGTGTTCTTATGACTGAAGATGAGTCAGGTGGAGATGAAAAACTTATCGCTGTACCAACAGTAAAGATAGACCCAACTTATGCAAATATCAACGATCTTGGTGATGTTCCAGAACATACACTTAACCGTATCAAAAACTTCTTTGAAACGTACAAAATGCTTGAGCCGAACAAATGGGTAAAAGTATCAGGATTTAAAGATAAAGCAGCAGCAACAGCTATCTTAGACAAAGCAATTAAAAATTATAAATAATTGCTCATTGTAGTGGTCGATATCTATCGACCCTACCAAAAACAACTTCCTTTAAAACCCTAACTCTCTTTTTCTATTATCTATATACCTAGTAGCCCCTGACACAATCCCTTTAGCGATACGTTCTTGGTAGTCAGAAGTAAAGAGTCTTGCTCTTTCTTTTGGGTTTGTCAGGTAGCCTACTTCTATGAGTACTGAAGGGCGGCTTGCTCCTACGAGTACATAAAAGGGTGCTGGTCTCACTCCGCCATCTTTGACATCACTGTAACCACTTTTTACATACTTCACCATTTGTCTTTGTACATCAATGGCAAGTTTATTTGACTCTATGATCTTAGGGCCATTAAGCACGGAGTCGATGATAACATTTTTACTTAAGATATCTGTACCTTGAAGTACCGCAGCATTTTCAAGTGCTGCGATACGTTGTGACTTTGCATCTCTTGTTTTTTGTAAATAATAAGTCTCTATACCCTGAACTTGAGAAAACCTACTCTTATCCCCTATGGCATTAGCATGGATAGAGATAAATACTTTGGCATCTTTCCTGTCTGCTATTTTCGTACGTCCTGAAAGTTTGATGAATTTATCATTTGCACGGGTAAGGTGTACCCTATAGCCCATGGACTTAAATTTTTTAGCTGCTCTTTTTGCTATTGCAAGTACTAGGGTTTTTTCATAAAGTCCTGCTGCTCCAACTGCACCTGAGTCATGTCCACCATGCCCTGCATCTATAACGATGAAGCTATCTGACCTGTCCACAGAAGGGCCACCACAACCTGCAAGTAAAAGTAATGTTCCCAATCCAAATAATATACTTCTCATTTTATTCCTTCAAATAAATACGACTAGTCGTATGAGCCAACTGCTGAAGTTAACTCAGCGTTAGCGTAGTTTTTTGAGCTTTGCTCTAAAAGCGTCCTGTAATCAAAAGTCGATTTCTTTTTTTCTATTATTTAAATAGTTATCTACACCTTCAGCTATACCTTTTGCAAGAAGCCTTTGATAATTTGAGGTAAACAGTCTCTTGCGTTCTTTAGGATGTGAGATGTACCCTACTTCAACGAGTATAGAAGGACGACTGGCACCTACAAGTACATAAAAGGGAGCATGCCTTACCCCACCATCTTTTACACCTTTATATTGGCTATGTAAGTTTGTCATGATTCGGCGGTGTACATCTATGGCAAGCTTATTTGACTGCACAATTTTTGGGCCATTAAGTACCGAATCGATAATGACACGTTTACTAAGCTTAGAGCCTGCACCTTTTAACACTGCAGCATTTTCACGTGCAGCTATGCGTTGTGACTTTGCATCTCTTGTATTTTGTAAGAAAAAGGTTTCTACACCATGTACTTTGTTACTATGTTTCTTTTCTACAGCATTCGCGTGTATAGATATAAAGGCAACTGAACCTTTTTTATCTGCTATATTCGTACGTTGTGAAAGCTTTAAAAAGCGGTTTGATTTACGCGTTAAGTGTACAGGATAGCCTCGTTTTTTAAGCTCTTTAGCCACTTTTTTAGCCACACTAAGTACAAGGTCTTTCTCTTTTTTTCCACCACCAACCGCACCAGAGTCATGTCCACCATGTCCAGCATCTATAACTATGAGATCATTAGCATGTGAACGTACAGATGTTTTTTGAAGTTTCTTGATCTCTTTAGATTTTATTTTTCTTTTCACTGTTTTTTTATCTGTTAGCTTTATCTTCACTTTAGGTTTTTTATATCGTGTCGCAGGCAATACATTGACAGACTTAGGTAAAGGGATGTGATACTCTGTTTTGGTAAAGATAGGTTTATAAGGTGTACAACTATAAGGTATGTCATTTTGAACAACAATACGAACAATATCAGGTCTATATTGTGCTATACGCAAAGAATTACTAAGATTTTTAGATAGATTTTTACTTGCCAAACGTGTATTCTTAAAATCAAATACACGCCTAAAAGGTTTAGAGAGAGTCATTTGTTTTATCTGTGATTTATCACAAGAGTTTGAAAACTGTAGACGTAACTCACCTTTTATCACTTCTACATTTTTAAGGATGTTGGTAGCAGAAAACAGTAGTGTGGTAGTAAAAAGAAATAAAAGAACAATCTTAAAAGGTTTCACCCTATTTATCTTCTCCAACCATCAGTTTATGCATCAACTCTTTAACTGTGATGATCTCTTGAAGCCTATATCCGTTAGCTCCAGTAAAAAACAATCCTGACTCTGCTATACCATCATAAGCATCTGAAAGTCTGTCTGCTATACAGTAACCAACTATCTTCGCTTCTTCTCCACGGTGACACGGTGCCACACAGTTAGAAATACAAGCAATTTTAGGTGCTGTCCCTTTTTCTACATCTTCGTGTAGTTGCGTTCTTACACCACGTGCAGGATAACCAACAGGTGACTTAAAGAGTTTGATATCATCCGCTTCAGCTTCGATAATGATGTCTTTCATCACTTGGCTAGCATCACACTCGACTGTACCGATGAAACGTGTTCCCATCTGTACTGCATCAGCGCCAAGTTCCATCATTTTCACGATGTCTTCATGATCCCACACACCTCCTGCAGCGATAATAGGCATAGAACCCCAGTTCTTAGCTTCTTCAACCACCGGTGGCAAAATGTTTTCAAGTTGATTTTCTTCTAAGAAACACTCATCATATTTAAAACCTTGGTGTCCTCCAGAGAGAGGACCTTCCACGATAACAGCATCAGGAAGTCTGTTATGTGTTTTTTTCCAACGACGACATAAGATACGAAGTGCTTTTGCTGTTGAAACAATAGGAACAAGCGCAACATCAGGGTAATCTTTCGTAGCTTCTGGCATCGTAAGTGGTAATCCTGCACCAGTGATAATAATATCTGCACCAGCTTCACAAGAGTCTCTTACAACATTATCATAGTCGTTGATCGCATACAATACATTTGCTGCTAAGGGTTTTTCACCACATATTTCTCTTGCATTTTCAAAGATCTTCATGAGTGCTTTTTTAGAATAAAAGTTAGCTGTATCAAGTGGTCGTTTCTCCGAACCTACTACTTTATCTGCATACTCTCTATTTTTATAGACTCCTGTACCTACAGATGAGATAACACCAAGTCCACCCTCTTTACTCACATTACCTGCAAGTTGATCCCAAGAGATACCTACACCCATACCACCTTGTATGATAGGTTTTTCTATCGTATATTTACCGATTTTAAAAGACTTAAATTCCATTACTTCACCTTCACTTTTGCAAATCTCTTTTTACCTACTTGTAAGATGTATTCACCAATGTCTAGATTAAGCTTGTCATCACTTATCTTACCTTGGTCTATACTAACCGCATTTTGCTTAATATCTCTTCTTGCTTGAGAAGTAGACGGCTCCAAACCAGCATCTACAAGAGCTTGACATATCCATATGTCCTTCTCAAATGTAAATTCAGCCATCTCAGTAGGTATATTCTTTGCCTTAAATACAGAGTTAAACTCTTCTTTGGCTAGTGTAGCTAACTCTTCATTATAAAACCTTGTAGTTAGCTCTAAAGCAAGGTTTTCCTTGGCTACTTTAGGATGAACGATGCGAGATGACACATCACTTTTAAGTTGCGCTATCGCATCAAGTGATTTTGCACTTAAAAGCTCGTAATAACGCCACATCAATTCATCTGAGATGGAAAGTACTTTTCCATAGATGTCTTTAGGTTCTTCAGTCACCCCAATGTAATTACCCAAAGATTTAGACATCTTTTGTACCCCATCAAGCCCTTCTAAGATAGGCATCATAAGTACAGCCTGTTGCTTCTTGATCTCATAGGCTTTTTGCAGCTGTCTTCCCATCAGTAAGTTAAACTTTTGATCAGTTCCCCCTATCTCTATGTCTGAGCTTAGGTGAACAGAGTCATATCCTTGGAGTAACGGGTACATGAATTCACTCACTGCTATGGGTGTGTTAGAGGCATAACGCTTAGAAAAGTCATCACGCTCTAACATCCTAGCCACCGTAAGGTTTGATGCAAGTTGTAACATACCAGCCGCCCCTAATTTTTCTAGCCAGTCATTGTTATAGACAATGTCTGTCTTAGACTCATCCAGTATCTTAAAGGCTTGTTCTGTGTAAGAAGTGATGTTTTTAACGATGTCTTCTTTAGTCAGTACTTTTCTTGTAGCACTTTTACCTGTGGGGTCACCTATCATCGCGGTAAAGTCACCTATGAGAAACTGCACACGTCCGCCAAACTTTTGAAAAGTAGCCAGCTTTTGAAGCAACACGGTATGTCCTAAATGCAAATCAGGAGCAGTAGGGTCAAAACCTGCTTTTACCGTATAAGTAGTCCCATCTTCATAATACTTTGTAACAAGCTTTTCTATACGCTCGATGTCTATGATTTCTGCGGTACCTCTACTGATCTCTTCTAGTGCTTCTTTGATGGACATTTTTTTCCTTACTATTTGTTATATGCATCATCTAAAGAGATGATTTCTATGAGTTTAAACTTTTGCGAGATGCGCCCTGAAAGGTTCACTTTTTTACTCTCAGTACTCTCTACGTCTATTTGACAATACTCTGCTCTTTCAGAGCTTTGAATACCAAGCTCAATACTTGTGACATTTAAGTTCAAATCTGAGAGATAAGCCAATAGATCAGCCAGTATCCCTTTTTGATTTTGTAGACTGATGGTGAGTCTATAACGTGAAAGTTTTTCACTGTTCCAGCCCACAAAGATCATACGTTCTTCTGACAATAATTTTGCATACGCTTTTTTACATAATTTATGGTGTATAATAGCCTTACTGTCCTTATAAAATGCAACGATTTGGTCGCCTACTTTAGGATGACAACAATAATCAAACTCTACCCCATCCAAAGGCTTGTTTGTAAAGAAATGAAAATGCTCTATCTCTTTAAGTTTTGGTTGTTTATACCCTTTTTTGAGTAGTTCCCAAAAACGTACCTCTTGTGTACCCATATAGTCAGCTAACTTGTGGATAGTTTCTTTATAATAGTCAATTTGTATAGGCAATTTAAAGACCGTATCTTGAAGCTCTACAGCTTCTACAAGTTCTTTCATAGCCTTACTCTCTTGCCTGAACAAGGTACCCAATATATTATAGGCACTCAAAGTATCTGACTCTTTGATGCGGGCTCTACATGCTGAACGTATGCCATCTTGCGCTTTTGATGTTTTGACTGCATCCATCCAAGAACAGTGTAAGTGAGGTTCTTCATCTTTTAAAACATTGACGATATCACCATTTTTGAGTACGGTCAAAAGTGGTGCTTTATGTTTGTTGATGAGTACTTGCGTTGCATTTGCTCCAACTTCAGAGTGTATGGCATAAGCAAAATCCAAAGCCACTGAGCCTTTAGGCAAGGTATAGTAGTCACCTTTAGGTGAAAACACAGTGATGTCTTCAGAAAACAAATCACTCTTTGCCAACTCATAAAACTCTTCTATAGATTCATTTTGGTAATGCAGACTTTCTAACCACTCTAAGTTCACAGAGTTATTGCCGTCTTTATATTTCCAGTGTGCTGCTACACCATACTCAGCCAATTGATGCATCTTCTGTGTACGAATCTGTGCTTCTAAGATACCTTGATTGTTAAACAAGGTCGTGTGTATAGTCTTATAGCCATTCTCTTTAGGTACAGCGATGTAGTCTTTAAAGCGTGAGATAAGTGGCGTAAAATTGAGGTGCATCATCCCCAAAACTTTATAACACTCTAAAGGCTCTTTCACTATGATACGCACCGCAAGTAAATCCAGTACTTCTTCTATGCTCACACCTTTTCGATGCATCTTCATGTAGATGGAGTAGTAATGCTTCACCCTGCCAAACACCTCATAAGCATCTTCATCAAAACCATCTTTATGCATCAACTCTTTGACATTACGTATAAAGGCATTGAGCTTAAACTGCAGGTTTTGTGCATTAGACTGTATGAAGTCGTCTATCTGTTTATAATCTTCCGGATAGATATAGTAAAAACTCAAATCTTCTAATTGATTTTTTAAACGAGAGATACCCAGTCTATGTGCGATGGGCGCGTACACCACCAAAGTCTCTTCTGCGATGCGTTTTTGTTTCTCAGGGTCTAGTGCATCAAGTGTCAGCATATTGTGCAGTCTGTCACACAGTTTGATGACTAAAACACGTACATCTTTCACCGAAGCTATGAGCATTTTTCTAAATGTCAGTGCAGAGTTTATAAGTCTTTCATCAGAGCCTGATGGGGCAAGTTCTTCATCTCTGATCTCTATGATCTTAGTAAGTCCCTCAACCATATGAGCTACATCATCACCAAACTCACATTCTAACTCTTCTATGTCATACAAAGTATCTTCTACAACATCATGAAGTAAGGCTGCTTGTACCATAGTCTCATCATCTGAGAACGTAGCTGTAATAGCTGCTACGAGTATGGGGTGGACGATGTAAGGCTCACCACTTTTACGTGTCTGACCATCATGTGCCTCAAATGAAAGTTCTAGGGCTTTTTGTGTAGCGGGGAGTGGATTGGGGATTTGTTTCCATAGAAGAGCCTTGGCTTCTTCTATGTCATGTATGTTTTGTGCTTCGGCTAAAAAAGCATCCAAGGTAAATTAGTCCTCTAGACTTACAGTGATTTTACCTTCAGCTATCTCTTGAAGTGCAATATCAGCATATTTCATGCCATTTGTATCTATCTCTAGTACCGATGGTGCACCATTTGCTATAGCTTCAGCTCTTTTTCCTACTGCGTTTGCAAGAAGGTACTTATCAAAATCTACATTTTCAAGTGCTACTGCTGTTAATTCTTCTGTTCTCATTTTATTTCCTTTAAAAGATTATTCTAACTATTTTAGTTTTCTATTTGACAATAGAACAAAGTGTCATATCGCCTTTTATGATTGAAAGAAGGTTTCCTTTTTCAAACATATTACACACAACGATAGGCAATCCATTTTCTTTTGCAAGCGCGATAGAAGTATCATCCATCACTTTGATGTGGTCTGTCAATGCTTGGTCATACGTTAAACTTTCAAGTTTAACGGCATCATCAAATTTGTTAGGGTCTTTGTCATACACACCATCTACTTTTGTTGCCTTGATGAGAAGCTCAGCTTCCACTTCAGAGGCTCTTAGTGTTGCTGCCGTGTCTGTAGTGAAGTAAGGGTTACCCGTACCACCTGCAAACACAACCACACGCCCTTTTTCTAAGTGACGTCTGGCACGACGTACGATAAACGCTTCACCTATCTCTTGCATGTCTATGGCAGACTGAAGTCTTGCTTCAAGTCCACAATGCTCTAACGCCTCTTGGATAGCCACACCGTTGATCACAGTTGCCAACATACCCATATAGTCACCAGAAGTACGCTTGATGATACCATCAGCAGCAGCAGATACACCACGAATGATGTTTCCACCACCCACAACGATCGCCACTTCTACACCAGCATCTACTAGTTCTTTTATCTCACCAGCGATGAAGTTTAGGATTTGTGTATCTATCCCATACCCTTCTTCACCAGCCAAAGCTTCACCCGAAAATTTTACTAAAACACGTTTAATCACGAAAAGCCTTTTTATATATTTTCGCGATTATAGCTTAATATTGGTTAGGGAGGGGTTAATTAAATCCGGATGAGCTTCATAGGGTTGATATGCTTAGAGTTTTTCGTTGCTTGGAACATCA
>JGI24023J19991_10000901_pt1 | contig 23396 bp, 27 predicted proteins | sample Cruoilmetagenom1_FD_19991 | JGI IMG/M metagenome (IMG submission 19991) | reverse complement strand
AAAGTACTTTTATAAAAATTTAAAATTATTTCGATATAATTCTGCCCTAATTGTTGTCTCAGCCAGACTGTTGCAATGACCCCTGTATGACAGTGGAAGAGCCATTATGGCTAGAACAGATTAGTTATCTGTCATAAAAACAAACTATTTAAGGAAATACAATGAGAAAAGATATTCACCCAGATTACGTTGAGTGTAATGTAACATGTGCTTGTGGAAACAAGTTTGAAATCAGAACAAATAAGGCAGAGATGTCAATAGATATTTGTAATGAATGTCACCCATTCTTTACAGGTTCTGAGAAAATTCTTGATGCTGCTGGTAGAGTAGAGAAGTTTAAAAGCAAATATAAATTGTCATAAGACAAAACCTATTTTTTGGGCAGACATAAAATCTGCCCCTACAATTGCCTAAAGGCATTTTATGATCACTTTTATCCCCACACCTATCGGAAACCCCCAAGACATTACCATTAGAGCCATGAAGCTTTTTGAAAAAGCAGAACTATTTTTTTGTGAAGATACACGCCAGACTAAACGGCTTTTACGTTTACTAGAAGAGCGGTTTAGTATGGTGTACCCAGAGGCGGAGTTCCTCTCTTTTAACGAACATAACGGACAGCAAAGACTTGATGAGTTGGGGGCTACTTTGGCGGAAAAAGAAGTGGTCTATGTCAGTGATGCAGGGATGCCGGTCATCTCTGACCCTGGACAGTTGCTTGTAGCCTATGCACAAGCGCATGACATAACATATGATGTCCTGCCAGGTGCTTCTGCGGTAACGACTGCTTATGCGGCAAGTGGTTTTGAGGAAGGGAAGTTTCTTTTTTATGCTTTTTTGCCACACAAAGGTAAAGAGAGAAGTGTAGCCTTAGCTGAAGCGATGGGAAATGGCTATAACACCGTACTTTATGAGTCTCCACATCGCTTAGAAAAGCTTTTGTCTGAAGTGCTTCATCTTGATGAAAATAGAGAGCTTTTTTTAGCAAAAGAGATCAGTAAAAAGTACCAAAGATACTACCGTGGTACAGCCAAAGAACTGGAGGTTGTGTTCAAAGAGATCACGATACGCGGTGAGTGGGTCGTGGTCATTAAAGCCCAAGAAACAGCAGAAAAAAGCCTTAGTTTTACGGAGGTTTTAAACCTTGAGCTACCTCCAAAAGTCAAAGCAAAACTCTTGGCAAGTTTGAGTGACAAGTCTGTCAAAGAATGGTATGAGACGCTCATCAACAATTAGAAATCAACAATTAGAAATCTCAGCACGCAAATATCAAGTAAAAATTAGATAAAATCTACCTTATGATTATATATGGAAAACAAGTGTGTTTACACGCATTAGAACATCACGAAACTAAGATAAAAACAGTTTATGTTGCACAAAAAGGTGCAAACTCTAAAGGGGCTTTGCCTAAAGCACTTTTTCACAAGTACCATGACAAGATAAAATTTCTCGAAGAGAAATGGGCACAGTCTATGTCAAAAGGTGGAAACCATCAGGGTTTACTTGTGGAAATGGAAGAGTTCGAAGAGACAACTTTTGCGAAGATAAAGCAAGATGACTTCATCGTTGTGCTTGATGGACTAACAGATGTAGGAAACATTGGAGCGGTAGTACGTTCTGCTTATGCTTTAGGTGTAGATGGCATTATCGTCTCTGGGGTAAAACAGCTGAACATGGCCGCCATAGTAAGAAGCAGTTCGGGTGCATTGCTAGATATGCCTCTGATGATCACGCCAAATATCTTAGATAACTTTAACGAGTTAGGCCAGCTTGGCTTTACCGTTTATGGTGCTTCAATGGAAGGTGAAAATATACAAAATATGACTTTTGCATCCAAGCGTGTGTTGGTACTGGGTAGTGAAGGAAAAGGCTTATCTGGCAAAGTGTCAGCAAAAGTAAATCAAATAGTCTCCATAGAGATGAAGCATGCATTTGATTCACTTAACGTGAGTGCCGCAGCAGCGATATTAATACATAGGATGGGTTATGCAGTTAAATGAGATACTTGAAGAACATAGTATAAAAGCTATGAGTGCCAAAACAAATATTTCTGAAGAGAATATTGAAATGTTACTGGCAGAAGATTTTCTCGCGTTGTCAAGAGCAAAGGCCTTAGGTTTTATCTCTATTATTGAGCGTGATTACGGTGCAGACTTGAGTAAAGTGAAAGAACAGGCATTGGCATATTATGATGCCCATCAAGAGACACAAAGTATTAATCTTGTTCGTCCTGTACTGGAAGAGAAAAAAGGATCTTCTAAATGGGTTTTTATTTTGGTATTGGCTTTGCTAGTATTTGCCTCATGGTATTTCTTTACCCAGTTTGACAAGAAGCACCTTAATGCTATATTCCCTTTTAGCGAGGGAAAAACAGAAGTGATCGTTGAGCCTCAAGAAGAAAAAGTAGAAGAGGGATTAAGCATCCAAAATGCACTTTCAGCTACACAAACAGATGCGACCGGGGTGCAAACAGATATCGTAGAGATGAGTATCGAGCCACGTGATGCCAATGTGAATGTTGTGGAACCTATGGTGCTAGATACGCCAGATCCAGTTTAGACTAAAAGAATCCAGTGATAAAGAGAGAAAATAATGTTTGAAGAAATACAATTTGATAAGATAAACCGCTTACCTAAGTACTTATTTGCAGAGATCAATGATTTAAAAATGACAGCACGTCGTAATGGGGAAGACATCATAGATTTTTCTATGGGAAATCCTGATGCTGCCACGCCTCAGCCTATCATCGATAAATTGTGTGAAACGGCCATGAAACCTAAAACACATGGGTATTCTGCGAGTAAAGGTATCTATAAACTGCGTCTTGCAATGAGCAGATGGTACAAACGTAAATACGGCGCAGATCTTGACCCAGATACAGAAATAGTAGCAACCATGGGAAGTAAAGAAGGGTACGTACACTTGGTACAAGCTATTTCTAACCCTGGGGATGTGGCTATTGTTCCAGATCCGACGTATCCTATCCATTCTCAAGCATTTATCCTAGCTGGTGCCAATGTAGAAAAAATGCAACTGATTTTCAATGAAGAGACGTTTGAAGTCGATGAAGACAAGTTTTTAGCGGATGTGGAAGATCACTTAGATAACTCCATCCCTAAAGCAAAATTTTTAGTGGTGAACTTTCCTCATAACCCAAGTACTGCCACAGTGACACCTCAGTTTTATGAAAGACTTGTGGCGTTAGCCAGAGAGAAACGTTTTTACATCATCTCTGACATTGCGTATGCGGACATCACGTTTGATGGCTATAAAACACCCTCTATCATGAGTGTAGAAGGTGCTAAAGATGTGGCTGTTGAGTCTTATACACTTTCAAAGTCATACAACATGGCTGGCTGGAGAGTAGGGTTCATCGTAGGAAACAAAAAACTCATCGGCGCGCTTCAAAGCATTAAGTCATGGCTTGACTATGGTATGTTTACACCTATCCAAGTAGCTGCTACAGTAGCCCTTGATGAGCACGGGTATATACCAGATGAGCAGATCATCCCACGTTATGAAAAAAGACGTGATGTGATGATAGAAGCTTTTGGAAATGCAGGATGGCCATTGGCTAAACCAAATGCTTCGATGTTCATTTGGGGGAAGATCCCTGAGGTAGCACGTGACATGGGTTCACTGGAGTTTGCAAAACAACTTCTCATCCATGCAGGTGTAGCAGTAAGCCCAGGTATAGGTTTTGGTAAGTATGGTGATGAGTATGTACGTATCGCACTCATAGAAAATGAAAATCGTATCCGTCAGGCGGCTAGAAATATTAAAAAGTTCCTCAAAGAACTAGAAGAGGCAAAAAAATAATGGTTAGAATTGGTATTTTAGGTGTTGGAACAGTTGGTGCAAGTGTAGCAAATATCCTTGAAGCAAATGCAGACATCATAGAAGCACGTGCAGGTAAAAAGATAGTTGTGAAGTCAGGTGTGGTTAAAAACCTCTCTAAAGACAGAGGCACAAGCATCAAAATCTCTGACAATCCCTTAGACGTAGTAGATGATCCAGAGATAGACATCGTTGTAGAACTCATGGGTGGGATAGAAGAGCCTTATGCACTTGTAAAAAAAGCACTTGAAAATGGTAAAGCCGTAGTCACTGCAAACAAAGCACTTCTTGCTTACCACCGTTATGAGCTCCAAGAGATAGCTGGAGACATTCCTCTTATGTATGAAGCAAGTACTGCTGGGGGTATACCTATCATTGGTGCTTTACGTACAGGGCTTAGTGCTAACCATATAGAGTCTATACAGGGCATTATGAACGGAACATGTAACTACATGCTTACGAACATGATAAACAATGGTGCACTCTATGATGACATCTTAAAAGAGTCACAAGAACTAGGCTATGCAGAAGCAGACCCGACGTTTGATGTAGGTGGTTTTGATGCTTCACATAAGCTTCTCATACTAGCGAGTATCGCGTACGGTATAGATGCGAAACCAGAGGACATTCTCATAGAGGGGATAGAAAACATCACAAAAACCGATGTAGATTTTGCTAAAGAGTTTGGTTACGAGATCAAATCATTGGGAATCGCTAAAAAGGTAGGGGATGGCGTTGAGTTACGCGTACACGCCACGATGATACCAAGCGATAGCATGATAGCCAAAGTAGATGGTGTTATGAACGCGGTGACTGTGATAGGTGACAGAGTAGGAGAGACGATGTACTACGGACCTGGAGCTGGAGGAGATGCTACTGCCTCTGCTGTCATCTCTGACATCGTAGACATCGTACGTGGAAACCAAGGGCCGATGCTTGGTTACAAAAAAGGACTAGAGTCTGGACTCAAACTTCTACCAAAAGAAGACATAGTTACTCAGTATTACCTTAGACTAGAGGTAGATGATCAAAGTGGCGTACTTGCTACCATCACCACTGCGCTAGGTAAATTTGGTATCTCTATAGAAACAATGCTACAAAAACCAACAGTAGATGAAAAGATAGCAAAACTTCTTTTCACTACACACAGATGTAAAGAGAGTGAGATGCAAGAAGCTATCACTGCACTGGGTAAGCTTGATGTGGTACGCGGAGAGATTGCTATGATGAGAATAGAAAAGTAAGGAGCTTATAATGGCAAAAGATCACTATTTTGATATAACGGCAAAGTTAGACATGATGGAACTTAAGAATGCGTTGATAATGGCGGAGAAAGAGGTAGCTACGCGTTTTGATTTTAAGGGACTGAAAGCAGACTTTAATTTGAATGAGGCAGGGAAAACTGTAAGTTTGAGTTCAAGTTCTGACTCTAAGATAGATGCGTTGAAAGATATACTTATCTCTAAGCTCATCAAACGTGGCATCGCTGGTAAGGCATTAGATGAGGTGAAGACTGAGGGTATAAGCGGAGGTAACACAAAAGTGATTTACCGTATTGTAGATACCATAGACAAAGATGAAGCTAAACAGATAGTAAAAGCCATCAAAGAACTTAAGATAAAAGTAACGCCGTCCATTCAAGGTGATGAAGTACGTGTGTCTGGTAAGAAGATAGATGATTTACAAGCTGTAATGACTGAAGTGAAGAAGCTTGATCTTAAGGCGCCGTTAGTGTTTGGGAATTTTAAGTAAGAGTATGTAGGGGAGAACCTGTGTGTTCGCCCAAGAGTCAACGCATGGATTGACTCCTACGGGAGCATTGAAGCGTTAGCTACAGTGCCCACCACCACAACATCCACCTGCAGCAGCTTGTGGAGCTTTCATAGCGATACTAAAGTCATGACCATTTTCACTAAGTTCAAAACCATGTTTACCACAGAACTTTTCATTCATATGGTTTAGCATACCTTGTGCTTTCATCATTGCATCATCTTTATTTTCAAAAGTAACATTATTTTCTAATGAACTTCTCTTAAAACAGCCACATTCTTGAGCTATGTTTATAGTTGACATTTTAATCCTTTAAGTGTAATTTACTTGATAATAGCTAGTAATACTTAAATAAACTTTAGTTTATGNATAATTAGGACAATTTNTATCCTATTTAACAATATAAGTGAAAAATGATGACAAAAGAATAGTGAAATTAGNGCTAATTTGTTAGTATCACTATGATTAAAACGATAGAAAACATGTCAATTTGACATATTTTCACCTCTTTAGTTTTTTTTATTCTATACTTCTAAGATAAGTCTTAGGAGTAGCTATGAATGAATTGACAATCCCTATACATCATAAAATATATACACTACGTGGAAAGCAGATTATGCTTGATAGTGATTTGGCAGAATTATATCAAGTGGTGACAAAAATATTGAACCAAGCGGTTAAAAGAAATAGTGAACGATTTCCTGAAGACTTTATGTTTCAACTCACTCAGGAAGAGTATAACTCTTTAAGGTCACAATTTGTGACCTTAGAGAATAGGCGAGGACAACATAGAAAATATCTTCCTTATGCTTTTACAGAAAATGGTGTATATATGCTTTCAGCTATACTCAAAAGTAAAGTAGCCATAGATGTGAGTATAGAGATAATGCGGACATTTACAAAGTTAAGAGAGTTTACGTTGCACTATAATGCTTTAGGTAAAAAACTGATAGAACTTGAACGTAAAAATGATAAACAGTTTAAAGAGGTATTTACTATTTTAGATAGCCTTGTTCATGATGCTACTAAGACAGATGAAAAAGTGATGGGGTTCATAAAAGATGCGTGACCTTCCCAAACTTTTTGGAGATAAGTCTGAAACACTTGCCACACGTTTTTTAGAACAAGAGGGATTTATCATCTTGGAGCGTAACTATTTTGCTAGAAAATTAGGTGAGATAGACATCATTGCTCAGTATGAGGATGTATTGCATTTTATAGAAGTAAAGAGTGGCAAGTCAGATACTTTTGATCCTGTTTATAATGTGACGCCTGCCAAATTACGAAAAGTCATCAATTCTGCACAGTATTACCTCAAAGAAAAAGGGTTAGAGTTGGCATTTAGTATAGATGCACTCATTGTGCGTGGTGATGAGGTGGAGTTTATAGAGAATGTTACGCTATAATTTTTATAATTTAATTCAAAGATGAATGTATGACACTTACCGATGCCCAACTAGCACAGTTTAACAAAGACGGATTTATTGTTTTGCATGGCTTTGTGGATGCAGCGTATTGTGATGACATATCAAAAGTAGCCAAAGAACATTTGGAGCAACAGATAGAACCTATTGAAACAGAACTAGGGTATGACAGTCGTAGTAAGGAGTATAGAACCTCTGTGACAGACTATAATAGTAAAGAAGATGATGAACATATCATCGTACGTAGGTTGCGTCAAGTGTATGATAGAAACCCCCTTTTTAAAGCATGGATGGAAGATGTGAACCTACGTCCTGTTTTACAACAAGTACTGGATGACCAGGTAGTGATAACCACAGCACATCATAACTCCATTATGACGAAGATGCCTCACCTAAGTCAAGACACCTCGTGGCATCAAGACAGACGTTACTGGCGATATAGTGACGATAACTTAGTGAGTGTGTGGCTTGCACTTGATGATGAGTGTAGTGAAAATGGCGTCTTGGAGTTCATACCTGGTAGCCATAGAATGCGGTTTTCCTCAGAACAGTTTGATGATAAAGAGTATCTTTCCTCAGAGTATGCACCCAATAAGGCCATCATAGCTCAAAAAGTTTCTACAGATTTGAGTAAAGGAGATGTGGTACTTTTTCACTCCTTACTTCTACATAGAGCAAATAAAAACAATACAGACAAAGCAAAAATATCATTTGTCTATACGGTAAAAGGTGCTAAAACGCAAGCGATTAAGGGTACTCGTTCTGCAGAATTTCCTGAAATAACATTAGAAAAGTTATAAATAAGATAAATCTTGTCCGAATAGTACACATTTTTTACACGTACGAATGATATTATAAAAAATATAAGTTACGACAATAACTTTATAATGAAATTACGATATACTAATAAAATAACAAAAACAAAAGGAAATAATATGGCAAAATATATAGATTTAACGAACGAAAACTTTGATGCTACAATCGCTGAGGGCGTTGCAATGGTAGACTTTTGGGCTCCTTGGTGTGGACCTTGTAGAATGATTGCTCCAGTGATTGAAGAACTTGCAGAAGATTTTGAAGGTAAAGCTGCTATCTGTAAAGTAAACACAGATGAGCAACAAGAGATCGCTGTAAAGTATGGTATTCGTTCTATCCCAGCAATCCTTTTCTTTAAAGATGGTGAGATGGTAGACCAAATCGTAGGTGCAGCATCTAAAGACGCATTTGCAGATAAATTAAACGCATTACTATAATCATTCATTTAAAGAGGGGATATAACCCCTCTTTAGTACACCCTTCAATACTTATTTCATCTACTTTTTCACAAAATTTTTAACCAAGTATTTTCATTGTATAATACCAAACTATTTGTTTAAAAATTTACTTTTTTATAAGGAACTATAACTATGTTAGACTGTGCGATTATCGGTGGAGGACCTGCGGGACTTACTGCAGGTCTTTATGCTACACGTGGTGGACTTCAAAACGTAACACTATTTGAGTTAGGTTTGCCAGGAGGACAGATAACAAAAAGTTCTGAGATAGAAAATTACCCTGGTTTTTTTGATAGTACAAAAACAGGATTAGATTTTATGGATACGTGGACAAAACAGTGTTTTCATTTTGGTCTAAAGCATGAGATGAAAAAAGTTGCATCCGTAAAGAAAACGGGTGAACATTTTACGGTAACTCTTGAAGGTGGAGAGATAGTAGAAGCTAAAACAGCGATTGTGTGTACAGGCGCAGTACCAAGACGGGCTGGGTTTAAGGGTGAAGATGAGTTTTATGGTAGAGGTGTGAGTACCTGTGCAACGTGTGATGGGTTTTTCTATAAAGACAAACCAGTGACAGTACTAGGTGGTGGAGATACTGCATTGGAAGAAGCTTTTTTTCTCTCAAATATTTGTTCTGATGTCTATGTGGTACATAGACGTGATGAGTTTAGAGCCGCACCACCTACACTAGATAGAGCAATGCGAAAAGAGAATGTACATTTCATCACAGACTCAGCGATAGAAGACTGTACTGGGGACGCTATGGGTTTGTCTGGTGTAGACATACGAAACCTTAAAACAGGTGAAATTACACATATGGATAATACAGGGCTTTTTGTATTTGTAGGACAAGATGTAAAAAATGATGTACTCAAAGATGCAAATGGTGACTTTATATGTGATATGAGTGAATTGAACCAAGTCATTGTAAATTTGAAGATGCATACATCGGTAGAGGGTCTTTTTGTTGCGGGTGATCTACGTATAGATGCACCCAAACAAGTAGTCTCGGCAGCAGGTGATGGGGCTATAGCAGCACTTCAAGTAATTTCATATATTCAGGAGCAACAATAATGGTAAAAAGTCACAAGGTAGGGATAGTCGGGAGTACAGGTAGGGTAGGTAATCTTCTTATAGATTCTTTATTACATGATAGTGAGTTACCGTTGAGCGCAGTTCATGTGTTTGATGAACTCAAAAGAGATTTACCAAAAGATGTACTGGTGACAAACAGTATGTCAAAACTACTGGAAAATTGTGACATAGTCATCGATTTTTCAGCCCCAACAGCCACACAAGCTTTATGTGAAGCTGCACTTGAAAACCCTACACCGTTGGTCATCGCTACCACTGGGTTTACGGAGCATCAACAGAACTTGATGATGGAAGTTTCTAAAGAAATGCCAGTACTGTATGCGTCCAATATGTCCGCAGGTATCGCGTTACTTAAGCAACTAGTTGAACAAGTCTCTAAAACATTAAAAGATTTTGATATAGAGATCGTAGAGCAACATCATAAGCATAAAGTCGATGCGCCAAGTGGGACAGCATTGACTTTAGGTGAATTTGCTGCAAAAGGCAGAGGGCTTGACTTGGATGCTGTACGTGTAAGTGGAAGAGATGGGCAGATCGGTGCGAGAAGTAAAGATGAGATAGCAGTGATGGCACTACGTGGTGGTGACATCGTGGGTCGTCATACTGTTGGGTTCTACAATGATGGTGAGTTTTTAGAACTTAACCATACAGCAACCTCAAGAGAGACGTTTTCAAAAGGTGCTATAAGAGCAGCAAAATGGTTAGTCAGCCAAGAGAGTGGTTTTTACTCTATCAATGACTGTTTAGGAATCTAATATGTGTGCAATCGTCGGAGTTTTTGGAGCTAAAAAGGCCTCAACAGTAGCGTATTATTCGCTTTTTTCTATGCAACATCGTGGGCAAGAAGCCACAGGGATCTCTGTGGCTAATGGAGAGAGGATATCTGTCTATAAAAAACGTGGTATGGTTTCTGATGTTTTTTCGCAAGAGACACTAGATAAATTAGATGGTTCTTGTGCAGTGGGGCATAACCGTTATTCAACAGCAGGTTCAGAGTCTGCTGGTGATGCACAACCTGTTTTCGCCAAGTACAAACTAGGTGAGATTTCGGTTGTACATAATGGGAATCTTATTAACAAGCACGAAGTAAGAAGCGAACTTATAGACAGAGGTGCTATTTTCCAGACTGATATGGATACAGAAAATATCATTCATCTTATCGCTAAATCACAAGAAGACTCTTTGGTAGACCGTATTAAAGATATGCTCACGAAGATAGAAGGTGCATATTGTTTAGCCATTCAAAGCCGTTCAAAGATGTTTGTCATCCGTGACCGTTTTGGTATACGTCCACTAAGTCTTGGTAAGTTAAAAGATGGTGGGTACATGGTAGCCTCAGAGACCTGCGCTTTTGAACTTGTAGGGGCAGAGTTTGTACGTGATGTAGAGCCTGGAGAGATGCTTATCTTTGAAGAGGGTAAAGAACCACAGTCTCAAATGGTATTTAATAATGTAGATTATCATCCTTGTGCTTTTGAGTATATTTATTTTGCAAGACCAGATAGTATCATAGACAATAAAAATGTTTATGAGATGCGTCTTGAGATGGGTAAAAGACTCGCAGAGGAGACACCAGCAGAGATAGACTTGGTACTACCAGTACCAGATAGTGGTGTGGCTGCTGCACGTGGATTTGCTGAAGGTATGGGTGTGCCATTTGAAATGGGCATTGTACGTAACCACTATGTAGGGCGTACATTCATTGAGCCAACACAAGAGATACGTGATTTAAAAGTAAAACTTAAACTCTCACCTATCAAACACCTTATAGAGGGTAAACGCGTAGCCATTATAGATGACTCCCTGGTACGTGGAACTACTTCTAAACAGATAGTACGTATGCTCAAAGAAGCAGGGGCTAAAGAGGTACATATGCGTATCGCAGCACCTGAGATAAAATTCCCATGTCGTTATGGCATAGATACACCTACCAAAGATGAGTTGATCTCTACAAAATATACACCTGAAGAGATCGCCAAGAAGATGGGTGCGGACTCTTTAGGTTTTCTCTCTATTGAAGGTTTAAAAGAATCACTTGGGAATGAAAGAAACTACTCATTGGTAAGTTTTGATGGGAAGTATTTTGCGGGTGGTAATGAAGATAGCCCTGGTTGTGCAGGTAGTTGTTAAAGTTAGGTTGTAGGGTGTTGTCTTTTGACAAGCCCTACATTATTTTTTAGTTCTACTCTCTTTTTCTGTAATCCCACTCAAACCAAATCTTCTTCCTAATTCTTGTTTTACTCTGTCTGGAGAGATGTCTCTGTACCCTAACCCTACTAAGGTATGGTAGAGTAAGTCAGCACTCTCATAAATGACCTGTTCATCACTCTCTTCATCTATAGCCACACAGACTTCATCTGCTTCTTCGCGGATCTTAGAGAGCATAAGCGCTTTGTCATCTAAGAGTTTTTTAGTCCATGACTTTTGCTCTGCTGGTGCATTTTTACGCTCTAGTATGGTGTGATAGAGAGTATCTACTACACCATAGATGGCATCTGTATCTACTTCCTTTTCTAAGATAACCTTGTCTTGCATCACTGAAGTAAAGAAACAGCTTTTTCTTCCTGTGTGACAGGCAACACCATTTTGTTTTATCTTGAGTATGACAGTATCTGCATCACAGTCAAGAAGTACATCTTTGACTTCTTGGGTATGGTTAGAACTCTCACCTTTTTTCCAGATACGCTGTTTGCTTCTACTGAAGTAGTGTGCAAAACCAGTTTCCAGTGTAAGGGTATAGGCTTCTTTATTCATGTAGGCAAGCATAAGTACTTCGTTTGTTTCATGGTCTTGTGCAATGGCAGGGATGAGGGGGGTTTTGTTCCAGTCTATGGTCATGATATGTTGCTCCGAAATGTGTAGGGACAGGTTCTATATCTGTCCAGAATTCAAGAGGGTCAATATAGAATTGACCCCTACGGGTTTATTGTTGACCCATCATACGTTGTTGTTTACCTTTTGCATCTACCCAGATGTTAGGTACTGCACCACCAGGTGTTAGGAAGATTTGAGCATCTTTGTTAACTCTAAGTGCTTCGTTAAATTTACCTTGTGTTTTGATCTGCTCTAGCTCAAGAAGTTCTTGCGTAAGTGAACGTGAGATCAGTTCATTCGCTTTAGCCTGCTCTTCTGCTTCGATACGAATCTTGTCAGCCTCACCTTGTGCTTCAATACGGTTTCTTTCCGCCTCACCACGTGCAACTTCTGCAGCTCTTTGTGCTTGTTGTTTTGCTTTTTCTTTCTCTTGCTCAGCGATGGTTACATCTTGTTTAGCAATCTGTACTCTTTCGATCTGATCTTTAATTTTTGTTGGAAGGTTAATAGTTCTAAGTTCTACAGATTCAAGTACTACTGGTTGGTTAGGAAGTGAATCTACACTCTCTTTTACTTTGACTTCAATGGCCGCAGCAATCTGATTACGCATCTCTGGAAGTTGTTCTGCTGTGTACTGACCTACAACATCACGTACCACTTCTCTTACTTTAGAGTTGATGATCTTCTCTTCCCAGCTTGAACCCCATTTTTCGATGGTAGCTGGTGCTGACTCTGCTTTGAGTCTATACTGTACAGCGATATCGATATTTACTGTCAAACCTCTTTTGTCCAGTACAGTGATCGCAGGGTTTCTACGTAAGCCACCCTCAAAACCTCTATATGCATCACCTAGTTCACCTGTACTGACGTTAGAGTATGTGATAAGTCTGATACGTGTGTTGACAGGGATGATCTTTTGTAAAACTGGGATGAAAAAGTGAAGTCCCGCATTAAGTGGTGCTTCTTCAAATTTACCCGTATTGATCTTGATACCTACTTCACCTGAGTTGATGATAGTAAATGGTTTAAGTACAAAGAGGGCAAACGCAATGGCAATGATTACAAAGATCCATGGTGCACCTTTACCCATACCACTGAGAGGATTCTCAAAGTTAGATCCTCCACCGTTTCCACCGCTGTTTCCGCCACTGTTATTGCTTCCGCTCGGTTTTTTCTTTTTAAAATAGTCGTTCATATCTGCTGGCATGTTTTTTCCTGTTTAGTTTATGTATGTTAAGTGTTGGATGTAGGCAGGGTTTTTACCTGCAACGACATCAAAGTATGCTGTTTGTAATTTTTCAGTAATGGGTCCTCTAGAACCTTTACCGATGATGCGTGCGTCTATCTCACGAACCGGGGTTACTTCTGCTGCAGTCCCCGTAAGGAAACACTCATCTGCGATGTAGGTTTCTTCTCTAGAGATACGCTTTCTGATGACCTCGATGCCCATATCTGTAGCTAAGTCTATGACCGTTTGTTGTGTGATGGACTCTAGTGTGTTGTCAGAAGGAGGAGAATAGAGTTTCCCCTCTCTCACCATAAAGAAACAAGCCCCAGAAGCCTCAGCAATGTAACCTTGGTCATCACGAAGCAGAGCTTCATCATACCCAGCCTCTACTGCTTCAAACTTCGCCATCTGGGAATTGAGATAGTTGGCTACAGCTTTGGCTTTACCCATGCTTGACGTATTTGGTGTTCTTGTCATAGAGGAGATCTTTAGTCTGATGCCCTTGCTTAAGCCTTCTTCACCTAAGTATGCTCCCCATTTCCATGCTGAGATGGAAACGTTGACTGGACAGTCTTTATGGTACAGTCCCATAACGCCATACCCTAGGTAGACAAGTGGTCTAAGGTAAGCCCCATCAAAAAGTTCGTTTTCTTGCAAGAGTTTTACCTGTGCAGCATTGAGCTCTTCTAGCGTGAAAGGGACATCCATCAATGTCATTTTAGATGAGTTAAGAAGTCTCTGTGTGTGTTCATTTAGTTTGAAAATGGCACATCTTCCATCTACAGTTTTGTATGCTTTTGTTCCTTCTATAGCACCATTACCATAGTGTAGTGTATGTGTGAGAACGTGGACTTTTGCATCGTCCCAAGGTGTAAACTCACCATCCATCCAAATATATTTTGCTTTATCCATTGTTATACTCCACGACAAGCTGTGTATAAGCTCATCAAAATTAATGGATTATTCTATCTAAAAAGCTGTTAATAGTCGATTATGTAAAGTGGAAGGAAATCTGCAAATGCTGTAGCGAGTCATGTAGGCTCTATCATGAGGGTTAAGGTGGGTCAAATTGACCCATCTAGGATATCTTAAATCACCCCTCCTGCATTTACTCCCCATGTGGTTCTCCATCTGCTTTTTACTAAACTTAGTCCAGCTATGGCTATAAGTATATTTGCAGCGATAAGCATAAATCCGATGGTGTAATCTCCAAATATCAACGTAGATGCGCCAAGTATCTCTAAGATAGCCACACCACCAAGTCCACCTGCTGCTCCGATGATACCTGTCATGATACCTATGTCTTTGGCAAATCTTTGCGGTACAAGTTGGAAGACTGCACCATTGGCCATACCAAGATTTGCCATGATAAGAAACATGACAATGATATCAAGCCAGAAGGGTAAAGGTATAAAAGTATTGATAATGATCAGTACGATGACTGAGGTTAGAAAAATGTAAAGTGATTTGATACCCCCGATTTTATCAGCGATAGTACCACCCACAGGTCTGAGCATGGCACCAGCCATAATACAAAATGCGGCAAAATAACCTGCCACGACATGAATGTTATCTTCACCTAACACTTCTAAGCCGAAGAGTTCCATCTCATCAAAATACATGGCCATGAGATAGACTTTCATATACACTGCAAAACCTACGAATGTTCCAAAACTTACTGCGTAAAAGAGGTTAAACCACCAGGTATCTCTGTCTTTGAGTAGTCTAACATAGTCTGATAGTTTTTTAACCCTTGGGGTATAGACACCTTTTGGTGCATCTTTTGCCATCAAAATATAGGTTATGAATACAAGAGAAGAGAGTATACCTGCGAATAAGAACACAGATTGCCATCCCCATAATTCTGCGATCTTAGGTGCAAAAAGAAAACCAAGTACCACACCCATGTTTCCTATGCCTGCGATACCAAGTACGACACCTTGTAACCTTGCTGGGTACCATTGCCCCGCTTGTGGCAAGGCTACAGCAAATGATGCACCTGCAAACCCTAAGCCTACACCCACAAATAGCAATTCATCATAAGAGATATGTTCACCAAAAGATGCAACATAAAACAGAGTAGCCATGACGATAGCTTGTGCGATCAAAGCAGTTTTTTTAGCTCCGATGACACCGACAAAGTACCCAAGTAGTATACGTAGTAATGCCCCTGAAAGTATGGGGACAGAAAGCATGGTGGCACTCTCAGAAGCGGTCATTTGAAATCCATAAGAAGCCATAGTATCTGATATCTCTGTCGCAAGTGGCCCTAACATGGTCCAAACCATAAAACTAAAATCAAAATATAAGAATGCTGCAAACAATGTTGAGGGACTTCCTTCTCCCTTTAATTTATTAAAACCTATCATTTTCTCTCCTTTAGCTTAAATGTATAGTGCAGTATACAATATATTTATACAGTTATTTTATATATGTTGATTAATAATTATACAAATTAATGTATATAATATATACAAATATAGGATATACTTTTTAAATAAGATGATTAAAATAAAAGGAGCTAGCATGAGAATCACGCGATTAATACTATTTTTTATTGCTACCCTGCTACTTTATATTATAGCTATGTTGGGTATGCTTATCTCTTATTCCTATTCTAAAGGTTGGATACTTGCAGACTTTGAATTTATCGATGCCAAACAAGCCATTGTGTTGATCTCAAAAGATGATAATGTCACACTGCTTGATGTGAGAACAATAGGTGAATATGACAATAGACACCTTAAAAATGCTATACATATACCTGTACAAAAATTAAGTAGTAGTTTAAATACACTACAAGAGATTAAAAATAAACGTATTGTAGTCTATTGTAGATCTGGAAGTAGAAGTATTAAAGCATCACGTATTTTGGAAGAAAATGGATTTACACCGCTTAATGTTGAGGGTGGAATCATAGAACTTATGCATAACGATGCTGTACTAGAATAGGTAATAAGTTACAGTTTATATAGATGAGGTTGTTATAATATAAGTATAATATTTTTATGGAGACATGATGCGTAAACAATTTATCCGTTATTCACTTTACAGTTTTTTTGGGATAGTACTTTTATCCCTTTCCCACCATCCTTTGGTATGGTTATTGGTTCCCTTTGCGCTACTTGTTGGGGTAGGGTTGTATGATATGCAGCAGACTCAACATACCCTTAGACGTAATTTCCCTCTTGTTGGTCGTATGCGTTGGGTACTTGAAGCACTTCGTCCTCCTATACGTCAGTATTTTATAGAATCAGACATAGATGGTGTGCCCATCAGTAGAATGCTTCGAGGTCTGGTTTACAGACGTTCAAAAAAAGAGGTAGATACCCTTCCTTTTGGTACGAAGATGGATACCTATGAACCTGGATACGAGTGGATAGGCCATTCCTTAAAAGCATTGGATATTAAAGCGTTAGAGGAAGATCTTCGGGTAAACATAGGTTCTTCTCAGTGTATGCAGCCTTACAGTGCCAGTATTTTTAATATCTCTGCTATGAGTTTTGGAGCTTTAAGTCAAAATGCCATTATGGCATTGGGTCATGGCGCGAAGATAGGTCACTTTGCACATAACACAGGTGAGGGAGGTCTTAGCCATCATCATTTAGACACAGGTGCAGATCTTATATGGCAGATAGGTACAGGGTATTTTAGTTGTAGAGATAAAAATGGAGACTTTGATCCCAAAGAGTATGCGCAAAAAGCACAAAAACCGCAAGTTAAGATGATAGAACTCAAACTTTCCCAAGGTGCCAAACCTGGACATGGGGGCATTTTACCTGCAGATAAGAACAGTGAAGAGATAGCACAAATACGAGGGGTCGAAGCGCATACGCGTATAGACTCCCCACCCACACATTCTACGTTTGATACACCTCTTGGGTTGCTAACATTCATACAACAACTGCGTGAACTGTCAAATGGAAAACCTATAGGATTTAAACTGGCAATTGGTCAGAAAAATGAATTCATTGCTATTTGTAAAGCGATTGTCCAAAGTAAGATATATCCGGATTTCATCACAGTTGATGGTGGGGAAGGTGGGACAGGGGCTGCACCGCTGGAACATACCAACTCAGTAGGGATGCCTTTACGTGAGGCATTGGCATTTGTCTCTGATACCCTCATCGGGTTTGGTATTAAAAAAGAGATAAAGATCATCGCATCTGGTAAGGTCATTACAGGGATGGATATGATCAAGTTACTCGCCCTTGGTGCAGACCTTTGTGCCAGTGCAAGAGCCTATATGCTTTCACTCGGGTGTATACAAGCATTACAGTGTCATAAAAATAACTGCCCTACAGGGATAGCCACACAAGATACTGTTCTCTCTAAGGGGCTAGTCGTGACAGACAAAAAACAGCGTGTGGCAAACTACCATAGTGAAACACTGCACTCCTTTAAAGAACTTCTTGCTTCTGCAGGGCTAGACAGTCCAGATAAGTTGGCACGAACACATATCTATCAAAGGGTGAACCGTACAGAGTATCATCGTTATGATGAGTTTTTCCCACCTTTCAGTGAGGGAGCACTACTAAACCCTCCCTATCCCCCTTCGATGGAACGATATATCCTTCAAAGTACAGCAGAACACTTTTAGTTCTGTGCTTAATCATTCACAGTCTATCCCACTTCTTTTTGACACTATAAATATTATATTAATCATCATTAAAAACAATAAGTTACTATTACATACAATATAGTGATTAAATATTATACAATAATTTGTTCATAAAATATTCTATTGCTGTTATAATTCACTCACAAACATTAAAAAAGGATTTTAAATGGCAAAAGCGTTAATGAAAAAAGTACTAAGCTTAGGATTTGGTTTAAGTTTGGTTGCAACTGCTGCTATGGCAGCTCCAGAGAAAACAGATTTGAAGATAGGGTTTATCGCACTGACTGACTGTGCACCCATAGTCGTGGCAAAAGAAAAAGGTTTCTTTAAAAAATATGGACTTAATGTTCACGTAGCAAAAGAGGGTGGGGGTTGGCCAGGAATACAGCAAAAGGTCATCTCTGGTGAGTATGACTTTTCACACGCACTTGCAGGTATGCCGATCGCTGCAACGATAGGTATCAATGGAGATGCACATTTACAAGCACTTTTATCGTTAGACTTTAACGGTAATGCGATCACTTATGGTAATAACATCATTAAAGAGATGGAAAAATATGGTTTAGATAAAACTGAAAGACCAGTTTCAGCTGCAAGTTTAAAAAAATACATCGATGCAAAACATAAAGCAGAAGGTGAGAACTATAAACCACTTAGTTTTGGTATGGTGCACCCCGTATCGACTCACAACTATGAGTTACGTTACTGGATGGCAGCATCAGGCATCGTGCCAGATACGGACTGTACGATCAAACCATTTCCCCCACCAACTATGCCTTCTAACTTGATCGCAGGGAACATTGAAGGGTACTGTGTTGGTGAACCTTGGAACTCTAGAATTGTACTAAAAGGTAAAGGGTCAGCACTGGTTACAAACTACGACATCTGGAACAATAACCCGGAAAAAGTACTTCAGGCAAGAGCAGACTTTATAGAAAAAAACCCGGAGACAACAAAAGCGGTGATGAAAGCCATCGTCGAAGCACAAATGTGGCTGGATGCATCATGGGAAAACAGAGAAGAAGCGATTGGATTCTTGGCTAAAAAGAATTATGTAAAAGCACCTAAAAATGTACTTAGAAAGTCGATGAGTGGAACTTTTCTTTATACCAAAGGGGTAGACAGTTCAAATCCGATGTTTAACACCTTTGCAAACTACTATGCAGCGTATCCATTCTACTCACACGGTATGTGGTTTATGACGCAAATGTATAGATGGGGTCAGATTGATAAGCCTATCGATATGAAAAAAGTGATCGAGTCTGTGTATAGACCAGATCTGTTTGCAGAAGTTGCAAAAGAAGTAGGGTATACACTTCCTCCATCAGCTTGGAAAAAAGATGGTGTAGATGAGTATAACAAATTCATCGATGGTAAAGTATGGGATCCTAACAAAGCAGTTGAGTATATCTTTGATGCTGAGGTAGTAAATTCAAAAGTAAGTAAAGAAGACCTACTGAAAGCAAATGACTGGAAAGTGGAGACTGCTCAACCAGAGTATGTGTGTCCTTACGGTCCTGCTGGATGTGCAGACCCTAAGTTTGTGACCAAGAAATAAACTTAGAAATAAACGTAAATACAAAGCATTATGCTTTGTATTTACAAGTGCCTGAAGTGGAATTACCTCCTTTATGAATGTGTTATGACTCATTTCCACACTTCAGGTACCTGTAAATACAAAGATGTCAACCCTTAAGAATCTTCAAGAACCATAGTTTATGCCCCTTATAGAGGCCAGAACTATGTCAAAGTATGAGAGGATTTTTAAGAGTTCACATTAAAGGAGAAAAAATGAACAATGAACTTGTAAAAAAAATAGTCTTACCTCTTATAGTATTTATCGCTATTTTAGGAGTATGGACAGGTATCGCTAATGTAGTGGAAGATTTTCCCACACCTGCGAATACTTATGTAGCAGCTTTTGGTGGTGAAAATGCAGAAGGCGATGAAGTAGAAGGTGTTTTAGCAGATCCTTTTTATGTTGAAAACCAAGATGATAAAGGTGTATTTTGGCAGATATTAGAATCACTTAAAAGAGTCTTTGGAGGATTTGCATTGGCACTCATCTTTGGTATTCCATTAGGATTACTCATAGGTATGAGCAAAAATGCTCAGTATGCTTTTGATCCGTTTATACAGATATTTAAACCTGTATCACCATTGGCTTGGTTGCCCNTGTTATTGTTTATCTTCCAAGATATCAATATGACAGCGATTTCGACTATTTTTATCACCTCTATCTGGCCGATTATCATTAANACGGCTTTGGGTGTACGTTCGGTCAGTGAAGACTACATGAACGTAGCAAAGGTTTTAAGATTTACACCTCTTGAAAAAGTAGTACAGATCATCTTACCTGTAGCCGTACCATACATCTTTACAGGAATGAGACTCTCACTGGGGATCGCTTGGTTGGTTATCGTGGCAGCGGAGATGTTAACAGGTGGTATCGGTATAGGATTCTGGATTTGGGATGAGTACAACAACTTGGCATATGACAACATCATCATCGGTATTATTTTGGTTGGATTAGTAGGATTTATCTTAGATGTGATGATGGGTAAAGTGGCAGATTTCTTTGATTATACAAAAAAAGGTAGAGCGTAATGAGTGAGTTTTTAAGTTTAAAAAATATTGAAAAGAGATTCCCTATTCCTGGGAAAGATGACTATATAGCAGTGACGGATGTCAATTTGGAAATTAAGAGAAATGAGATCATCTCGATCATAGGGCACAGTGGATGTGGTAAATCTACGTTACTCAATATGATCTCAGGTCTTGACAGACAATCAGAGGGAAATATCATCCTTAAAGAACAAGAGATTACAGGACCAGGCCCAGATAGAGCAGTAGTGTTTCAAAACCACTCTTTGCTACCATGGTTAACAGTGTATGGAAACATAGAGATGGCAGTCAAAAAAGTAATGCCTGAACTAGACGCTCAAGCACTTCGTGAGCGTGTAGAGAAATTTATCTCTATGGTAAACCTGGATCCTGCTAAAGACAAACTTCCAGGTGAGATATCTGGAGGTATGAAACAGCGTGTGGGTATCGCAAGAGCACTTTCTATACAGCCTGATGTCCTGTTGATGGATGAACCGTTTGGTGCGCTTGACTCGCTTACTAGAGCCAACCTGCAAGAGCATTTGATGCGTATACAGGAAAATGTGAAAAACACGGTTATCATCATCACGCATGACATAGATGAAGCTGTACTGCTTAGTGACAGAGTCATTATGATGACCAATGGGCCAGAAGCCACCATAGGTGAGATACTGGAAGTGAACTTGGAACGTCCAAGAAACAGAGTAGAACTTCAGCATGATGAGGAGTATATTAGATGTAGAGAAGCGATATTGAGTTTCCTCTATGAAAAATTTGCCAAAGAAGATGAATAACTTTGGCTCAAATAGTAGTGAAATATCTAAAAGGAATAAGTGATGAAAGAATTTATAAAAGTATATGAAGAGAACCAGGAAGACATAGAAAAATTCATCATTACAACCTTGAAAAATAATGGCTCCATTTTGGCAGAAACATCTAGTAACTATAAAAAGGTTTTTAAAATCTTCCCTTCTATGGAGTTGTTGTATGTGACGGATTCAGAGTATACACAGTGTGCTCCAAATGTGTTTAGAAATAAAATAGAAGTATCGGCCAAAGGTAAAAGCAGAGCGTACCTTAGTACAAAAGTCATGCAAAAAGAAGATGATTTCTTCATCTCTACCCCTTACCTCAGTTCTACAACGGGACGTACATGTATCACTGTGATGAAAAAGGAAGAGGGCAAGTATATTTTTATGGATTTCAGGCTTTCAGCTTTACTCGGAAGACTTGGCTTGGTAGAGATGAACCCTGCATTTAATGAATTTACCACATTTTTTTACAAAGCAGTAGGTTTCTCGTTGATGGCATTTGCTTTTTTTGCTATCATCTATGCCATTTTTGGGTACATATCGGGTATTTTTATCAGTGGTGACTTCTCACTTGATGCCATCTTTAAACCTATAGTAGCTCTTACTTTGGGCTTGGCTATTTTTGACCTTGCCAAAACGATTTTGGAAAGAGAGGTTTTCTTTAAAAATTACAGTAAAGAATCTGAAGATGCTAATGTATTGACTAAGTTCTCCATCGCTATTATCATCGCACTTTCTATTGAAGCTTTGATGGTTGTGTTTAAGATTGCTTTACATGATTATTCGCAGATGATCCATGCGCTTTATTTGATTATGGGGATTGCATTGATCATCGTTTCTTTGGGTATTTATAGTTATTTGTCACGAAAGTAGAAAGCAGTATGAAAAAATTATATAAATATAGACCATGATTTTGAAGAATCAATAATAAACTAAAGGATTGAGATTATGAAGGAAATATCATTAAGAGGAAGAGCATATCCAAGTGATTTAAATCATTCAGGAACCGTTTTTGGCGGTTGGATTATGTCAAAGATGGATAAGGCGGCTTCTATCGCAGTGGAAGATATAGTGAATTCGGGTGCGGTTACTGTATCTGTAACAGATTTAAATTTTTTGAAACCTATTAGAAATGGTGATATAGTGACAATATATACAGAGATTATAAAAATTGGCAACACTTCCATACAAATAAATGTAGAGGTAATGGTACGTTGTAAAGAATCTCATGAAGAGTATAGTGTAACAAACGCAATTTTTACATTTGTCACACTAGATGAAGATAGAAAGTCAATCAATGTGCGAGATGTCATTCGTGATGACATAAATGATGATGTGAAAAAATTACTATGATTTTTCTAGTAAAATAAGTCTTAAATCTGAGTTATGCAGGCAGGTAATACGCTACAGAGATAAGTGAAATTACAGTTAATAGCCAAACAGTAGGTATCAGTCTATACCGTAACTTGACATCTTTGAGTCCCATAAAATAGTCAATCACCAGTTGTCCTTTGATAAAAGTACTCACCAATAAAACAGAAACAACCAGTGGGCTGATATAGTTTAAATAGCCTAACAAAAAGGCAAAAAGCGTGAGCAGTACCAAAGTAATCCAGACTATTTCCAGAGTGTTTTTGATGAAGTTGTTTTGCATAATAACCCTTTATCTTATAATGTAAATAAGTGGAAAAAGTACGATCCACAAGAGATCAACCAAATGCCAGTACGATGCACCTGTTTCAATGCCGCTATGGTCATCTGATGTATAGCCCACTGTCTTTGTTTTTTGATAAATGTTCCATAAGATGATAATCCCTAAGAGAACATGCATAAAGTGAAACATGGTTAAGAGCAGATAGAACATGAAAAAGGTATTGGTGCTGAGTGTGATGCCTACGCCAAAGATATGGGAAAATT
>JGI24023J19991_10000900_pt1 | contig 23410 bp, 20 predicted proteins | sample Cruoilmetagenom1_FD_19991 | JGI IMG/M metagenome (IMG submission 19991) | reverse complement strand
TTTTTTTGGTTTTTCTGCACTGGCATGCACAGCGTGGGCTGGAAACCTAGTATCCCGGCATGATCCGAAAGCGCCAAACTCTTGACCGTCTTCGCCCCTATGTTCCTGGGAAAGCCCAGGGTTTCGCTGTCACCGCCGCGAGACTGGCATCAAATGAACGTGCGCATGGGCCGTCTGCTCATGTGCGGGCCGCGATCGTGGCGGCGGCAAGTACCGCGCACCGTTACCCGGACAATGATGCGATGGCCTTGTGTACTGCGCTGGCAAAACACTACGGCGTGGGAACTGATCAGGTTATTGCAGGTGCGGGATCATCCGAACTCCTCCTGACCTGCGTTTTGGCTACTGTCGATGCTGGAACCGAAGTCGTGTACCCCTGGCCGTCTTTTGTGCTGTACCCACTTTTGGCAGATCTTGTGGGAGGAAAGGGAATATCTGTTCCTCTTTCCGGTTGGGAACAAGACCTCTCGGCTGTGGCAGAGCGAGTCGGACCCAAAACGCGTGTGGTCTTTCTTTGCACGCCGAACAACCCAACGAGTACAGCAATATGCCCAGGGGAGCTTGCGGCATTCCTCGCGGGCATTCCTGAAGATATTCTTGTGGTACTCGATGAAGCCTATGGCGAATATGTGGTGGGGGAAGGATTTGCCGGCGGATTGGATTTCCTTGCAGACCACCCCAACCTGCTGGTCCTGCGTACTTTTTCAAAGGCTTACGGACTCGCCGGTTTGAGAGTGGGATACGGAATCGGGCACCCTGCCACGATAGCCATCCTGCAAAAGGCCCGTCTTCCCTTTACGCCGAACGCTGTTGCACAAAGTGCTGCGTTGGCTGCTCTTGCAGCACCTGATGAGCTGAGGATGCATGTCAACGATGTGGCGTATGAACGCGAACGGATGCGGAAAGAAATCGAGGTGGAGACGCCAGTTTCTCAGGCGAACTTTCTTTGGGTGCCGCTTCCAGGTCGTGCGGAATCGTGTGTGCAGGCCTGTGAGGCAGCAGGTGTCCTTGTACGCGCAATGGGACCCGATGCCTTGCGTGTCACTGTGGGGGAAGCCGAGGAAAATAACCGTTTCCTGACCGTCATGGAAGGCATGTGAGGGTGACGGTACCGTGTTCTTGGGCCACTCTGAAACTGTCTTTTCTGAAAAGAGTGCTGTAGAGAGTGCTGTGTGGAAAAGTCGACTCTCCGGAGGAAGAGTGGGGACGAAGAGCGCGGACGATTGCGCAGAAAAAGCACTGAGAACAAGTCGAAAGCAACTGCGTGATCGAGCTGTATGACGTGGTAAATGCAGGTAGATGCGTGTAAGTGCAACAGAGTATCTTCACTGTTTCTTTTTTTTGGCATTGCGCACTTTTTTGATGTGGGGTGTTGTGTCAAGAGAGCCAAAGAAGCCAAGAGAGCCGGGAGACGAGAAGGGCCTGAGAAAAAATGTGTTTGTCCAGAGCGTTATGCCTGCTTTTCCAGGGCCGATCAGGGGGAAGTGAATGGGAGAACGCGGCGGCTGATCTGGAAAGAACGCGCAGAGAAAATTTATCGAGGATATGTCGAGCGTGGAACGTCTGGGCTGCCTGCTGAAACGGCTCAGATGGTGGTGAATGCCAACAAGATTGTTCTGACGCTCATTCCGTTTGCTGCCTCTGTTGCTTTGTATTATTTGGCGCGAGGCGGATTTATTGTTGCAATAATGCTTGGGGCTGTTTCGTTTTTTCTCCCGTATTTTCCTTTTTTCCTACGGAATCAGCATCCGGAGATGCGTGCGCACATTGTCCTGGGGATTGGGGCGACTTGTTTGCTCATTCTCACGGTCTTTTATGGTTATTCGTGGCGCTACATCCTTCCCCTGTTTGCTGTGTTGCCCATTGTAGCGGTTGTTCTTCTTGGAGTACGTCCCGCATTGTTCTGGGCTTTTATGACGTCTTTAATGCAGTCTACTCTCGGTGCAATGTTTTACTTGAGCGGCTTGTCTACTGTGAAGCTCCCCCCCGATGCTTTCACTTTGTACTTCTTTCATGGGTGTTTCTTTTTTATGGTTACCATGGAAATGCTTATGGCAAAAAATGAGGCTGTACAGCATATTCGTGAAGTCCGAGAGAGCAAAATGGTGATTGAGCGACACGGTCACGAACTCGAAAAAGCACGTGATTTGGCAGTGGCAGCCTCGCGTCGCAAAGACGAGTTCTTGAGTAATGTGAGTCATGAAATTCGCACTCCTTTGAATGCTGTGCTCGGTATGTCGGAACTTTTATTAGACCATAAACTCACCTCTATTTGTCATCGATATGTGCAGTCAATCCAGTCGAGTGGCGAGTCTCTTTTGCGGGTTGTTAACGATATTATCGATTTATCAAAGATTGAAAATGGCCGGATTGATATCGATAATGTTGACTTTCGCTTGCAAGATACAGTGTGGGATGTCCGACGTCTTTTTGAAGGGAAAGCGCGGGAGAAGTGCATTTTTTTGGAATGCAAGGTGTTGGCGCATGTCCCTGAAATCGTGGCGGGCGATCCTGTGCGCTTGCGTCAGATTTTGGCGAACCTTGTGAGTAATGCCGTGAAGTTTACCGGTCGGGGTGGTGTCACGATCTGTGCGCGAGAAGCTCGGAGAAAAGGACAGAGGGAAGAGGGAGTGTTCTGGGCGCGTTTTGAGGTGGTCGACACGGGTGTTGGCCTGTCTCCAGAGCAGCAGGTATCTGTCTTTCGCCCTTATGTACAGGCGAATGAGAGTGTATCGCGTTCTCATGGGGGAACTGGGCTTGGTTTGGCGATTTGCCGGCAGCTTACGGATCTGATGGGTGGCGTGATCGGTGTGGAAAGTATGGCGGGAAAGGGTGCCACTTTTTGGTTTGAGCTTCCTTTTGAAGTTACTCCTTCGGGGTATACCGTCAAAGAAGACGCCGATGACGGTCCTGATTGTCTTGTCGGGCGTCGAGCGATCGTGGCACATGCGGACTCCCTGACGAGGAATCTCCTTGGGCGTCATCTTCGCTCGTGGGGTATGGAGGTAGAAGAGAGTGCCGACGGGGAGTCGGCATTGCTGATGCTTGCGGATTTTTGCCAAACCGGAGATCAGTTTTCACTTGCTCTTCTGGCTGCGCACCTTCCTGGTCAAAATGGGCTGGCTATTGCGAAACAAGTATCGGATGTGCCGGCGCGTTTCGGCAGGCCTGTTGTATTGCTTTTGGAAAGTGGTCCCCGGCTTGATGAAACAGATGAGCGGGATCGTAATGATGTGGCAGGAACACTTTCATTGCCTGTTTCCGCCGGCATAATGCGCGACTTAATTATGAGAGCAGTGCGGACGCGCTTGGACCGAGTGCTTCTCGAACCTGGCGACGTCGTGGATCCCAGAGACAATGGCGAAAAGGAGCTGGACCTTTTTGTGATGGTTGTGGAGGACAACCAGGTGAATCGAAGAATTGCTTTGGCGCAATTGTCGAAGTTGGGATGTGCTGTGGTTTCCGCCAATAACGGTGCTGAAGCACTCGAAGTGTTTCAACGTGAAGGGGGAAAAGTGGATCTTATCTTGATGGATTGCCAGATGCCGGTGATGGACGGGTTTGAAGCGACGCGTGGCATCCGCCATCAAGAAATTGTGCTCGGGAGGAATCCTGTGTCGATTATTGCGATGACAGCGAATGTCATGGCGCAAGACCTGGAACTTTGCCGGGCGGCAGGAATGGACGATCATCTTGCCAAGCCTTATACATCTGCGCAGCTCCGGTTGGTATTGGAGCACTGGCGACCGCGCCGTTCGGCTGTTTTTTCTTTCTTGGGGCCTGGGTCAGGATCTCAAGGGCGTAAAAAAGACGAGGAGAACAAACATCAAGAACATGCGAGTTCGGAAGGCTTCGTGGGAGAGGGTGCTGTAGAGAAGGAAGGTGAGTTCCAGGGAGAAAACTTTGGGGAAAGGACATTTTCTGGGGACGTGTTCGTTACGCGGGAAATTGATCGGTGAGCGTGCAAAACCTACTTTCCTCGGCGAAGAGAGGGGAAGAAAACCGGAAAAGAAGGGATGGGAGGTCCGGGTTTTTTTTGTTGTCCGACTGGCGGACAAGCCGCTGGCGAAGTACCCTCGAGTCTTTTCTCAATGGGGGTACTGATCGAGAAGATGCCGATGATGTGGCTTTGGCCCGTCTTATCAACGGCTACCTACTGGTGCTTGTGCCGATTGTCCTCGCCAACCTTTTGTTCTTTGCATTTATTTCAGATATGTATGCAGTTGGTTTGGTTGGAAGCGTGACGCTGTTTTTGATGGGGTTGCGCTGGGGGGTGTGTCATCTGCGGAATCTCAGATTTGTTGGACACATTTTTCCGGGAGCTGCGCTTCTTACGCTGAGTTTTCTCATAGTTGGGTACGATCGACAGTATTCCATGGCGATCTGGAATTTGGTGCTTGTTCCTGGCTTGGCAGTCCATCTTTTGGGAGTACGTTCCGGGATGGCCTGGGGAGTAGCGGCCTTTGTCATGCTTACCTCTACACATATTCTCTTTCCTGCAGCACAGGAGCGAGAGGGCATCGATGTTGTGTTCACGGTGTGGGGTACTTTTGTTTTTCTCTTCGTTGTTGTCTCTGTGGGGGTTGCGGCACGGCGTTCTGTGGACCACCAAGTTGTTGCGCTTGAAAAAACTGAAGCCACGATCAGAGAGCAACTTGACGAACTGGCCTCCGCTCGGGATGAGGCAATGCGGGCGTCCGCGACAAAGAGTGAGTTTCTTGCAAACATGAGCCATGAAATCCGCACTCCAATGGGGGGGATATTGGGGATGGCGGAGCTTCTACTTGAAGTGCCTCTCGAAGAAGAGCAGCGAGAACTTGTGGAGGCGGTGCACGCGGGGGGACGTTCCCTACTCAGTATCATCACTGATATTTTGGACTATTCGAAATTGGAGGCGGGAATGTTCCATCTTGAAAGCATCCCGTTTTCGATGCGGGAGATAGTCTCGGAATCCATTGCGCCCTACCTTGATATTGCGCATGAAAAGGGACTGTCTTTTTCGACGCGCGTCGACCCTTCAGTGCCCGCTGCTGTGTTGGGTGATCCTGCTCGATGTCGCACGATCGTGTCGCACCTCATAGGGAATGCAGTGAAATTCGTGGAGACTGGGGGAGTGCGGGTCGATGTCGATGTCGTGCCTGGAGAGTCCGGGGGGGATACGGAAAAGGACGCGGAGGGTGTGGAAGGCCGGACGGAAAAGCTGTGTATTTTTGTAGAAGATACTGGTCCTGGTATTCCTGTTGCTAGTCGTTCTGAGGTGTTAGAGCCTTTTGTGCAGTTGGATGGGTCGGCGACACGTCGACATGGCGGCATAGGGCTTGGTTTGGCGATTGTGCGGGGTTTGCTTCGACAGGCGCGGGGAGATATTTCTATCGGGGAGAGCGCCGAAGGTGGAACACGTGTCGAGGCATGGTTTCCATTGCGGAAGGCCGAACTGTTTCCAGAAGAAGTAGAAGCCTCTTCGTTTTCTATGTCGAATAAGAAAAATGCCCGTTTCCCGGGTCTTCGCATTTTGGTTGTGGAGGATAACCCGGTGAATTTGCGACTGGCAATCGCCCATTTAGAGCGGTTTGGTTGTATGGTGCAAATAGCTGGAAATGGCGTAGAGGCCCTTGATATTTTGTCTCATCAGGGCGAGACCCTCATCGATCTTGTCTTCATGGATTGTCATATGCCGGTTATGGATGGGCTGGAGGCTGCGCGGCGTTATCGAGAACGGGAAGAGGGGAATCGCTTACCGATCATTGCGATGACGGCAGATGCTGGTTCTGAAGAAATTGCTCATTGTTATGCCATGGGGATGGATGATCACATTTCAAAACCCTATACGACAGTGGAGCTTGCTGCTGTCTTGCAGAAATGGGAGAGGAAACCGCGTTTGAGCGCGGGAGATTCACCGTGTCCGCGCACGCTTTAATGTGCTGTTCGAAGATGGACTCACGCCGAAATGCCATTGGGAAGCTCCTGATGGGAAGCTGTACGATGACGGTCAATGCGCGATGGGAAAGTAGACGCAACAAAATGCACGCAAAGGCAACAGCGTGAGGATGGCATTGAGGGTGCGAGTGCTGTTCGAGAGGTATGCTCAATGTATTTTCATTTGATGGGCGAAAAAGGGCATGAACAGCTTGTTTTTTGCCATGACCCGAGTGTGGGTCTGCGTGCAATCATTGCTGTGCACTCCACGGTGCTTGGGCCGTCGCTCGGTGGATGCCGTTTTCGCCCATACCAGACTGAGCGAGAGGCTGTGATAGATGTATTACGCCTTGCTGAGGGAATGACGTTGAAGGCCTCTGCTGCAGGATTAGACCTTGGCGGAGGAAAGGCCGTCATTTTTGGTGACCCGGCTGTTGACAAGTCAGAAGAGTTGTTGCGAGCGTTTGGCCGGCATGTGGACGCGCTTGGGGGGCGCTATATTACGGCGGAGGATGTCGGAACGACCCGCGAAGACATGGACCTGATACGACGGGAAACCAAGTGGGTGACTGGAGTATCTGATGTTTTCGGTGGCGGAGGAGACCCTTCTCCTGCGACTGCATATGGAGTTTTGCAGGGCATGCACGCAACCGCTCTGTCGCGTTGGGGAGACGATAGTCTGCATGGCCGGCATGTGGCAGTGCAGGGTGCAGGAAAAGTCGGTGCTGCTCTTGTTGGTCTGCTGGTAGAAGCAGGATGCCGTGTCACGGTGGCGGACGTCGATCAAGCAGTCGTGCAGCGCTGTGTGCGTGAGCACGGCTGCGAATCCACAGGATGGAAAAACATCTTATCTTTGGATTGCGATATTTTGGCGCCTTGTGCGCTGGGGGGCGTTTTTTCTCTCGACAATCTGGACTGGGTCAAGGCTCAGACCATTTGTGGTGCAGCAAATAATCAGTTGGTGACAGCAGACGTGGCAGTAGAAATGTCGAAAAGAGGCATTCTTTACGCGCCGGATTTTATTGTGAATTCGGGCGGGATCATTAGCGTGGGGGCTGAGCTGGAAGGATATAACGCGGAGAGGGTGCGTCAACAGTGTGACGGTATTCGGGACACCACGCTGCGTGTGTTGGGTGAAGCCGAAGAAGCAGAGATTTCAACAGATGAGGCGGGAAAAAAAATCGCGTGGGAGCGTGTGGAGAAAATAGCGCGTGTGCACCGGATACGGCGTCCATTTTGAGCAGTTGCGAAGTCGAAGTCGGTTCCTGCAGGAGAAAAAAGAGAGTTTCTCGTCCCAGTGACATGTCACGAAGACGAGAAACTCTGAAGGTGCTGTTTGAAGTTGTGGCGAGAAGAGGTATCTTCTCGTTCTGCGCTGCTATTCGGTGACTTTTTCAAATGCCTCTCGGACACTGTCGAGCCATCGTACTTCTGCCTCAGTGTGCTCAATGGCAGCATCGATCAGAAGGCGCTGGATTGGGACAGCCCTTTCTTCTGGTTGTTCATTCTGCAGAAGAATGGCACGTCGTCGCATGAGCATTCGTAGCTGTTTTGCGTAGGCTAGTCGGTACTCTTCGAATAGGTCGACGAGCTGGTGTGTGGGCTCATGACCGAGTAAGTACAGTCGCAAATAGATTTCATCTCTGAGCGGACGAATCTTCACGCTTCCTTCTCGAGACCACGTGTCGAGTTCTTTTTCACCTTGCGGTGTAATGCTGTAGAGCTTTCGTTCGGGCTTTATTGGATCGAGATCGACGCTTAGCATCCCTTTTTTGTAGAGGGATTCTAGTGACTGATGCACCTGGCCATAGTTCAAAGGCCAGAAGTCGCCGAAAACTTCCTCGAAGGCCGATTTCATAGCGTAAGGATATCGTGGTTGTTCTTTTGCGAGCGCTAGGAGCGCATGAGAGAGGGACACCGATTGGACTCCAATAGCGGGTATTGCCGCAAAACCAATCTACACTTTTATGTATACCAATCTACACTTTTATGTATACCAAATTTGGTGCGGTACTGTCATCTCTTGTGTGTGATGAAGCACATCTGTTTTTTGCTTGAGACAAAAATGAATATTGTGTGGAAGGATGAATGAGAAGAGATTCTCGGTTTCATGATCCAAGGGGATTTCGACGAGTTTCGCAGAGGCTTTTTGCGTTTTTTGCAGAAAAAAATGCTTTTCCCAGAGAAGCGTAGAGGAACTACGCAAAGCCTCTGCAATCATTTTTCCGAAAGGGACGTGTTGTGAGAGGTGAGCAGCAGCAAAAGAAAAAGTGGAGAACACGTGCACGCATCTCTTCGCCCGAGAAGCGCAAGGCTGACAAACACCAGCCGAACCCACGCAAAAGGAAAAGAGAGGGGATAGAGGACAGAGCTGTTGATTTTTATTGGCGTCCCGGATGCCCGTACTGCTTCTTGCTGGAACGGAGACTTCGTCGCCGTGGAGTTTCTTTGCGCAAGTACGATATTTGGCAGGACGATAAAGCGCGAGCGCTTGTACGGAAAGCCAACAATGGAAACGAAACTGTCCCGACTCTTGTGGTGGGGGAAACCGTGATGGTGAATCCTGCGCCACGTGAAGTCTTTCGTGTGCTTGTGGCGGAAAATTCTGAAAAAGAGAGACGTGAGAAGACGGCATAGTCCACGTCTCCTGAGATAATGACTTTGTAGTGGAATGCTGTCATTTATGTTTTGCTGGGGTCGTTCTGGAGCGGTGTTTCTGCAGTGAAGAGGCAGAGGATTTCGCGTGGGACTGTCCGGTGGGGGTGTCCGCTGAAGTGTCTGATGGGGTTGTCCAATGGGAAAAGAAGCACTCGTGGAAGGTGTGACCTAAGGGAGTGCGGCGAACGTGCGGCGAACGTGGAAGTGGAATGGTTGCGGTGCCAAGGCAAGAATCAAGAGGGTTTGTCGTGTCTTTCGTTTTGAAGAGGCGTGTTTCGTGAGAGTTCTGCCGTCTGTGGGGCTGGTATCTTGTTGTATTAGCTAGTTTCGTCGTACGGTATCGCGGTCATTTTCTTCGTCCTTCTCCTTCTCCTTGTCCTGGTCAATCGGTCGTTGGTTGCGTGTGTCAGTCAGGAGGAGACATAATCATTCAAGTCACTCGGACCAATATCCTCATTGATTTGAGGGGTCTCAGTGTTTTTATTGTGATGTGTAGAAGGCTATTGCTGATGTCTGTCACAATACGTGTGATGTTCGCTGCCTTTGCTTTTTCCCCAGAGCGAGTCTCTGGTACCGTTTTCGTTCCCATTTCTTAAGTGCCTGGTTTCGGCGACGATCGAATGGGCATTGACCAAAGATTCAAGAGCAGTTTTACGGTCGCTGTGCACGAAGGATCGGGTCCGTGAGTATACGTGTACTTGTTGTTGATAATCAGCAGCTTTTCACTGAGGCGATGCGCACGCTTCTTGAGCTTGAAGAAGACATTGAGGTTGTGGGGGAAGCGTATGATGGGGCGACAGCGCTGGAGAAAATTCGATCTGTTCGCCCAGATGTTGCAGTCGTGGATCTTCGCATGCCGGGTTTGAACGGTATAGAGCTTGTGGAGCGCATGAAATCCGACGAAATCTCCACAAAAACCATCATCCTTACGGGAACTACGGACAATGAGTTTTTGACACGTGCTGTCGAGGTGGGCGTGGACGGCTATCTCACCAAGGATTGCGCATTGGGTGAGTTGGCGGTTGCTATCCGTAAGGTGGTGAGTGGAGAGACGGTTATTCCTTCTGGTCAGCTCAAACATCTTTTACGGAGTCTGGCTGACAGGAAACGCCGCGATCTCAGTACGGGCGCACATCTTGCTTCTTTTCTTACACCACGCGAGAAAGAAGTATTGCGTTTGCTCGTGGCCGGGAAATCGAATGAGCGAATTGCTCGAGAGCTTTATATTTCACAAAATACGGTAAGAACCCATATCCAGAATATCCTCTCAAAACTCTCAGTCCACTCCAAATTGGAAGCAGTTGCGTTTGCGGTACGTCACGATATTGTGGAAGTTGAGAGAGAGCCTACCTGAAGAAGTCTTTTCTGGAAATTGGGACGAAATAGGGGTGGAGCAGGGACTATAGGTGAACTGGGTCGATATGTGGGGAATATGGTTTTACGTGAAATAGGTCGCTATGTAGGGAATGCGGCTTTTTTTGGAGGAATTTCATAAGTCGGACTGGTATCTTGTCTCACTTGAGTCGATAAGATACGCAGCATGGGACGCACGCCGCGGTGGATTGCCGCTCTCAGTCGAAATATGGTGGCTCTTCTGAGCACGATCGCCTTTGGCGGTCTGATGTACGCTGTTCTTTTTTTAGGCATCTTATCTGCGGGTGTTGAAATTTCAAACGCGGGAAATTTCATTTTGCATGAGGATGCTGACCCAGTGGTCCTTCCCCCAATCCTGACTCCCTCAAAAGTTTATGCCGCTGATATAGAAGAGCCTGTGTGGGAGTTCAAAGCCGAGATCAACCGGCGACCCATCAAGCTTGAAGAGATGCCGCAATCCATTGTGGACGCTGTGCTCGCAGCAGAAGACGACAACTTTTTTGAACACAAAGGAGTTGATGCCAAAGCTATTATCCGGGCTTTCCGTTCAAATTTCGAGGCCGGCACGACCGTGCAGGGCGGGTCCACGATCACCCAGCAGCTTGTGAAAAATGATTTTTTCATTGATGACGAGGAGGGTGTGGCGGATCAAACTCTTGAACGTAAGATTCAAGAGGCATTTATGGCCTTGCGGTTGGAGCGCCGCCTTCCGAAAGAACAGATTCTGGAGCGCTACCTGAACACTGTCTATTTAGGGAATGGCGCTTACGGGGTGCAGTCCGCTTCCCAACTTTACTATGGGAAACCAGCGAGCGAGCTCACTATCGGAGAAGCTGCTCTCCTCGCGGGCATTATCGCTTCACCCCAGGCATGGGAACCATATACACATCCGGAAAAAGCTTTGGAGCGCCGTTCCTTGGTCGTAGATCGCCTGCACACTTTGCAGTGGATTACGAAGGCACAACGCGATGAGCTGAAAGACCAGGAACTAGTAGATCTCCCGACAGAAAAATACATACAGTTTGAGGCTTCTACCAGGGATTATTTTATCCAGACTGTGCTGATGGAACTGTTACGCGGGAACATCTTGCCTGGGAATTCCCAGGAAAAATACGACCAAGTATTTTACGGTGGGTTGGAGATCGTGACCACTCTTCGCAGCGATTTGCAAGAGTTGGCAGAGCAAGCAGTAAAAGACCATCCTCCGATCACTTCCCAGTGCAAGCGTCATACATGCGAAGCTGCGCTGGCATCTGTCGACGCGCGTACCGGAGCTGTTCTGGCACTGTACGGAGGCGAGAACTTCCAGGAAACGAAATTCAACCTGGCAACCCAAGGAAAACGGCAGTCAGGATCTTCCTTCAAACCTTTCGGCCTTATTGCCGCGCTGGAACGTGGTTATTCCCCTTACGATATTTTTGATGGGAGCAGCGGTTGTCATTACAAAGGTGACCTGTCCGGCAAGTCAGTCCAGAGCCATGGGGGTCCCATGACCCTGTGGGAGGGAACCTACCGATCAATCAACTGTGTTTTCGTGAACGTTGTCAATCAGATCGGCGCGCGAGCTGTACTCGATACGGCCTATAAACTCGGGATAGAAACCAAGCAAGGAGAATATCCTTCTGTGGTTCTCGGTGGTTTGGACCCGGGAGTTTCGCCCCTGGAAATGGCTGGGGCATATGCCACGATCGCAGCCGAGGGAGTACGTCATAAAACCCACCTCATTCAGGAAGTAAGGACATCGACCGGAGAGGTCATCTACCAGGCAACTCCAGAAGTGAGCGAGCGGGTTTTGAACGAGAACGTGGCCCGCACCGCAGTCTGGATCCTGAAAGACGTGGTCGAGAAGGGCACGGCCTATCGTCGTGGCCGGATCGGTCGCCCTGCTGCAGGCAAGACCGGGACCACCAACGATCGCAGAGACGCCTGGTTTATCGGCTTTACTCCCCAGATTGCGACCGCTGTCTGGGTAGGAAATCCAAATTCTGCCACGATGACAGGCTACTTCGGAGGGCAACTCCCAACTGCAATCTGGAACCAGTACATGACAGGCGCACACGAGGATCTTGAAATCGAAGAGTTCCACGAACCCGACCTGGTAAACTATCGGCGGGAACGGCGCATCGGAAGTTTCCGTATCCGCCCCACTCCCACCCGATCCACCCTTCCCCCCGGTGCCCCCCGCCCTCTGGTCCCCTCTTCCACCACCGCCGGACCCGGCTAACCCCACAGCCGGAGAACCTGGCTTGGCAGCCCTGTCTGCTCTTTTTTCGTAAAAATTTCTTGCTGTGTCTTTGATTTACCACGCGTAGTGAAATTTTCTTGTTCTATCTTTCTCTGTTTGCCTTTTTGAGGCATCCGAAAATTTTTCCCTGTAGCAAAAAGCAGGGAAGCGTCTCTGCTTTCGTGCTGTTCTTGTCACACTTTTATGGCATTCTGGAGTAGGACTGTCTGTTGGCATTCTTCTTGGTGTCTGTGTTTGGTCAGACGGGGGTTTCCTGCTCGGGAGGGCTTGGAAGAGACCGAGAGGAACGCGTTCCATTATGCGCGGGTTCTGGATAAGCCGTGTGATCGGTCGAGAGCTGTTTTTAGTCAGAATCCAGGTGTTTCGTGCCGGCTTGCGGGAGGCTTGGATAGGGGACGGTGCAAAGCGTGGAGAGTGTAGCGGAGAGGAGCCGGCCATTATGGAGCCTGGGGAGAGCGCTCTCGAAGGTGTGAGAAAAAGTACGCACGAATATGGCACGCGGAATCTGCAGATAGATGAGCTTGACGGGATTGCCTCTCTGCTGAAATACCTGACGGTCGAAAACGCGCTGCGGTACGTGGCTAATTGTAGGAATGTTTGTGACGCGTGCGGAGCGTTTTGAGGCAAGTACCGGGTTGACCCCGGCAGAAGTGCGGGTCGAGTTGGAGCGAGGTGGCTTCGATGTTTCCGGCGATGTTTCCGGCCTTTCCGAGGAGCAGGTTGAGAACGACCTCATCCAACTCGCAAAATGTGGAAATTGTTCGTATCGTCAGGACGTGTCGGCAGTGAAAACTCTGGCCGAAGCCCGTTGTCGCCACTATCGCTATTCCTTGACATCATCTGGCAAAACGGTGCATCAGGTCGGGTGTATTTCCAGGTTGCCGATTTGACTGAGGCGGAACGCCGTCTCCTCGACGGCACCTTTGATGCGAGTACCCACCGCCACGAAAAAGTGTCAGTGTCGCTGGCTGTACTCGACTCGATACTGCGGGATTCAGCCTGGCAGATAGGCATTATCGACCTACTCGAAGGCCTTGGCGGTCCGGTCGTGCCGTCAGCAAGTGTCCGGAAAGAACAGCAGCGTCAACGTGACGCGCTGACTGTCTGGTTTGTTGCGCAGGCAGAGGAGACAGACCCAGCCCTCGTAGATTGGGCGAAGAGGACCGTTGCGTTGACGCGGGGGGACCTGCACATTGCCCGTGCTCATTTTGAGAAGGTGCTCCGTGTGCTGCGTGCCCTTCCTGGTGAAGGTGAGCTTTTGCCTGTTTTCGCGAGCCGGATTGCCGGCGATCCGCATGGCCTCGACGGTTCGGGCAAGCTTGCCCGTGACACACTCGCGGCGGTGGTTGCCTGGCGTGGTGTGCCGCCTCCAGCCGGTGCAGAAGAGGCGCGCGCCGGCTTTGGGGACAAGTCGGGGTGGGATGCGATCGCCTGTCAGTCACTGTGCTTGTGGCGGGCATGCCAGTGCGCGGTAATGACCGGATGGCTTGGAAACTACGTGCCGCTGCCCGTGCTGCCGATGCGGAACAGCTCACGCTTGGACAGTTGCAAGAGGCACCTCTGCAGGGCATTGCCGGGCTTCCTCAAGTAGTTTGGGCGGTTGAGAACCCCGCTGTAGTGGCCGCCGCTCTTGGTCGGTTTGGGATGAACTGTCCGCCCTTGGTGTGCACGTCGGGCTGGCCGAATACCGCTGCGATTACTGCGTGCAGGCAGCTTGTGCACGGGGGAGTAGAACTTCGATACCACGGTGACTTCGATCCAGAATGGGTGCGTATTGCTGGACACCTGCAGGCGAGAGTGGGAGCAGTCCCAACTCTGATGTGTGCCGTGGACTACGAAACTGCAGTGCAGGACAGAGTCGGCGTTTTACGGTTTGACTCGGCTGATGTGCCCGGCACGCCCTGGGATCCTTCTCTCGCCGTGGCAATGGCCTACCACCAAATTCCCGTGCACGAAGAAGATGCTCTCGGTACTTTGCTCGACGCTCTCTCTTTCTGAGCATGAGGTGTTCTCGTGTCGCGCTCAGCGGTCTTTTCTGTGAGGGAGGAGTTTGCGGCTGCACTCTTTGACTGAGACTGCAAGCCTGGGCCAAAGCTGTTTTCGCATCTGTCTGCACGGCACGTACGGCATGTATGGTGCATCTGCCCGTACGGCACGTACGACAATGATGTGATTTTTAGGGACATTTATCTGGTCTCTGGTGCTGCGTGTGGCCGTGGCCCCTGGCCGGCGGACCTAACATGGCTGGGTTCCGGCGGGCCGTGGAAGCTGTGCAACCGGAAGTGCGCCCAAAGGTGCGCAGAGCAGTAGGCAGCGGAACAAGAGGATGCCAGAGTGCTCCGGGTGCCGCGAGGACATGCTGAGCTGAGTACTGCCTGTGTCTGCAGACTTGTCGGGATACTTGGAAAAGTCAAGAGATGAACCCGCACGGAAGCGTCGCGAATGGAGGCGGGAAATGAGTAGATCACAGTCTGACAAGTTGGTTGTCAAGCATAAGCAAATCGATGGTTTCCGGGATGAAATTGCCGAAGCTGAGGAGTCTTCACCTGAACAATTTTTCTCCTGGTTCAATAAAGCTGGTTCTGTGGAAGACTCCTTTCGTAGAGGAGCCTGGGATTTTAGCTCGGCGGTTGGGTGCCATCTCGCTCCGCTTGTGCTGCCCGGAAAGGCACAGGCCGTTCTGGAGATCGGATATGGTGGTGGGCGTTTGCTGGCTGCGGCTGCGCGCCATTTTGACAGGGCGATTGGGATTGACGTGCACGGGAAAGCCGAGACTGTCTCTCGTGAATTGGAAAAGCGTGGTATCAAGAATTTTTCGCTGATCCAGTCCACGGGTTGGGATTTGCCTGTACCGGACGCGTCTCTTGACGCTGTCTACTCTTTTATCGTCTTGCAACATGTTGGCCTGATCAAGGTGCTCATTTCCTACTTAGAGGAAACAGCGCGGGTGTTGCGGCCCGGTGGTGCGGCTGTTCTCTATTTTGGGAGGTGGAGTCGGTTCTCTGATTCTCGCTCCCAACGGGCACTTTATTGGGTAGACCGTGCGCTTGAGCGTGTTGTTTTACGTGATGGTTATCAAGAGTCTTCTTCTGTTATCAATGATGTGAATCTGCAGGTTACTGTTCCGCGGGCGAAACAGCTTGCAGCCTTGGCCGGTCTGGAAACCCTTGATGTTCTTGTTTCCCGGCGTTTCCGGGAAGTTGGACGCCCGCTGTACGGCCGGCAAAGCGGACTTGTCCTGCGACGGTCTTGACGCGTTTCTGGAGCTGCTCTCCAAGCAGATCCATAGTGACCCCCCCGTGTTCCATCCAACGGTAGTTTGCATCAAGTCGGAGTTCCTCTGTCGCAGAGGCGAGGCCCCTCTTTGTCGTAGAGGTGAGGAACCGGAAGGATCGCTGGAGGGAAGATAGCGAGAAGTAAATCTCGCCCCATGTGCCTTTGGGTGCAGTTTTGGCAAGTGGTTGCCGTGGGTGCACCCATGGTTGTTGTGGGTTTGACTGTTTGCTTGGTGTGGGCCTCTGGGACAGTGTTTGTATGGGTATTGGGCCAGTAGTGGCACTTGTGTTTGTGTGAGTCTTATGGGTGGGGTAGCTGGAAAGCACGACTCTTTGCGGGTGCAGTTTGCCGGCTGGTGGGGCTGTCGGTTGGGTTTCCTTCATGACGGGTAGAGGAGCTGGTGAAGGGGGTGAAGAAGAGGTGATGAGGGGCTGTTCCTCGCTGGTTTGTTGTCGTGGGTCTCGCGAGTTGGGTTTGGGACGAGTACGGTTGGCGGATGTCGATTGATGCACAACTTTTGTCGTTGCAGGAGCATGATTCGGCAATCGACTCTTTGACTGCGAAACTTGCCGATCTACCTGAAGCGACAGTTTTAGAGGATGCGAAAGTCCGCTACGAAGTCCTATTCGGACAGTTCGAGGAACGTTCTGCCCGTCGTCGAGAACTCGACCGCTCCTGCGTCCGTCTTGAAAATGAAGCGTCGTCACTCGCTTCGAAGATATCCCGGATTGAAAAAAAATTGGCGAGCGGGAAGGTCTCAAACCCCCGCGAAATGCAGGCACTTTCTGCAGAAATGGAGATGCTTCGGCGNAAGCAAACTGGCCTTGAAGACAATGAGCTTGCGTACATGCTTGAAATTGAAGAGCTTGACGCTGAGCTAAGTGAGATGAATGTGAAGTTGGAGCGCAGCAAGGCTGAGCTGGATGACATGCAAAAGGCTTTTGATGCGGAGAAAGAAAACACTACACGCCTATTGCATCTTCATCGAGAAGATCGTAAAAAACTTGTGGAAACGCTTGATGTCAAGCTATTCGATTTATACGAACGAATCCGCTCCAGTAATGAATTTGGCATTGGTGTGGCTCGCCTTGAAGGCAATGTGTGCCAGGCTTGTCATCTTCGTTTGGCAGGGGCAGATTTGCTTGAAACGAAAGAAGCAGAGGTTCCGACCTGTCCCCATTGTGGTGTGCTGTTGCTGACGAAAAAGGAGTGATTCAAGACTCCCTGTACGATCCAAAAAGAGGCTGGGAGCGAAGCAGAAGCTGAAGCACGCAATGCAGGAAGACGAAGGCAGGAGAAGAGAGGGGAAACCAGGTAATGTCCTCGGAGTTTGTGTTTCCGCTTGCCTTTTCGGGACGGCTGCATATGCTGCGGCATGGACAGTGTCGCGCCAATGTCAAGGGCGAATTTGTGGGACGCCGTGATCTTCCCTTGACGGAACGTGGCTGGGAGCAAGCGCGAGCCCTTTCCCGGTTACTCGAGCAGAAGATCTCCTCTCCACCTTTTATAGTCAGTAGCCCGCTGCAGCGGGCTTTCGATACTGCGCGCACAGTTGCTGCTGTGTGGGATGCTGATGTTTCGATCGAAGACCGTTTTATCGAGCTTGACTATGGTGACCTTGAGGGGACGAGTTTTGCTTCTCTCGTGTCTTCTTGGCCTCCTGACTGGGTGGCCGATCCGAAACTGTCTCCTCCCAATGGGGAGAGCAACCATGCCTTGGCTGAACGAGTGCTGACAAGCCTGACAGATCATCTTTTGCGCGCGGCTGCAGTCTCGGTCACAGATCTTGTGATTGTGAGTCATCTTGGTCCTGTGAAGGCTGTTGCACAGACAGTGTTGCGGCTTTCTTCTCGTGAAATGGGGCGTTTTTTTCTGGGAGAAGCGACGGAGAGCATGTTTTTGGTTGCAGAGGGAAGGGCTGTGCTCAATTCCTGGAATCTTTCTTCCTGGCAGCCTGGGATGTGACCCTCGCTTTTCTTGCCCCTTGTCTTTCTGTAGCCCCCTGCAGCCCCCGCCTCTAAAGATATTTGTGGGCACGTGGGATGCGAGAGAGGGGAAACCGGGGTTAGGAGCGCGAGAGCACGACGGTGCCGTGTGTGTCCATCTGGTGGATGCTCATGGTTGCGGTGATGTTGTGCGCGGCGAAGGTGTCGATCATCGCTTTCCCGATTTCTTCGTTCTTCCCTTTGTGATGAGCAATAGCGAGCATGGTTGGACCGGCACCTGACCAGCATGCTCCGAAGGCTCCTTGGGCGCGTGCTGCCGATAAAACGGCACTGCCGGCGGGGAAGAGCAGCGATCGAGTGTCTTGGTGGAGCCGGTCTTGCATGCCGGCGCCTATGAGATCTGCGTTGGCATGTTGAAGTCCGGCAAGGAGGGCTGTCTCGTAGCCAATATTCTGCACGGCATCAGTGAAAGATATTTGGTCGGGAAGAGAGGCGCGAGCCTTTTTTGTCTCGAGAGATGTGTGGGGGATGGCGAGGATAAAGCGAAGCTGCTCCGCTACAGGGAGAGGAATGAGCACTTTTTCGCGATGTTTTGTGGAGGGGTGTTTTTCGGGAACAGTCTCCACGGGTGCTTGATGATCTGGGGTGGGATCGAGCAGAGAGGGAGCGATCGGTGCAAGAGCGACTGCAACGAGGCCTCCGAACATAGCGGCACCGAGTTGTTCGGTATGCCCTTCGATTTCGGTGAGAGCTTGCACGAGAGAGAGAGGGGCGACTGCTTCGTCAAGCAGAGCGTTCGCTGCTGCTGCGCCCCCGACAAGTGCGGCCGCGCTCGATCCCAATCCTCGTGAGATGGGAATGTTTTGTCGGACAGTAAGTGAGTATGGGAACGGGGGTGTTTGTCCGGCAAGGCGGAAGGTCGTTTCGGCGCCTTGCGCGACATAGTTTGTGCTGTCGGTGGGAAGTTCTGCTGTTTCGGGACCTGTGAAGTGAAGGAGCGCTTGGGATGGTCCTCCCCATCGGATTTCGACTTCGTTGTAGAGGTCGAGGGCCATGCCCAGTACATCGAATCCTGGACCGAGATTTGCCGTTGTAGCGGGAACACGGATGCGGGCTGCTGTTTTCAGGGCTGTTTCCTTTGCGGCTTTTTCCCTGTTTTCCGTTTCTGGCAGGGCATAGGTTCTGTGAGTTCTTGGGTCTTGTGCCCTATTCCGCTCGAAAGACGAAGGCACGCGTCATTGGCAGAAGGCGGCTGCCGATCAGCGTAGCAAGGGCGAGGAAGCAGGAAGGATCGTCCGGTGGGATATGAAGGGTGAAATAGGAGAGCGGATGTTCGAGCTGACTGCAGCAGGTATGGTGGCAGAGATCGAAATGCGGACTGCCATTGCCAGTGGTGATCGGGCAGCGATGTCTGCCTGGGTGCGTCGTGGCGGAGAGATCAGGGCTCATTTACGGGCGTTGCATCGTCTTGTGAGTGAGGCAGATGAAGAGATGATTTCTCCACAATTGCAAGAGTTGGCGCGTTCCGTTCTGACGGGACTTGCGGGAACTTTTTCTACCTTGGTTACTCGTCATAGCAGCTCTGTGCTGCGCTATGGCGGATACTGATCTTCCCGCTTTTCTCGGTGTAGAACAGCGGAAATAGGACAAATCTTAACAAAGGTGAGTCGACCTGTAAGCCGGATTCTGTTACGACGGTCATCCATCTGGGAACGGTGTTGCCGCCGTTCTCTTGCGACCGACCCGAGGTCAACGGGCGGGCCGCCCTCTCTCTGTTTGGTCTTGCTCCGAGTTGGGGTTTACCAAGCGACAACAGTTCCCTGTTGTCCTGGTGCGCTCTTACCGCACCTTTTCACCCTTGCTCGCGTCTTGTTCACAAGACGCGAGCGGTTTGTTTTCTGTGGCACTTTCCCGCAGGTCACCCTGACCGGGGGTTACCCGGCAACTCTGCCCTGTGGAGTCCGGACTTTCCTCGGAAGATGTGTGCCCTGCGAGAGAGTGAACATCTTCCGCGACCGTCCGGTCGACTCACCTCTTTCATGTTAGCGGTAGACTCTTTCCTCATGTCGTGATGTCGTGGTGTTTTGTTGCGGCTTTTTTCTCTCCTGGTTTTTTGGCTTTTTGAGAAAATTGTTGGCCTGGGTGTCGTTCCTTCGTCTGGGTGTCACTCCCTGGAACGACGTCGAAGAACGACGTCGAAGAACGACGTCGAAATTTCGGCAATCTGTGGCATGGAACCGAGAAATCCGTGTCGAAAGGCAGAAGTTTTCTTGCGGATAAAATTTTTTGGAGCGCAAGCTTTTTTTGCGGGGTTTTCGGAGAAAGATTCCCGGAGAGGTTTCTGTTGGAGAGGATCTGGCAATTCCCGGAGAGGTTTCTGGCAAAAGAGAAAGCAGCAGAGTCGGCAGATGGAGAAGGATTGTCTTTTATTCTGTCTTTTTTTCTCGGTGAGAGTAGCGAAACTTGTGTGTTTTGCCCAGGAAAAAAGGGGATTTCAGCCTTGCTGGGATCGGGCCTATTTTTGGTTTTCTCGCGTCCTGCCGAGTGTTGGGATTTGTGTGCAGAGTGCGTGCGGGAATAGGTGGAAGAAGGAGGAGAAAGGATGTTTGCCGGGAATCTCCGAAGAGTGGCTGAGGCACGCGTTTGCGACAGACCCGCTTGCAGCTTAAGAATACGTCTGATCTGCATGTAAAACGAAAGGCTGGGTTGTGGCCAAATCCAGAGTGATACTCCGCAAATTTTCTGGGTTTCTCATCGTCTGCCTTTTGGCAACGGGGTGTGGAGACGATTCGTCAGAAAAAGAAGAGTCTGCGCCTCGAAATTCTACTGTGATTTCTGTTGATTATGGTCCTTTCGGGGAAACCAGAATTCTCTCAGAGATGTTTATCCAGGTGTTGAGTCATCGGGGATATCCGGTGGAGAGCTATCGCAAACTGGGATTACGTGAGGTATACGAACCTGCTGTCGAATCTGGAGAGATCGATATTATCCCCGAATATTTGGGGTCTTTGCTGGCTTTTTTTGGGGGAGAGCCTACGAATGATGCGGCAGAGACGAATCGCCGTTTGCAGGAACATCTTGAGGAACGGGGTTTGTTGATTCCTGGGTATTCCCCGGCGGGGAATACCAATGGGTTTATTGTGACGGCTGCTACGAGCGAGAAGTATGGACTGACAAAAGTCAGTGATCTTATTCCGGTTGCTGGTGAGCTCAGTTTGGCAGGTCCTGAGAATTGTCCGAAGAACAGGTATTGCCTGCTTGGCCTGAAAGATGTGTATGGCATTGAGTTTAAAGAATTTCAGGTGCTTGATGTTGGTGGTCCTCTGACGGTGGCTGCACTTGATACCGGGATTGTAGACGTTGGCGTTCTATTTGCTACGGATAACCTAATTGCGGAAAAAAACTTTCGTTTTCTTATTGACGATCGAGGTTTACAGCCTGCGGAGAATTTCACGGCTCTTGTGAATGAAGACGTGGTCGATCAATATGGGGGTGGGGTGCTTGAGGCTCTTAACGCAGTCCTTTCTCGTCTCGATAATGGAGAGATGATGGAGTTGAACAGCCAATTGGCAGGTGACAATCAGAAGGCAGGCGAAGTTGCGCGTGCTTGGTTGGAGAAGGAAGGACTGCTTGATAAAGAGTGAACATGGAAACTTCTTTTTGTTTTCCCTGTTCGCTCTTTAGCGTGTTTCAAGTGGTTTTTCAGGCGATTTTTTGCCCGGAATAAGGAGGGCGGCTGTTTTTGCAAGCCGCACAGCGTGATGGTATTTCTGTTTTGCGTGCACTCACTTTTCCACGTTTGACGCCAAGGACGGGTCCTGCTGTCGTCGTGCCTGCCCTCTTCTTCTCGAAACGATAGAGTTGGCTTCAAAAGTTTGCCTGAAGGCTTCATCTGTAGGTCGGCAGCGCGGGTCGTGGAGGTCTCATACAATGGAGCAGAATCCCAAGCTCGAAACGATGAAGAAGTTTTACCAATTCGGTCGTATTGGGGTCGGAGCGACCGCTTTCTTTGCCCCCCGCTCGTTCGCGCGGGCGATCGGGCTTTCTCCCACCGCTGACACCGTAAATCTGATGCGTTTGTATGGCAGTCGTGATGCAGTGATCGGAGGTGGACAGCTCTTGGCCGAGGAGAAAGGCGGCGCTCGTCAGTGGTATGTCGCAGGCGGGGCTGTCGATCTTTTTGATGCCTTGGCGTTGACCTCTGCTGCGTTGCGCGAGGGCGGCGGGAGTATGCGTCGCCGTCTTTTTATTGGGGCGGGAACTGCACTCGTATTTGGAATGATGGGTTTTTTCATGGCGGGAACTGCTGAAGAGACAATTTGGGATGATCTCGATGCAGAGCTTGCCAAATTGGCGGAGACAACACCCATTGAACCTGGAAGGTGACGGCGACAGGAGAGAAGCAGCGCTTCTTTTTTGTCGCCGGCCTACTTCTTCTCGCCTTTTCCTGACCTTTCCTGATTTCTTCCGACTTTCCCCCGCCCAGGGGTCTTTCTCCTGCGTCTTTCTCTCATTTTTGTGAAGAGTTTTTACGAGGCTCTTTCAGTGCTTGCTCGCGGTTCTGGGACGATGCGAAAGATCACGTCAACGTTCTTGCTGTTTTTGCTGGTATTTGAGGTTGTGACGTAGAGGTTGCCGTCTGGGCCAAGCGTGAGAGAACGCAGCCGACCGTGCTTGTTTTTGAGAAAGGACCCAATACGCAGCAGCGCGCCATCGTCATCAAGGCGAAACAAGAGGATTTGTTGAGTTTTCAAGCTCGCGACGGCGAGCAGGCCTTCGGCTTTTCCCCACTGGCTTCCTTCGAGGAAAACTGCTCCTGAGGGGGCGAGTGTGGGAAAACCTGATTTCCATACTGGTTGCACTGCGTCTGGGTATTTGTGTGTATTCGTCATTGACGCTTCCCAGTTGTAGTCGTGCGGTCCAGGATCCCATCCGGCATTCATCCCTGGACGTAGGAGATTTATCTCGTCGTCCCGACTGGGGCCATGCTCGACTGAGAACATTTGTAGAGAGGATTCTCCCTCTTTTTTGTCTGGGGTAAAGCGCCATGCAAGCCCCTGCGGATTGCGGTGTCCATAGGTGTAGATACGCCGAGTGTTGGGGTTGGGGCTATCGGCGAAGGGGTTGTCTGGTGTTCCTTCTCCTGTGTGGCGGTTGACCCGAAGAATTTTTCCCGCGAGCGAGGTGAGGTCTTGTGGGACGTTTCCAAGGTTGCTGTCGCCCGTGCTGATCCAAAGGTTGCCGTCAGGGGTGATCCGCAGTCTGCATCCTTTGTGATTCGGTGCGTCACTGCTTTCTATCGTGACGAGCGGGTCTTCGACGGGGGTTGCAGATTTATTTTCTGCATCGATTTTCCAGATTGCGACGTGAATATTTCCATCTACATGGCTGTAACAAAGGTATATCTTGCGATTCTGCGCGAAGTCAGGATCGGTTTCGATGCCCATAAGCCCAGATTCAAACAAGATATAGACGTCAGGAATCTTTGCTAAAGCTGCTATTTCCCCATTTGTTTTTCTTGCCGAGAGGACACCATGTCGTTCTGTAAAATAGAGAGTTCCGTCCGGAGCAAATGTGGTGTCCCAGGGAACTCTAAGGCCGGTGGCAATTTCTTGGACTGTGTGTGCAGGTGCCTGCAGTGTTCCCTTTATTTCTGCTTCGTTGCAACTGCTGAGGAAGAAGCAGAGGAGCAGGGAACAAGCGAGGATACCAAGGCGGATGTTCCCCTTTTTCTTTGAGGAAAATGCTGTGGAAAGGGGGGGAAGAGGCGTCGCAATCGCCGCATGTGGAGTCGGATGCGAATCGGCGTGGTTGAAAGCAGTGATGTGCATCTGTTGTCTCCGGTGAAAGCAGAAGGAGATGAGTCGGATTTGGTGGACGAAAGGAGGTGCTGGTCCTGGGAGTGTGTGCTTTTGGTTTTGCAGGTTCCGGGGTTTGCATTGGAGAGTTACCGATCCTGGACGCTGACCTTCTCAGACCTTCTCAGACCTTCTCA
>JGI24023J19991_10000898_pt1 | contig 23415 bp, 28 predicted proteins | sample Cruoilmetagenom1_FD_19991 | JGI IMG/M metagenome (IMG submission 19991) | reverse complement strand
CTCCAATATCTTTTGGATTCAGTCCTAAACCAGTACAAGCTCCCGCACTAACAGTTGAACTTGATGTTACATAAGGATATGTACCATGATCAATATCAAGCATAGTCCCTTGTGCACCTTCAAGTAATATTTTTTTATTTTCATCTATTGCAGTCCACACCATATTTGTAGTATTTGTAATAAATTTTGATAGTTTTTTGCTATATCCAGTTAATTCTTGCAACAATTCATTTTCATTTGGTGTATGTACATCTATTGCATCAAATATTACCTTATTTTCTTCAAAATAACTCATAATATCTGAACATAGTCTTTTAGGGTCTAATAATGCCGATGCTCTTTGTCCAATTCTATTTATCTTATCAGAATATGCAGGTCCAATCCCTTTACCTGTTGTACCTATTGCATTTTTACCTTTTAGCTTTTCTCTTGCTTGATCAATCAAACTATGATAAGGAAGATTTAAATGTGCACAATCAGAGATAAATAATCTTCCCTCTAAATTTGAAAACTGTTCCATCTCTTTTATTATTGATTCTGGATTTAATACTACACCATTTCCTATTACATTTAGAGCTTTAGGGTTTAATATTCCAGAAGGTACTAAATGTAAAGCATACTTCACACCATCAACCCAAATCGTATGTCCAGCATTGTGTCCACCTTGACTTCTACATACCATATCATACTCTTGGGCAAGTTTATCTACTATTTTACCTTTACCCTCATCACCCCACTGGATTCCAACGATTACATCTGCTTTACTCAAAATTTTATCCTTCCATAACTTTTAATAGATTGTCTGTATATAGTGCAAATCCTAAAGATTTGATGCCATCACTTTTATATCCTCCACCCTTTGCAAGTGTCAAATTTTCTTCAATAACTCTATAATATATATTGTCATAATATTTCATTGCACTATAATATATTGGAGATATTTTTATTTTTTTATATGATATATTTTTTGTTATATCTATAAGTTTTATACACTCTTGCTTAAGTACCTCTGGAATAAATTCCATAATTTCTTCTAATTGTTCTTTAGTTTCAATACTTATTAACTTAGACAACCAAGGTATATCTAAATCAAACAAAGCACCGATTTCACCATTTTTAAAAATTTCTATATCTACATTGTATTGTTTAGATATAATAAGAGGTATATTTATATTTGCTAATTGTACAATTGGTTCAAGTGATAATTCTTGTAATAAATTACAATTTAAATTAATAATGTCACTTATTGTATCATACCCTATCCACTCTGCTCCAATTTGATATGTTTCATTTGCAGGATAAGTAAATACTGGTTGAATATAAAACCATTTTTTATGTTCTGTAGTTCTTCCTAATCTTTTAGAGATAATTCTTACAACATCAAGTGTGCTATCAGCTCTTAATGCTAAAGAGTTATTCTCTTCATCACTTAAAGTGATAAGATTTTTATCTTCGTCAATACTTTGATGTCCTGTATATGAGAAATTAGGTGTAATAATCTCTTCAAAACCAGCACTTTGTAAAAAAGAACTTGCTTTATTTTCTAGCTCTCTTTTTGCTTTAGCTCTCTTGCCAAAATATAATCTACTTCCAGTTGGTATTTCATGTTCAAAAATCATAATTTAAGAATTAATCTCCATAAATATTTTGTTTGCTGTACCATCAAATGTTCTTAAACCAATTGTGTCTAATGCTTTTTCTATAGCATTTACAGCCCAAACTGCCTCATAATCAGCAACAAGTCCCATATGATTTATTCTAAATATTTTCCCTTTAAGATGGTCTTGTCCACCCGCAATATTCAAATCAAAATCATTTTTAAGTATTTTTCTTATCTCATTTGACTTTTCTGTATATATTGTTGTCATCGCATTTGCAGGAGTTGTTGGATATACTTCAAGTCCAATTGCTATTAAAGCTTCTCTTGTTGCTTTAGCTCTTAAGGCAGTTTTTTCATATAAAGAATCAAAACCATCTTTTTTTATTTTTTCTAAAATTGCACCAAGTCCTATGATAAGTGTTGTTGCTGCTGTCCATGCTGTAGTATTTGTTTTTTGCTTTTTTATCTCAGTCGCAAGGTTAAAATAGTATCCATAACTCTTTAACTCTATTTTTGAAACAGCTTCATTACTAAAACCAATCATTGCAAGACCAGGAGGTAACATAAGAGCTTTTTGACTTCCTGTTATAAGTGCATCAATATTTGTTGTATCTATTTTCTCTACACCTACTGCTGTTATACCATCTGCAACAACCATAATATTTTTATTGATTTTTTTTACAGCTTTTGCAATATCCTCTACAGGATGTCTTAATCCTCCAGCACTCTCACATATTTGGATAAAAATAGCATCTATCTTACTGTCATTTGAAACTGTTTTCACAACATCCTCTACAGAAGCTGGTGTATTCCATTCATATTTAAGTTCGCTAAAAGAGATATTGTATGCTTGAGCTATTTTTCCAAATCTCTCACCAAACTTTCCACTATTTATTGTTAAAGCTTTTTTATGCGTAAGATTTGTAACACAAGCTTCCATAGCACCTGTTCCAGAAGAAGCTAATATTACAGCTTCTGGCATTTTTAATATTTCTACAAGTAGCTCTCTTGTATTTTTAAATATATTTTCAAACTCTGGTGTTCTATGGTGGAGTGTTTCACCAGACATTGCAGTTCGAACAAATTCAGGTACGGCGGTTGGCCCAGGAGTCAAAAGCATAATTATCCTTTAAATTATTCATTATTTATAGGCGATTATACTGAAATTTTTATAAAAAACTCATAAATTATATCTATATAAATTTACTAAAACTCATCTCTTGTTTCAATAAGTCTTGCTATTGCTTCATTTGCTTTTCTTGTTTTATCTAATCGTTCTTCGTGAAGTAATTTAAGCGATCGTAGTGTTTCCATTTTTTCATGGTCTATATTTGATTGAATTTGTATCGCTTTTCTATTACTAGAAGAACCAGCAACTGCTGACCATTTCTCTTTATTATTTATATATATTTTTGAAGAAGTACTATTCGCATTTTTACTAAATACAATTACATCATCTTCTTTTAAATTTAATAAATCTTTAATTGACAGTTCTGTTTCTGCTAACATTGCATCAATTTTCATTTTAGAACCAGACATAAGAGCATTAATATCTTTTTGTTTACTTACTTTTCTATTTTTGGCTTCTGCAAATATTTTTTCAACTATAACATTTAATAAAGATTCTATATAAGATATAGGATAACAAATGGATAAAAATCCTGATTCATCATCAATAGTTATTTCAAATACAACTAATAACACAATTTCGTGATCAGAAATAATTTGAATAGCATTTGCATTTGTATCCATACTTTCTGTTTTGAAATTTATTGTAGCTACATCTTCCCATGCTTTTTTAAGATGTTTTGTGATTAACTGGTAAAAGTGATTAAATACTTCTAGTTCAATCTCTGTTAACTCTTTTTCTGTAGAATCTGTAAGAGAGCTATCTCCATTTCCAAGCAGATGTGCAATAATTTTATGACTGATTGCAGGATTACACTCCATAACAATTCTACCCTCTAAAGGTCTAATTGAAAGTGTATTTAAACTTGTAATTTGAGGAATTGAAAGGATAAACTCTCCGTAAGTCATTTGCTCAATACTATAAAGTTTTACATCTACAATTTTTCTAAGCATTGCTGAAAGTTCACTAATCGTTGCTCTTAACATTTTATCGTGAAGAGCATTGAATGCTTTCATTTGATCTGCAGAAATTCTATTTGGCTTTTTAAAATCATAGATAGCATAACTTTTATCTTTTGAAGTTGGAACTGAATCTTCAGGTATCTCTTCTAAACCACCATCTTCATCTGCTATGTCTAATAACGCATCAATCTCATCTTGACTTAAAAATTCTGCCATATCACTTCACCATCTCTACATCTGCATTAATTGCACCAAGATCATCTATCATTTTAATAGTTTCGATAATCTCTGTTATATCTAGCTTCATAGTTTTCATAGCTTTCATCAAATCTGATACAGTAGGTTGATTTTTTGTATTTATCAATGCATTATCTATATCAACTTCTTGTACTCCATCAATTTTTTCTATACGAGTATCATCTCCTATATCTGTACCAGCATTTGCAACTGGATCTGCCCAAGCCTTGTCATCAAAATCAGATTTTTTAATACGTAATGTAAAATTTTCTCGTGAAACTGTTACAGGACTCACTGTTATATCTGCACCTGCAACTATTATCTCTCTTACAGGGTCAATAATAACTTTTTTCTTCATCATACTATCAATCTCTATACTTTGTATCTCCGCAATAAATCGTACTATTGACATATTTGCTGGTTTTCTTATATCAATTGTTCTAGTATCATAAGCCATTGCAATAATTTTACCAAATTTTGCATTTATTTTTTCTTCACAAAGTGCCGCTATTTTTGCATTTTGTTCTAATAAACTTAATCTAATTGATTTTTCATCACGCAAGTTATAATCAACTTCATTTTCAACAATTGCACCATCATAGATATATCCGGTTTTAGATTCAGAAGTTCTTCTCCCTTTTGATTGTTCATCTGTTACACCTATTATTGTCCCTTGGGCTAATGCATAAACTTTTCCATCTATCCCTTTAAGTTGTGTGACTAATAGTTTTGCTCCATCCAAGTTTGCTCCATCAATAGAAGAAACCTCAACTTTAAGCTTATCACCTTGTCTGGCAAAAGCAGGAAGAGTTGCTGTTACCATAACTGCACCCGCATCTCCTGCATCTGCAGCATCTATTTTAATGTTTGCGTTTCGTAAAAGATTTTGCAATGTTTGCTTGGAAATATCGGTATCTCCACCTGCACGAGCACCAACAACCAAACCATATCCTACTAACTGATTGTCCCTAATTCCTACGATATTTGATATATCTTTAATCGTTTGTCCATAAATAGTTAACGATATAAAAAAAGCCAATAAAATATTTCTCAAAATTAAACATCCTATACTATTTTGTAATTGAAAACATTTTATCTAAACTTTAATAAAATATAGATATAATAATTGAAAATAATTTAATTAAGGTTTATTTTGAATATATATATTTATGGTGAACTATCTTTTAAAATGGAAATTCATAAAATTTTAGACCATGGAAATATTAGGTTTAAAATTGAAGATGGTGAAGTTATTGATGTTGAGTATCTTTATGATTTAGAAGAACTTATCGAAGAAGATCCTACTAAGATATTTATAATTGATCAAAATAAAATTATAGAAGATACCCTTTTAACTAAGCTTTTTAAATTTTTAATTCCTAAAGATGGGATAACTCAAAGATATTTAGATCATCATGGAATAGGTGACATAAGTATTAGAACCTATAATGACCTAATAATTCACATAGAAAAAAGGTTAGAATCTATAGAAAATTCTAAACCAAAAGCTCATGAGATAACTTCAATTGATGATATGTTAGAGAATGATACAATAGAAGCTATTAGTCAATCTCTTCCAAAAGAATAAGGAACTTAAAATGGATAATGAACTATCACAACTAGATGCACTAATTGAATCTGATGTATTAGATGCTTTAGGAAAAGAGCCAAAAGAATCAACTCTTGAAAATACAAACTTAGAGGATGAAATTCTTATAGAAGATTTAGTTGAGATAAATGAGAATAAAGAGGAAGTCTCTGAAGAAGAGAACAACAACGCTCAAGAGATTGAAACACAAAAGGATGATTCAATAAATGAAACTGAAGAAGATGTCCCTTTATTAGAAGAGCCTTTAATTGAAAATATAGTTCCAGATATACCTATTCAAGCTGAGCAAAATATAAGTACTGCTAGTTTATCAAAACTATTAAGTGACTTATTAAACAATAAAACTATTGAGATTACAATAAAAATAAAAGAGTAATATGGATTTAATTGCGATATCACAAAGTACTGTAAAAATTATCCTTTTGCTTGGATTACCTTCTTTAATCGTAAGTATGGTTATTGGTTTAATCATTAGTATTTTTCAAGCTGTTACACAAATTAGTGATGCTTCATTGTCTTTTGTTCCAAAAATGATTATTGTGTCTATTTTTATAGTTATCACTCTTCCTTGGATTGGTGACCATATAGAACAATATACCTTTGAACTTTGGGATATTATTATCACTTTTGGAAAAACACAATGATAGAAAAAATATACAAACTAAAACAACAACAAATAAATCAACAACTCTTATTAAAACAGCAAGTTGTAGCCAAGATAGACACTATTAATAAAGAACTAACAGAAACTAATCATTCTTTAAATACAGCTAGTGTAAATATTATGGGTGCGATTTCAGATTTTAGAGTTTTACAAATTCATAAAGATACAATGAAAGAGCATATGATTCAGCTCGGTCAACGGAAACTTCATTATCTCCAACAAGTAGAACATCATAATAGTATAATTGTCGATTTAAATAAAGAAAGTGAACAGTTTAACTATATTTTACAAGAACAGAAAAAAGAAAAGTTAAAAAGTATTCAAAAACAAGAAGATATTACTTCTTCTGAATATATGCAAGTGAAGTATATTCAAAACAAAAAGGCTCTTAATGTCTCTTAAAAAAATATTATTCCTATTACTCTTAGCACATCAACTATTTGCTATTAATGTACAACAAGGTAATTTATATAAAGAAAAGCAAGAACTTATAGCAATAAAAGATGAACTTAATGAATTTTATGAAAAAAAAGAATTAGAATACCAAAAAAACAAACTCCAATTAGAAAATATACAAAAAAGTATAAAAGCAGCAGAAAAGAGTATTCAAACTCTAAAAGATGAAAACCAAAAAACATTAGATGAAATAAATCGTGTTATAACATCAAAAGCAATGAAAATGTACGACAAAATGAAACTTGGTGTTGTAATAAATATTTTTAATGAAATGATAAATAACGGTAAAATTGATGAAGTCTTTGATATAATGATACGAATGAATGAAAAAAGAGTTATGAGTATACTTAAAAAGTTAGATACTCAAACTTCAACTCTTATAATGAAAAAAATGAGAATAATAAAAGAACAAACAAATAAAGAGGAGAATTAGTATGGCTGAAGAAGAAGTTGCAGTAGAGAAAAAAAGTGGTGGAAATCCAATGATGATGATTTTAATTATACTTATAGTTGTATTGCTTGTAGCTGTTGGTGGAATTGGATATTTTTTATATTCTAAAGGGATATTAGATGATAAAACAAATACCCCTACTGCGCAAACAGAACAAGTAAACACAGTTAAGAAAGAGGATATTGGAGAAACATATAAAGCTAGTATTGATAGTTTAGTGTTAAATATAACTGATGCAAAAGGGAGAGCAAAACTAATGAAACTCTCTTTTACTCTAAAAACTACTGAACCTTCGATTGAATCTATACTAGAAGATACAAAAGCTGAAATAATTGATTCTGTAATAAGACAAGTGAGTGCAAGAAGTAGTGAAGAGCTTTTAACAGTAGGTGGAAAAGCTATGTTAAAAGAAGAGATGATTGATGAGATTAATAATATTCTTAACGATTCAATTCCAGAAGGTGATGATAGAAAAAGAAATGCTGTAGTGGATATCTTTTTTACATCATTTGTAATTAAATAAAAAAAGGGTAACAATGATAATAATAGTCAAAAATCAAAATAACAAAAGAAATATGGTAAAAGCTGTAGCTATACTATCTTTACTTTCAATGTTTTGGCTTTATTATCAACATATGAGTACTAAATTTCAAGAAGAAAATATAAAACTCACTACTGAATTAGACATTAAAAAAGAGATTGAAAAAAAACAAAATTCAAAATCTGCTAAACTTGAAGAGTTAATTTATAAAGAAGCAGTGTTAATTACAAAACTACTTAATCAAAAAAATGTACAATCAATCCAAATAGTAAAAGATAAATTGTTGGTAATTTGTGACTTTAGAACAAATTTAGAACCAGTGATGATAAGATATGGAGCAAGTGCTATGTTAAAAAGTACAGATGTAGATGTAAAAATAGCTTTAGATATAAAAACAATAGTGGAGAATAAATATGAATCTTAAAATTATATTTTTTTTATTAATATCGCTTATTGTCACAGGATGTACAAATAGTACAAATAGTATAAATAATAGTGTTAAAATAGATGAAACACCTAAATATCAAATACCAAAAGAAGTAGAACCTCCTAAATCAAAATCAAAAGGTTCACTTTTTTCAAACCAAGGTAGTTCTCTTTTTTCAGATAGAAAAGCATTACAAATTGGGGATATAGTTTATGTAGATATAAATGAAGAACCTACCGTAGAAACTTATAGCGATAAAGAAACAATCTTAACTGATGATGGAAAAACTCAAACGGGTGGTTCTTTAGATAATGTACCGGGGACTAGTATGCCTGTTCTTGGTAGTTTACTTAAAAATTCAGCTAATGTACTTAATAAAGTTTTGGGTATGGGTTATACACTTCCTAGTCGTACAGGAAAATTTTATGCAGAAGCAAGTAGTAATGTTGAAGATAAATTTGTTTATAATGTTTCTGCTATTGTTACTCAACAATTTCAAAATGGTAACTATTTTATACAAGGGACAAAAGAGGTTGTAGTAAATGGACAAAAACAAACATTAAAACTAAGTGGTGTACTAAGCCCATATGACATAGAAGCTAGCAATACAATTAAAGCAGATAAACTAGCTAATCTTAAAGTAGTATATTATAAAAATGGTGATGAACAAGATTATATGGAAAAGCCATGGGGTACTCAAATAGTAGAAACTATTTCGCCTTTTTAATCTAATCTTAAGAATTGTTGTATTAAAATGTAATAATCAAATAGGGGTATAAAATGTTAAATACATTAAATGTAGCACAAACTGGACTTAAAGCAGCACAAACACAAGTTGAAAGTGTAATGAACAACATTGCAAATGAAAACACTCCAGGCTATACAAAAAGAGCAGTAAATGTTTCTGAAATTGAACATTCTGATTCTAGAATAACAGGTCGTGGTATTTCAATTGATAATATATCACGGACAACAAATGTTTATATGTACCAAAATATCATTAGAGAAGAAGCAAAACTTTCCGATACGCAAACATTAAACTCTATGTTGGAAGATATTGAGTCAATATTTTATGAAACTGATGACTCTGGACTATCTGCTGATTTAAATAGGTATTTCTCTTCAATTGAAAATTTACGAACAGGTCCTCAAAATGAAATCTATAAAAATGATGTTCTTAACAATGCAAATAGTCTTGTTGTAGATCTTAAGTCAATTTATGAATCAATTGAAGTAAAAGAGCAAAATACATTATTAGAAACGAGAGAAGTAGTTGATAAAGTTAATGGTTTATTACAAAGCATAGGTACCCTTAGTAAAAAAATACAAGATAATACAGGAGCTGCTCCTAACGACCTTTTAGATAAAAGAGATGCACTTGAACTAGAACTAGCTCAATATATAGATGTAGAGATTTTTAGAGAAGATAACTACCAAATAAAAATTGGTGGAGCAACTGCTGTACGATTTGATACAAATGTACATGAACTAAACCTTATAGAAAACTATATACCACAAAAAGATGTATATGCACTTCAAAATCCAGATGGAACAACAGTTGTTAATGCAACTACTAAAGATTATGAAAGTACAATAAAAGATAATTTTAGCAGTTTTGATAGTGCTGTTGCAGAAAAACAAACTATGGATATTTCAGGAACAACTACTGAACCAGTTGTGTTTTTAGGAACTACTGTTGCTGGTTCAGTTGCTGGAGAAGATGCAGCTACAACTATAGGAAGAATAATAGCAGACCAAACAAATATTATAAATACTTGGAATGATGCTCACCCAAATAGAGAAATAGATAATATTGCACTAGGTATAGGTGATCAAATTGTTATTACATACAAAGATTTTGAAGGTGATGTTCCTGCTATTGGGAATGATGAAAGCAATGGTATTGTTTTTACTGGTAGTTTAGAGGATACAAAAGGTGTAAGAGACAGTATTACGTATACTCTTGATGCTACACAGTCAGTGACAGTAACTATTGGTGAACAGATTTTTGAAGCTGACGGAGTTACCCCTGCAGATATTGATGGTCTTGGGAATAGCACGGTCACAGAAGATAATATTATTCAAGCACTTGTATATCAAATAAATCAAAATAAAGATATTGGAAGTAAAATTACAGCTTATCATGGAAACTATGAACTTGATAAAAAAGGAAATAAAATACTTACTGATAACCCGCTTCATTCTAAATACCAAGCTCCTGTTGCAACAGCAATGCCACCATCAACAACTGCAACTACTTATATAGATAGATATTTAGTAATTGAGGCTAATATAGATGGAGAAAAGGGTTCTTTTGTAGGAGAAATTTTAATCAATGATGGAAATGGTGTTGACGCAAATTCACGGGCAATTATTGAAAAAAATGAAAATGTAAGTACAGAAGCTACAGATGACATTCATATAGAGATATACGATAAAGAGATTGATGTAACTGGTGGTTCTTTAAATGCTCTACTTGAAAATATAAAAACCGATTCTGGAAATAACCTTTTCAACAAATACAAAGAGATGCTTAATAACTTTGCCAACGCATTATCAAACTACACAGAATCTTATATTGAAAATACTGATGGAACTTATGTATATGGTTCTCATGATGTAAGTTTAAATGCAGATGCAGATAAAGGTGTAAAAATAAATTTATTTTCAGGGGCAGATGTAAAAAACCTTACATTCAATGAAGAGTCTCTCAATATCATGACACAAGAAAAACTAGACTATTTAGCAGATTTACAATGGAAAGAAAATATTGATTTTGATGGTACTGGATTTGATAAACAATCATTTTCAAGTTATTTTCAAACATTGAGAGTTGTTGTAGCAGATGATAGAGAGACAGTGATTTTCAATGAAGATTCAATTATGGCAGTAAGAGAATCGTTACAATCAACTTATGATCAAATAGTAAAAGTTGACAAAGATGAAGAGATGGTTAATCTTATAAAGTTTCAATCAGCTTATGAGGCAAATGCAAAAGTTATAACAGTAATTGACGAGATGTTACAAACACTGTTAGGGATAAAAAGATAGAGTAAATCTATAACAAGGAGAATATTATGTCAGATTATACAAGTTTAGGTTCATTTGCAACAGGAAATGCTGCATCGTTAAATGGTGAGTTAATACAAAAGCTTTATGATGCAGAATCAAAATCTAGAGTAGATCCAATAACAACAAGGTTAGAGTTAATTGATACAGAAGAAACTGTAATATCAGATATTAATACAAAAATAAATGAACTAATATCATCGATTGGATCTTTTGATTTATATTCGACAGGAAGTAATGCATTTGAGCAAGTAACAGCAACAGCAACTGGGGATTCAGCGTTGTTTGATGCTGCTGATGTCACTGCGTTAAAAACAGGAACAACTACCGTAGAAATTACAGAATTAGCACAAAAAGATGTATATCAAAGTATACTAATCGCAGATACTACAGCTCAAATTAATGCAGGTACATTATCAATAGATATAGATGGTGTAGGTGGGCAGGCTGCACTTACTTTCGATACAACTGGAAAAACATATGAAGAACTCTTAGAAGATATAAACTTAAGTGGTCAAATTGATGCATCACTTGAACAAGTTTCAGATACAGAGTTTCGTCTTATTGTAAAAAGTCAAGATGTAGGGATAGAAAATGCTCTTACTATAAGTGGTGCTGCAACAACAACGCTAGGATATGATCAAGTTGCTAATCATGTATTAACGGGTCAAAATATGGAAGCTACTGTTGATGGAGTTGCTTATAATGTATCATCAAATACTATAACAATAGATGGAAATCTTAAAATTACAGCAGCAGAAAAAGGTATCTCTTCGGTTTCTGTACAAAGTGATACTAGTTCAGTTGTATCTTCTATTCAAGATATTGCTAATACATATAACGAACTAGTTTTAATGATTACAGAAGAACTTTATTCTGAAACACCAAGTGTTCAAGATACATCTTCTTTAAAATCTATATTATCTAGTATCAAAAATATGATGTACGATGAATATGGNACAAATGATGAGTCATTATTAAATTATGGTTTTGGTTTTTCTAAAGAGGGTTTATTGGAAATTGATACTACAGTTNTAAATCAAGCACTTATAGATAATCCAGATAAACTAAAAGATTTGTTTATTGGNGTAGCTGAGGATGAAGGATTTGGAACAGCATTAAAGTCTATGTTAGATAGTTTTAATTCATATGGTGGTTTATTTGATACATTAGAGAGTAGTATGGAAACAAGAAAAACAAACTTAACAGAAGACAAAGAGAATGCTATAAAAGATTTAGATACAAAATATGACATTATGGCAGCTCAATTTGCAGCATATGCCTCTATTATTTCACAAATGGAATCATCTTTTGGTGGTTTACAAATGATGATTGAACAATCAACATCTTCTAACTAGTTATATTAATACTTAATGTAATTTAAGTATTAATATCATATAATCTTCAAATAAATTATTTGGAGATACTAATGGGACTAGATGTATATAACCAACAGGCGGCAACTACTGAAGATCCGTACATGTTGATACTGAAGCTTTATGAAGGCTTATTAAAATATCTTGCCTTTGTTGAGCAAGCGATTGAAGAGAATAATGTGGAAACAAAATTTGAATATATTAATCGTTCAATTGCTATTTTTGATGAGTTAAGAAATATTCTTGATTTTGATGGGGGAGATGTTGCATATTACCTTGATGGTTTATATCTTTACCAAATAGAAACTTTATTTAGTGCTGGTGTTGATAACAATCTAACAGCAATAGAGCAAGTAAAAAAAGTTGTTACAGGATTAATTGAAGCGTGGAAAGAAGAAACTGGTCTTTAAAAGCTCTTAAGAGCTTACAATATATTGATTCACTGAATCCAGAGCAAAGAGCCACCTCTTTGCAAAAATGGGTAGAGGATTATCTTGTTGATACTCCTATAGAAAATTTTGATCTTGAACTAAAAGATCTTGAAAAATTATCTGAACTGTTTTATAAAAACATATCTTTTCTCAAACAGCATCGAAAAGATATGAAATTAGAAATAGACAATCATAAAAAAATAAGAGAATTTTTAGTTTAAACTAAAACTTATTTTACCACCAAATCATAGCTATAAATGCTGTTAGTATTATCCCTAATATATTAAATACTATTCCATATTTTGCCATATCTTTTATTGTCAAAACCTTACTACTCATAGCTATCGCATTAGGGGGTGTTGCTATTGGAAGCATAAAAGCATAACTTGCACAAATTGTTGCAACCATTAGTATAAGTGTTGTATCAATATTTGAAGCTAATCCTAGTGAATATATAATTGGCAGTACTATTGATATAAGAGCTGTATTACTTGTAACTTCTGTTGTAAAGGTTACCATGGTAGCAACAATTAATATCAATATAATTGGGTTTAATTGGGTTAATTCTAAAAGAAATTCTGAAATTGCCTGTGCTAATCCTGTTCCACTAAAAGCTGCTGCAATACTAAATCCTGCTCCAAATAAAAAGATAATATCAAAAGGGATTTTTCTACTATCATTCCATTCTAAAAATCCGATTTTTGGCAACATCATGAAAAGTCCAAAACTTAAGAGTATTCCAGCTTCACTGAATTTAAAAAATGAATTTACAAATAAAACTACAATAAGTAAAGATAAAATCTTTATTAATCTTTTTTGCCCTTTGTCAAGTATTTTACTTGTAAGTTTATTTTCAATTGTTAAATTTTTTACACCTAAGGAAAGTATATAAGGTATAATAACNAACATAATCATAGCCAAAGGTAATGTTTTAAATATCCATGTTATAAATGTCAAAGTTTCTAGTTGATTTTCTTGCAAAAAGCCCATTAATATTAAATTTGGTGGTGTTCCTATAGGAGTTATAACTCCACCTATACTTGCTCCATAAGCAACTGCTAAAACAAATCTAATTTTTAATTTTATTATATCTGTTAAAAAAAGTGCTATTGGCATAAGAAGAAGTGCTGTAGTTGTATTTGATAATAATGAACTCAAAATCGCAGAAGTTACTGCTAAAGCAAATATGATTCCTCTTGCATTAGAGGGGAATATACTTAAAAGCTTATGGGCAATCACTTTGTGTAATCCTATTTTTTCAACAGCAATAGCCAATAAAAACCCACCCAAAAACAAAAATATAATTGACTTTGAATAATTTACTGTCGTATCATTTGTACTAAGTATATCAAGAGCGGGAAAGAGTATTATAGGTAAAAGGGATACAACACCTAAAGGCAAAGCTTCATTTGTCCACATTGCCACTAAAAATATCACTACTCCTATAAGTCGGGCTTGTATCTCTTCAAAATTATATCCAGCTATAAAATAACCTAATAATGCTATGCCGATTGAGATAAAAATATTTTTGTAGATACTTTGCATTTGAATCCTAATATTAGTAATTTAATCCGACAGCATCTCTAATTACTTTTAATTTTTCTTGTGCTACTTTTCTAGCTTTTAAAGAACCTTGATGTAAAATCTCTTTTACCTCTTTTGGATTATTTAAAAAGTATTCTCTTTTATCTACATAAGGTGCAAAATGTTCATTTATTTTATCTAATAAAGTAAGTTTAAAATGACCATACCCTTCCCCTGGTGTTTCATATCTTTTTTGTAGTACTTCTAACTCATCTTCATTCATAAAAAGTTCACATAATTTGTATACATTACATGTTGCATATTCTTTAACTTCATGAAGTTCTTTTGAATCTGTCACTATTTTCATAACCTGTTTTTTTGCTGTTTTAGCACTACCAAACATATCTATAGTATTACCATAACTTTTAGACATCTTAGCACCATCAGTTCCTGGAACTGTTGCTACAATCTCATCTACTCTTGCTTCTGGCATAATCAATATTTCTCCATAAGCATTATTAAATGTATTTGCAATATCTCGTGTCATCTCTACATGTTGAATTTGATCTTTCCCAACAGGAACAATATTAGAATCAAATAATAGTATATCAGCAGCCATTAATACAGGATAAGAAAACAATCCATGGTTTGAAACAATTCCTCGTGAAGTTTTATCTTTATAACTATGAGCTCTCTCCAATAATCCCATAGGAGTATGATTTGATAATATCCAATANANNTCTAAAACTTCNGGAACATCACTTTGTACCCAAAANGTTGATTTTTCTGGATCCATNCCTAAACTTAAGAAGTTTACAGCAGCTTCAAATATATTTTTTTGTAANAANTCTTTATTNGAAACNGAAGTTAACGCATGATATGAAGCAATAAAAGCAAANAACTNNCCATCATTTTGAGACTCTATCATTTTTTTTATCATACCAAANTAATTACCTATATGTATTGTACCACTTGGTTGTATTCCACTTAATATTCGCAAAAATTAATCCTTAGTAAATTTTCGTTATAATACCGTAAATTTATGGAGAGTAAGATGAAGCAATTTTTTCGATACCTATTTGTAGGTGCATTAGCATTAATACCATTATTTATCGTAATACAGCTCGTATTTTGGGTAAAGTCTCTAACAATACAATTATTTGATTTTGTTTCTTCATACACAAATAGTGGATTATATACCTTTGTGCTTTTTATTGTTATTGTACTTTTATTAGTTTTTATTGGTTCCTCTATAGAAAAAGCAGGTAAATCTTTTTTCATTTCTGCTATTGATAGGTTATTAGAAAAAGTCCCTGCAATTGGAACTATCTACTCAATTTTAAAAAAAATTACTGAACTTTTTAAACCAAATAACAAAGATAAAAAAAAAGAGGTTGTTCTTGTAGAATATCCAAAAAATGATTTATGGGTACCCTCTTATGTACTCAGTAAACATGAAAATATCTATGTACTTTTTATACCAACAAGTCCAAATCCTACTAGTGGTTACACAGTAATTGTAGATAAAAGTAAAATAAAAGCAACCTCACTTACTGTTGCTCAAGCGAGCCAATTTATAATAAGTATGGGAGCTGATTTTATAAAAAAAGAAGAGATTACACATATTATTAACGAACATAATAAAAATAAAGGAAAATAATATAATGATAGATAAAAAACTTTTAGAAAAAGAATTTGAACAAGTTGCTTCATCTTTAGAAAAAAAAGGTGTTTCCAAAGAGATATTAGAAGATTTAAAAAATAAAACATTAAATACAAAATCTAAAAGACAAGCTATGGAAGCTTTACAAGCCGAACAAAAACAATTATCAAATCAATTTGGTACTTATAAAAAAGATGGACTTGATATTGCACCATTAAAAGAGCAAATTGATAAACTCAAAGATAAAAAACTTGAACTTGAAGATGAGGTAAAGATTGATGAGCAGAAAATAGATACAATTATCATGGGTATTCCAAATATGCCAGACGAAGCAGTGCCTCTGGGTGCTGATGAAAATGAAAATGTTGTTTTAGAAATAATTGGAGAAAAACCATCTTTTAAATTTGAACCAAAAGAACATTGGGAACTTGGTGAGAACAATGGTATGATTGATTTTACAAGAGGTGTAAAACTAGCAAAAAGTAGATTTGCTGCACTTAAAGGAATTGGTGCTAGACTTGAAAGGGCGTTAATCAACTATTTTCTTGACTTTAATCGCCAAAGAGGATTCCAAGAATGGTATGTACCTTTTATGGCAAATACAAATACTCTTGAAGGAACAGGTCAACTACCAAAATTTGAAGATGATTTATTTAAAATAGAAGGTGAAGACTTATACCTTATCCCAACAGCTGAAGTATGTTTAACAAATCTTTATAATGATGAAATAATTCCAGAAAAAGAGTTACCTCTACTTCTTACATCATATACTCCTTGTTTTAGAAAAGAAGCAGGAAGTGCTGGACGAGACACAAGAGGAATGATAAGGCAACATCAATTTGACAAAGTTGAAATGGTAGCAATAACTAAGCCTGAACAATCCCAAGAGATATTTGAAAAGATGGTTGCATGTGCAAGTGATTTACTTACATCTTTAGGTCTTCCTCACCAGAAAGTTCAGTTATGTACAGGAGACTTAGGATTTAGTGCTTCTACAACAATAGATTTAGAAGTGTGGTTACCTGGTCAAAATGCATATAGAGAGATAAGTTCTATTTCAAACACAAGAGAGTTTCAAGCAAGACGAGCAAAAATAAGGTATAAAGATGGGAAACAAAACATATTATGTCATACTTTAAATGGTTCTAGCTTAGCAGTAGGAAGAACACTTGTTGCAATTATTGAAAATTATCAACAAGAAGATGGTAGTATTACTATACCTTCTGCTCTAAAGAAGTATATGGAATACGAAAGAAGATGAAATTTTCTGGTCTGAACGAAGATGGAAGTATCACGATTCTTGAAGTGCTTAAAAAATATTTGTAGAAAAAGTAGGCAAATAGCTACCTACTTAACGCAAAAAAGTATTTTAAAATCTTTATTTTAGCCTCCCGAGACCTCTAAAAAGTTTCCAACTTTTTTTCTAGTTTTCTTTTCATCTATTGTTTTGATCCAAACTTTAAGTTCCTTTAACAAAATATTCTCTGTTGTATCTATACCTTTATATTTTTTTCTTAAAAGATCAAACTCTTTTTTGATTAATTTTATACTATTATCACCTTTTAGAATATTTAAAATATCCAATTCCATTTTATTTATCAATGCTTTTGACTTTTTATTGACTTTATCTTTTAATGAAAATTCTTTTTTATACTCCACCATACTTCTTTTAAGCATCTCTTCTGTCTTTTTAGTTATATCCTCTTGTGCCTTTTTTAAGTAGTTGTTAATAATAAAATAAGCAATAAGCAATACAATTAATACAAAACCTACAATCCAAATTTTTATATTTCTATTGGTATTTATTAAATTTTCATATTGCGTAAACTCTTTTTGAAAAGACTCTTTATCAATTGTAGCTTGAACTATATTATTTTCCAATTTTTCAATAGATTTATCTAGATTTATTATCTCTTTTTCAATCCCATTACCATTTTGTATTGTCTTCAATTCCTCTAGTTCCACTTTTATTTTATGTAGATCACTACCCAAACTATTTTTCATTCTATCAATTTTATAATCAACAACATCTATAATATCCTGAGTTTCATAGTTTTGAGCATTTGCAAAACAACTAACAAACACTAGTACAAGAAGACCTTTTATTACAACTTTTAACATATTTTCTCCTTTTTTGTAATTTAATTATAAAATTATAACATAAAATAGTTATATTTTAATGATAATACCTATATATTATTACTTTTATCTATAAAAAGATATTTATGTGCTTCTGAAGGGAGCTATGTAGTAAAAATTCAATTGATATTTATACAAGAGAATTTCAAGCTATATGAAAAAATTTAGGTATAAAAATGGAAAAACTGTTAATGGGAAGATTTTAATATCAAAATACTAAAATTATTAGAGAAGTATATGTAAGAGAACTAAGGTTTTTACCTTAATTCTTATTATTCTTTAGTTTCAAATATCTCTATTTTTTCTATATCATCACCTTGTTTTATAGAATCAAGAACTTCAAAGCTTTCTGTATCGTTTGCCTCAATTTCTCCAAAAACAGTGTGACCACCATCAAGATGAGGACAAGGGACAAAACAGATAAAAAATTGACTACCACCTGTATCTTTTCCAGCATGAGCCATTGAAAGACTCCCTTTTTTATGTACTTGTCCCTCAGCTTGTGTTTCACACTCTATAGCCCAGTCAGGTCCACCTGTCCCAGTTTTTTGTGGACAACCACCTTGTGCCATAAATCCTTCAATAACTCTATGAAAATTTAACCCATCATAAAATCCATCATTTGCTAGATGTGCAAAGTTCGCTACAGTGTTAGGTGTATTTTCTGGAAATAACTTAATCCAAATAACACCTTTTGATGTACTAAATTTTGCATACTGTAACTTGTCTAATTCTTCTTGTGATAACTCATACTCTTTTAACTCTTTACTAAATCCAAACATTCTTTTCCTTTTTTTAATTTATTTCATGAAGCTCTTTAAATAAATACGCTTCTACTATATCATCTATAGACTTTTGCAATGGAGCAACTAAAACAGCTATCCCCTCTTCCATAAAAGGCCATACATACTCTTTTTGACTATTTACTATAATTACATCAACCCAATCACTTATCTCTTCTCTTGATTGATAAAATTCAGATTTTATTATTTTACCTTCAGTGAGTTCAAGTAGTAACCAGTATTTTACACTATCTACAGGAACTATTTGAACTTCATCAATGTCACTATCATCCACAGGTATCAATAAATTCATACTTATTCCTTTATAAAAAGTAATTATATGAAATATTTATAAAATACTCCTTATATCACTTATTTAAGCTCATCATCTAAAACTTTCAGCTTTTTCCCATTTTCTTATAAACTCTTTTGTAGATTCATTTTTTATTTTTTTCGCTTCTTTTCTCGCTTCTTTTTTCGCTTCAATTGCTTCTTCATATGTTTTTTTTACTGTATCTTTTTGTTCTGAAAAATCTTTAATCACATCTTTAAATTGTACTAAATACTTCAGAGTATCTTTATATAAATAATTATCTTCTACATATCCTCATACGTAGTATCCTACAGTTAACAAAATAATTATTTGAAATGTAGAGATACTTTTTTTAAAATTTTTTGGCAATCTAATTTCCTTCTTTTTCACCTTTTTCCATATGTATATCCATTTGTGGATATGGTATTGAGATATTTTTTTCATCAAAAGTTAATTTAACTTTTTCAATTGTATCAAATTTTACACCCCAGTAATCTCCACTTTTTACCCAAGCTCTCGTTACAAAGTTCACACTACTATCTGCTAATTCTGATACGGCAACAAATGGTTCTGGATCTTTTAAAATTCTTTCATCATTATTTAATATCTCTATTAATGTCTCTTTTGCCAATTTTAAATCATCATCATATCCAATACCAAATACAATATCAACTCTTCTTGTATCTTTTCTTGAATAGTTAGTGATATTTCCACCAATAACTCTTGAATTTGCAACTATGATTATTTTATTATCTCCTGTTTTCATTATTGTATTAAAAATATTTATCTCTTCAATAACACCCGCTGCTCCACCAGCTTCTACAAACTCTCCAACTTTGACTGGTCGAAATATAATTATCATCACCCCTGCACTTATATTTGATAGTGTACTTTGAAATGCTAAACCTATAGCTAAACCAACAGCACCTAGTATTGCTATGAAAGAAGTTGTTTCAACCCCTAGCTGACCTAGTGCTGATAAAGATACTACAACTAGTAAAATACCATAAATCACACTTGATAAAAATGTTTCAAGCGTTTTATCTATCTGTCCTAACTTACTTAAACTTTTTAAACTAATATCAGTCACCCATCTTGCAACTTTTTTCCCTATAAAAAATATTGCTAATGCTATTACCACTTGTATCATTAATTCCATAATCATCAATTTTTCCTTTTTATTATATAATCTAATTATATCTATATTTGAATAAATTAATTAATATTTATCGATTTTGACTCCTTGTTAAAATGTAGTTGTATATTTGTTTGAATTATTTTAGATTGGAGTTAATTACTCCTCCCAAACTCTCACTTTATAGCTATAAAATCTTTAACTAAGGGATTATAGTAGATAGCCAAAAAGACTAGGTAACATATAGGGTAACAAAAATTGAAAGTGTCTAGCTTAAATCATTTCTTATTTGCTTCAATGTAATTAAAAGTTCATCTATGTACAGTTTTTCTTGTCCCAATTCAGTATCACAAAAATCATCTTCAACTTTTGCATAAGTACATCTTTTTTGTACTATTTCTATAGCATCAATAATTTGATGTAATATATCTATAACTAAACTCTTATCATACTGCATAAATACCATCTTTTATAATTCTTTTTTCTAAATAAGGATTCATATTATCTCTCATTCTCACAATATCTACTTCTTTATTAAAAGCTATTTCTAAATCATCTTTTATCCCTACATAGTTACCTAATTTACCAGGCATTTTAACAAATATATCTATATCACTATCTTTAGTAGCTTCATCTCTTGCATAACTACCAAACAATCCTATTTGTTCAATATTGTATTTTTTTTGGAACTCTTGATAATGTTCTTTTAAATAGTTTAATATATTTGTCTTATTCACAATATAAATTTCCCTTTTTAGTTATCTCATTGTATCATAACTTTAGTTCAATATTTCAATCTTATTTTATTTGTCTTTTGAGTTATCCATTTTTTAGAGGGCTTGTCTTTTTAGTGCTTCGCACTCCCACCCTCTTTTTCTTTTTTCTCATTTTTTCTTTTTAATTGCTTTCCAGTTACATGCTTTCCCTTAAACCCAAACGGTTGCAACCTTTCTAATTTACTTGTAGTTTTCTCTATCTTCTATATACAATTATAACCAATAACCAACATTGATATATATTTGTGTACATTTATATAGTATGTCGAAATAATACTCTTTTTTTAACACAGTTTTCCAATATGGGTAAATTATATCTAAATTTACACATATTAACCATATATGAGTAATATTTACTATTTTTTACACATTCCTAAATAAATCAAATAATTCATCATGTACATAATAAACTTCTCTACCTTTTTTATGAGAAGTCAATACCCCTATAGATTCTAACTCTTTTAAATAGTTTGATGCTGTTTTTCTAGTAACACTAAGAGTATCTTCAATAAATGATATTTTTGTATACGGGTGATAAAAAAGTGCTTCTAGTAAATCTTTACTATATATCTTTGGTTTATTCTCTTGAATAGTATTTTTAGTTTTTTCCATGAGAGTTTCTATATCTTTTATTATTTGTATTGTTTCTTTGGCTATCTCTTCTATACCTTTTAACATAAACAATATCCACTCATTAAGCCCATCATTAAAACTAACATCACTTAGAAGCTTATAATAGTTTGATTTGTTTCTGATGATATAACGACTTAGATATAAGATAGGCATATCTAACAACCCCTCTAGCACTAGATACAATATATTGATAATCCTACCTGTTCTACCATTACCATCATAAAAAGGATGTGTGCATTCAAACTGATAATGTATAATTGCCATCTTAACTAAACTATCAAAATCTTCAAGACTAACATCATTTATATAGTCTGCTAAATTTGACATCAAGTCTATGATATCTTGTGGATGTTGTGGAGGGATGAGTTTTATCTCTCCTGTAACAGGATTCTTTAATACTGTTCCACTTTGCTTTCTAAATACTGCATCATTTTGTTCTAGTGTAGCTTGTATCTCTTTTATATGATTTACTGTTAAGAACTTTTTAGTTTTAATAATATCAAATCCAAAATACAAAGCATCTTTATAGTTTTGTACCTCTTTTATATCTTGACTTATAAAATCACTTGATATATCAGACCGATAAACTTCATCGTAAGTTGTGATAATATTTTCTATCTCACTACTATCTTTGGCTTCTTGAAGTACAAGTGAATTTATAACTATTTTTTGATTTGGTAAAGAGTTTGCTATACCTTTTAATTCAGCCAACGACCTATGAGCTAAAGTTGTAGCTTTTAATATCTCTTTAGTTTCTATATCTTTATTTATTGGTAATTTATTTGGTATGAACTCTTGCATAAACTTCCCTAATTCTTTTTATAAACAAATTATAACTAAGTTGATTTTGGTTTATTGTTAAATGTCTTTAAAGAGACTCTCCTCTTTCATTCTTATCTCTTGTATATTTTTAGCTTTTTCTTCTAATGGGTCTATTCCTTAATTTAGAAGATTGATATATTCATCCCTTTTAACTCTTACTATTTTTAATGTTCTCTGTGGATAATTACCAAATGATGTTTTTCTTCTCTTTAATGTAGTTGGACTTGTATATCGATGTATTTTATTGTTTATTAATACATAAAGATAGCCTAAAAAGCCTCTGTTTGTAATGTTGTAATGGATTTTATTGATTTTTAATGTATGAGATTCTAGTACTCCTCCCAGATACCTAAACACACTATAGTTAAAAGTTCCTTGCTGTATTCCTACCCTGGGGAGTTGCCTTTAAAAACAGTTGTAAAGGTCTAAGAGAAGCAGTCAAAATACTATTGTATTCTCAATGCTTACCTTAATTGAAGAGATGGAATTGTAATGAAATATATATTAATATTAGTTTAAGTAGAATGAGTAATGTGATTACTCATTCTACTTAAGAAGTTTAGAAACCACTCATTTGTACATAAGTTGAAATCATTTCTAAAAGTGGATCAATATAAAGTATAGATGTTACTGTTATTACAGCAGATACACCAATCACTGTTTTTAAAGGTTTATT
>JGI24023J19991_10000896_pt1 | contig 23426 bp, 22 predicted proteins | sample Cruoilmetagenom1_FD_19991 | JGI IMG/M metagenome (IMG submission 19991) | reverse complement strand
CTTTTGTGACAATGTTTTCTTACTTTAATTCACTCTCAGCTGTAGGCTTTACTGAGCCACTCATCTCATGGATACAAAACATAGAAATACCAGAAGAGATCGTTGAGATCATAGGGTATTTTACGCAAGAGGGTGACATAAACGCCGAGCGTGATCCTGAACTGCATAAGTTAGAACGTGCCATCAAACAAAACAAGATAGACATTAAAGAGACACTGTATAAACTAGCGCACTCCTCTAAACTAAGAGACTATCTTGTAGATACACAAGTGCATTTTAATGGTGGAGAAGAGACCTTACTTGTACGAGGTGGCTTTAACAATGCCATCAAGGCTACGGTAGTGGCTAGGTCTTCTGGTGGGTTTTTTCATATCATCCCTCAAAGTATCTCACACCTGAAAGAAAAAGAGTCCATTTTACTTTCTAATAAAGAAGAGATCATTTACGCCTATTGTAAAAAAATATCTGCTGTATTTTTTACTTGGGAGCGTTTTTTAAGCTTCATAAACAAAGAGTATGACCGCTTTGACCACTACCAAGCACGGGTGAGTTTTGCTAGGGCTAAAGAGTATGAGTTCATCTTGCCTTCTAAACATAAACGCATTAAACTTCAAGACTTTGCGCACCCTGCCATAGAAAATCCAGTACCCATTACCATGGACTTTAAAAAGCAGATCATGCTAGTTACAGGGGTTAATGCCGGTGGTAAAACGATGTTACTAAAGTCTATGCTCTCTGCTGTGTATATGTCGAAGTATCTTTTACCTTTTAAATGTGATGTAGCTGAGACAGAAGTGGGACACTTTAAAAGCATAGAAGCTGTTATAGATGACCCACAATCTGTGAAAAATGATATCTCCACCTTTGCAGGACGTATGCAAGAGTTTGCCAAGCTTTTTAACAAAGAAGATGCCATCGTAGGGGTAGATGAGATAGAACTGGGTACAGACTCTGATGAAGCAGCGTCGCTATTTAGAGTGATGTTAGATGAACTTCGTAAAAAAGGCATCTCTTTTATCGTAACCACGCACCATAAACGTCTGGCATCACTTATGGCAAGTGACGATGAGGTAGAACTCATTGCTGCACTGTATGATGAAGAACGTCGTATGCCTACCTATACTTTTTTACAAGGGAGCATAGGAAAGTCGTATGCCTTTGAAACAGCACAGCGTTATGGTGTGCCAGTAGCCATCGTGAACAAGGCAAAAGAGGTCTATGGTGAGGACAAGGAAAACTTAAACGAACTCATAGAAAAATCTACCTCACTTGAGCGTGAAATGCGTATGAAAATTGCTAAGATAGATGAAGAGTTAAAGTCTGTAGAGAAGAAAAAACAGACGCTTGATGAAGAAGAATTTAGGCTTCAAGAGAGTCATAGAAAAGCAGTAGCTACCTTAGAAAATCGTTACAATGCAGCCACAAAAAAAGCAAGAGAAGCACTTAAAGTGCAAGAGTCTACAGAGGGAAGACGCCTGCTCAATGTTGCACATCAACGTAAAGACTTTAAACAAAAAGAATTCCACAAAGTAGAGGAAGAACCACTGAAAGAAGGGGACAAAGTCAAGTACCGTTCACATAAAGGAGAGTTGGTTTCACTGCGTGGAAAAGATGCAACGATCTTAGTAGATGGACTTAAAATGAGAGTTCCACTTTCTCAACTAAAAAGAAGAGGAGATACCCCTCAGGGCAAACTCAAGCCAAAACCAAAAAAAGTTGATGTTTCGGTAGAAAAGTCTGGCGCATCTGTCTCTGTGAAACTGTTAGGTATGTACGCAGATGAAGCTATAGACACAGTAGATAAGTTTCTCTCAGATGCCTTGGTTCATAACTTAAATGAAGTACAGATCATACATGGAACAGGGGGTGGTGTACTTTCTAAACTTGTAAGTGAATACCTCAAAAAACATCCTAAGATTGAGAAGTTTTACAGGTTACCTGGTAACTTAGGTATCACAGTGGTGGAGTTGTAGCTTAATTTTAACTCTTAAGGGTATAATATACGTTAAATTAATTTTAGCCAGGAGAGTGCTGTGAATATAGCAGATGTAAAAAAAGAGTTAAGTGGTGACGAAAAAGTACTAGAGAGTGCTTTTAAACTAGAAACATACTATAAAAAATACAAACTGATTATTTGGGCTGTGGTTATCGGGCTTGTCCTCTTCTTTGTAGCTAAAACCGCGATGGAATCTATGAAGGCATCATCATTGGCAGAAGCCAATGAAGCATTTTTAACTTTACAGACCAAAGCAGATGATACACAGGCACTTGCCGTCTTAAAAGAGAAAAATCCAGCACTTTTTGAACTTTTTTCTTATGCACAAGCGAGTAAAAACAGTGATGTGAAAAGTTTAACTGCCTTGTCAAGTAGTACTAATGTGGTTGTTGCAGATGCAAGTGCCTATACAGCAGCAGTGTTGGAAAATAAAAGTTCTGATTCTAAACTTTATAGAGAAATGGCGTTACTTCAAGAAGCGTATTTGGCTATAAAAGCGGGTGATTCTAAGACTGCGAAATTAAAACTTGAATTGATCGACGAGCGTTCATCACTTTCTATGTTAGCTTCTTTATTGAAACATTCAACATTAAAGGCAAAATAATGATACGAATGAATAGACTATCACTTTTTATACTTGCAGCTATGGCAGTACTTTTCTCAGGCTGTAGCGGAAAAAAATATTTTGAACCAACAACAAATACTTATTCTGCAAGTTCAAGTTCTTATGGTGGTAGCATTGTTGACTTAAGCAGAGATGGTGCAACACTTAAGAGTGGCAAATACATCGGTAAATCAGGTGTGAGCAGTATGAATCTTGGCGAAGATTATAGGTTCTTAAGTGAAAGTGAAAACTATGTCTTGGCTTCCAATGCCAAAGGTGTACTCAATATTATTGATAAAAGTACGCAAGAGTCTGCACGTGCTGTTTCATTACATGTACCTGTTGTCTCAGCAAGTATCAAAAACGGTGTGGTTGCATATATCTTAAATAACAACACATTTGGTATATACCAAGTAGCAGATAATAGAAAAGTAGTTGAAAGTCGTTCAGAAAGAACCTATGCCATAGATACAAGAGCTGCAAGTCCAATGTTCATAGATAATTTAGTAGTTATGCCTATGCTTGATGGTAAACTGATCATTGTAGATTCGTATAATAGTGATAATGCAAAAGTAGTATACATTAGTAGTAATAAAGTATTTAACAATGTAGTACACCTTTCACGTATGGGGAACACTATGGTGGCAGCAACACCTAAGAAAATAATCTCTTTAGGTAATGAAGGTAAGAATGAACATAGAGCAAACCTTTCAGAAGTGGCCGTAAACAATGGTAGTATTTATATCTTTACCAAAGAGGGTAAAGTAGTGAAGCTTAACACAGCACTACAGCCTATAGCAACTCAGAAATTTAAATTTGCACACTTTTCAGCTGCGACTGCATTTGATGGTAAAGTATTTGGTTTAGATCAGCAAGGGTCTCTCATCGTACTTTCTTCAGACTTGAGTAAACATAAGATTTATGATATCGGAAGTGTAGATAACCCAGCATTTATCACTGGTACGAAGCTTTATAAAGATGGTAAAATCATAGAACTGTCTAAACTAGGTTATGAATAGTAATCTACTTGTAGCTTTTGAAGAGTATCTGAGTGTCACCAAGGCACTAGATACTCTGACGGTTACCTCTTATCTTTCCGACTTAAAACAACTCGAAACCCACTCCCAAAAGACACTTACTAAACTTGACACTACAGATGTATTAGCTTTTTTAGCTACCTTTGAAAACAAAAGAACACTCAACCGAAAACTCTCTTCTGTCAATGTTTTTTTTCACTTTTGCCACATACAAAGTTTCACACACACGAAAATTAAAATACCCATGGCAAAAGTTCCTAAAAATCTTCCCAAATACGTGAGTAATGAAGAGATACTTGATGGCATCAACCTCATAGACAGAAGCACCGTGATGGGTCTACGTGACTATGCACTCATTTTGTTTCTGTATGCCAGTGGTTGTCGTATCTCTGAAGCACTTTCGGTACAACGTGCAGATATCGTAGAAGGTTGGCTCAAGATTCGTTTTGCCAAAGGTGAAAAAGAACGTGTTGTACCACTAGCACCTGTAGCCACACAAGCGATGGAACTATACTTTAGAGAACAAACCCTGGCAAGCCCCTACATCTGGCTTAACTATAGAGGTGACCCTCTTAGTCGTATCTCTGCTTATAAAATAGTGAAAAAGTATTTAGGTGTTTCTCCTCATGTCCTACGTCACTCGTTTGCTTCATCACTTATCATCGGTGGAGCAGACTTGCGTGTGGTGCAAGAGTTGTTGGGACACTCTTCACTTGAAACCACACAAATTTACACGCATATACAGAAACAAAACTTAGCAGAGACGATGAACGCTTTTCATCCTTTGGGTTGATTTGGGTATGATACACGTATGAAAGATATAGTAGAATATTTACAAAGAAAACAGATTATTTTTAAGTCACTTAAAGTGCTTACAGCTAAAGAGCTGGGTTCACGTAAAAAAATAGACATATTTTTAGGTGTGGATTTGAAGGGCTATTATGCAGATGTGATGCAACTTGAAAAGAAAAGCCGTGTACTTCGTAAAGAGGCAGAAGAGTTGATGCGCTTACATGAAAAATTAGAAAAATACATCGATAGCAGTATTAAGAAAAAGTATATCATCATCAAAGCACCGCTTTGCTCAAAAGCCAAAGCATTACTTGAAGAACATCATTGGAAAGTATGGCATGTCATCTAACATACTTTTGGCAGATATAGGCAATAGCTACTTTCATATTTATAATGGAAAGACAGTAGTACATCTTTCTTATAAAGACGCCATCGCACAATACCATGATAAAGATCTTTTGTATATCTCAGTGAAACATCAGTTGGAAGATAAAATCACAATGATAAAAAACTGGGAAAATATCTCTTCACTCATGATGGTTGAGGGTGGGTATGAGACTATGGGTGTGGACAGAAAAGCACTTTGTCTGAGTCATAAAGATGGCATTTTTGTAGATGCAGGCTCTGCCATTACCGTTGATATTGTTAAGGATGCAAGGTATGTAGGTGGATTTATATTGCCAGGACTTCACGCGTACATACAGAGCTATAAAGCGATTTCACCAGCACTGGATGTAGTCCTTTCCAAAGAGATCAACCTAGATGAGTTGCCGTTGACAACAAAAGAGCAGATAAGCTATGGTATAATCGCGTCTATAAAAGCACTGATAGACAAGCACAGTAAGGGTAAAAAGCTTTATTTTACTGGGGGTGATGGAAGATTTCTATCACAGTATTTTAAAGAAGCTGTTTACGATGAAATGTTGGTTTTTGATGGGATGCAGCAGGCACTTTGTGCCAATTAGAACTTAGAATTTAGAAATGAAATTTTTACATTCGTGAAGGAACGATAGATGTTAACAATAGCACTTCCAAAGGGAAGAATAGCAGAGCAAACACTAGAGATATTTGCAGAGATATTTGGTGGAGAGTTTAAGTTTGAGGGTAGAGAACTCATCTTAGATATGGGAGAGTTTCGTTTTTTAAATGTACGTAACCAAGATGTACCTACTTATGTAGAACATGGTGCAGCAGACATTGGTGTGGTTGGGCTTGATGTCATCACTGAAAAAGAGCTAGACATCATCCAATTACTCGATATGCAGTTAGGTAAATGTAAAGTATCCATAGGTATCAAAAATGAAGATGAACTGGACTGGTCGCGTCCGAACATTAAAGTAGCTACGAAGATGGTAAACATCACGAAAAACTACTTTGCACAAAAAGCGGTAGGTGTAGAAGTTGTCAAACTTTATGGTTCTATAGAGCTTGCTCCTCTTGTAGGCTTAGCAGACGCTATTGTAGACATCGTAGAGACAGGTTCAACCATGAGAGAAAATGGACTAAGAGTGGCTGAAGACATTATGGATTCATCCGCATATCTCATCTCAAATAAAAATAGTTTTTATGCAAAAAAAGAAGAGATACTCTCTTTATATGAAAAAATCAAAGTAGTTGTTGAAAGAAATGCCTAACGCTACTGTAAACTCTCTTGACCTCTACGCAAAAGTAGAGGACTTACTTGGCGTAAAAGAGGCTGCTCCTAGCCTTTATGCCCATTACCTTCTTTTTTTAAATACCATAGAATTTGACACACTTTTAGATGTAGGCTGTGGGTCAGGTGACTTTTTATATCAAATGAAAAGTGCTTTAGACATACCAGAGGTTCAAGGTATTGATCTAAGTCCTGTAATGGTAGCCAGGAGCAAAGAACAGGGACTAGATGCAGCGTGCATAAATCTTTGTGACCTAGAAGGTAAATATGACATCATCACAGCTGTTTTTGATATGCTGAACTACTTAGATAAAGAGACATTAAAAGGTTTTTTACACTGTGTGAAAGAACATTTAAATGAAGGTGGTTTTTTTCTTTGTGACATCAATACTCTGTATGGCTTTGAAAATGTAGCGGTAGGTTCATACATAGTAGATGATGAAGAACGATTTTTAACCATTGACAGTGACTTTGAAGAAGGTAAATATGTATCAGAATTTACACTGTTTGAAAAAGAAGATACACGTTTTAAAAAGTCTCAAGAGATTATCAAACAATATCAACATACGGTAGATGAATTGGTACAGTTAAGTGGATTGACATTAGTTGCTTGTGATGATGTTAAGTTATATGGGTTAGATGAAGCGGATAAGGTGTTTGTGGTATTAAGTAAAGCGTAGGGTACGTAAACACGTACCAGAAGTAAAATAGTCTAAGACTATCTTACGTTCTCAAATGGGTTTTCAACCACATTCTTTCTATCTACGATATACGGGATAAGTGCTGTTTGTCTTGCTCTTTTAATAGCAATTGTTACAAGCTCTTGGTGACGCTTACAGTTACCTGTAAGACGACGAGGCATGATTTTAAATCTTTCACTTAGTGAAAATTTAAGACCACCTAAGTCTTTATAGTCGATGAATTCAACTTTTTGTTCACAATACTTACAAAATCTTTTTTTAAATTTTCTTCTTTCTGCCATGGTTGTTCCTTTTGGTTTGATAGCCCATAAAATGCAAGTTTATTAAAACCTGTCTATAATGAGCAAGAATTTTGAAGATGTATATTATAGTATTTTGACTTTGAATTGTCTTAATAATACATAGAGTACGCGTTTGGATAGGAAATATTTTAACTTTCCTTACAGCCATTTGTCGATAGACTCTTTTTCATACTTATCTATAGGACTTTAAAGTCACAGGAGTAGCATATGCCATATCATTTACTTAGACAAGAAAAAACCACATAAATGAAAATCCTTCTTTTAATTACAGCTTTTAATGCCCAAGCCCAAGCAGTCTTTACTGCCTTGAGAGATAGGGGAGATGAAGTGACTGTTACCTTTACTATCAATGAACTACAGGTACTTGAAGAGATAGAAGACTTTAATCCCGAACTCATACTCTGCCCTGTGTTACAAACATTTCTTCCTTCTAGTATCTATGAGGCGTATCCTACATACATTTTTCATCCAGGCCCTAGGGGAGATAGAGGCTCATATGCGCTAGAACATGCACTTCAAAATGACACAAAAGAGTGGGGTCTTGTGATTTTAAGAGCAAATGCCAGTTATTATTGTGGTGATATCTATGCAGAGGTGCATTTTCCTGTGAGGGATACCTACAAGGCATCTTTGTACAGACATGAGATAGTTTTTGCATCATACAAAGCGCTTGATCTGTTTTTCAAAAATCTTAAAAATGATATAAAAGTCCCACAAATAACCAATGCAATACATGAAGAAGTGACCTTGGGTAAAAGGAAGATCGATTGGCGTAAGGACGATACGAAGACGATCATAGATAAAATATATTTTTCAGATGCTGACCCTGGAGCACCTAATGAGATATTGGGTGTGCAGTACTATCTTTTTGGGGTACATAAGGAAGATAAACTTAGGGGGAAACCCAAAGAGATACTTGCAAAACGTGATGGCGCTATATGTTTAGGAACCATTGACGGGGCGGTGTGGGTTAGCCACTTAAAAGAGATAGGAAAGTTTAAATTGCCTGCATCTCATGTTTTAGAAGAAAAGCTTCAAAATATCAAAGAAGATCCTTTACCTTTATGCTTCGATAGATCGTATGATACGTTTTATGAGATAAGTGTAGATATAAGAGATGATGTTGGCTATTTACACTTTAATTTTCATAATGGCGCTATGAGTACACAGCAGTGTGAAAAACTCACAAGAGCAGTTGAGACACTCAAGAAACAATGTAAGGTACTGGTGCTTATTGGGGGTGAGGACTTTTTTTCAAATGGTATAGACCTCAATCTACTAGAAGACTCAGACAAACAAAGTGAGGCCACTTGGGAAAATATAAATGCCATCAATAACCTAGTCTCTTCCGTACTCTATGCAGAAGAAATTGTCACCATCGCTTCATTTCAAGCCAATGGGGCAGCAGGAGGTTTGTTTATGGGGCTTGCTTGTGATTACATGGTTGCCAAAGAAGGGGTGGTACTTAACCCGCATTACAAAACTTTAGGACTGAGTGGTAGTACGTATCACACTTACAGTTTACCTAAACGTGTTGGGAGAGAAAAAGCACAAGAATTATTGGATGCATGTTTACCACTTTCGGCTAAAGAAGCGAAAGCATTAGGTATGCTAGATGATGTGTATGCGCAGGAGTCTTATGCTGAAGACTTACATGCATTTGCAAAGTCTGCCTACAGTGATGCGTACATTTTAGATAAAAAAGCGTACTTGGAAAAAAATAAAGGACATATAGAATCTCTAAAAGAGAAAGAACTTGAAGTCGTCTGGTCTGAGTTGAGTGAGGGGAGCAGTCTTTTTCATGCTTTACGAAAGAACTTTGTCTATAAAATTAGCCCCAAAGTTACCCCTGCAAGGCTAAAAGTAAACTTTAAAACAAGTACCTAATGCTCTTGCATTTTTGAGACAGAGAAATACGTATCGACTACCTTGTAGAGTAGTATGATAATCCCAAAGGATCCAATGACAATGGCTATTTCACCCAGCGGTGGCATAAAGAAGATCACATCTCGTACAGGTTCATACTCTGAATACTTTTCAAAGCCTACTCCAAAACGGTCACTCATAGGGTAGGCATTACCTCCATAGACAAATATCATCTTACCTAAGTAAGTACCCATAATGATGAACACTGAAGCTAAAATCTTATAACCATTATGTGTAAAGTCTTTAAATAGAAGTATAAAAGGTATCCCTACTGCCATTGCCAAATAGGCGTAGAAGTAGTATTTAAATGCGCCAAATAAAATGATCTCTGCCCATTTTTTATCGATAAAGAGATAAGCAGTCGCTTCGTAGGCACCTAGGGCTAACACCGTATAGAGTGTTAGCTTTTGTATGATAGACATGAGTCCTGCACACTTACTTCTATCTGTGTGTCGGTAGACAAGATAGGTATGAAGTATCATCATGGCTGCACTCCCTGCAAAAGAGGAAACCATAAAATAGAGTGGCAGCACTGGATAGGTTGTCCAGAGGTGTCTTGCTGAGTTCATGTCAAAGAGTTTTGCCTGTACATAAAATTCAACAAACTCTACCAAAAGACTAAGGATGAGTATGGCCACAGCTATCTTTTTCACCCAGACATCTTTGTGTGCAAGGATAAGGTATATCTCAAATATCACAAGAGGGATATAAACAATATACAAAGGCAACATAAGCCACATACCAGAGGTAAAACGAGGAGAGAGAAACATATGATGCAGATGCAAAACATTTAAGTCCATCATAATAGTAAAAAGTCCAGCAATAATCATCGCTAAGCCAAGGGTCAAATAACCCGCAGCTGCTTTTTTGATGAGTTTAATGTCTATGAGTTCAGCAACAGCCACGATGAAGATGATGCCTGAACCTACGTAAATCATATACATATAGTTCACAATATAGAGTGACCATGGTGCTTCTCTTTTCACTTCCCCACCTGGACCAAATACAGCTGCTCTCATAGCTTCTGCAACCTCTCTGCTGCCTGGCGCTAACCCAGCGTCAAAGGCTGTAGCAGAGAGTAGAAAGTAACGTTCATAAAAAACATCTATCACTCCAAAAAGTGCAAAAAGTAAAAACCCGTAGGCAACATACATGGCTTTGGATGTCAATAAACTTTTTAATGAGACAGCGTTTATTTCTATTCCTGCATAGTTTGCCATTGCGGTTTCCTTTTTGCTTTTGCCATCTCTATGATGGGTTTGTAAGTATCCCATGTATAGATATTTGTACCAGGGTCTACAGAGTTCATCGCAAAGTTTTTGTCGTGCTCTGGTAGCATATAAAAGAGTTTTGGTACTGTGCCTTCATCTTCTTTAAGCACATAAAATTTTCTTTTGGTGAGCATCTGTATGAGCTCACCTTCTTCATCATCCAAGTCTCCAAAGAGTCTTACTTTAGTGGGGCAGGTCGCTTGACAAGCAGTGGTCATCTCTCCGTTGACGATGCGCGTGTCATAACAGAAAGTACATTTATCCACAGCCACATGGGTGTCATCTACAAACCTTGCATCATAGGGGCAAGCTTCCATACATCCTTTACATAAGATACAGGTGTCTTTGTTGGTCATCACGATGCCACCAAGTGCAAAGTAGCTCGATCCCGTTGGACAGACATCTACACAAGGTGCATCTTGACAATGGTTACACTGTGAAGGATGCAGGGCTACAAAAGGTTCGCCAAAGATGCTCTTTTCAGATTGGGTGACCCAGATACGTTGTTTGTCTGCTCCTAACTGTACACCATTTTCTTCTTTACATGCAACTTCACATGCTTTACAATCTATACAACTTTGATAGTCTAATGCCATTGCGAAATTCATGATATCCCCTTATTGAACGTGAAATGAGCAAAGCCCATCTTCACGATGTTAACACTAGGTTTTCTGTGGCAGAAAGCCCACGCGTACGGTCGTTTTAATAAGGCATGACTCATCATCCAACCTTTCTTACTTCTACAAGTGTTTCGTGCATGGCTGCAGAGCCAAACACAGATTCTATGGTGTCTTCTATGATCATGTTATCACTGGCACCATTCCTATAGCCAAAGGTAAGTCCTGTAGACTCCTGTCCAAAACCATGGACATAAAAGACCACATCTTTGATGATCTTGATCGTAGGATAGGCTTTGATGTGTATGAGTCCTACAGAGCTTTTCACTTCTACGATATCACCATATTTGATGCCTTTTTCTTCAGCCTGCTCTTTGTTTATCCATATATAGTTCTCTCTCATCACGTCTAGAAGCATGATGTTGTTGGCGGTAGAGTTTTGTGTCTGTTGAGCATGTCGTCCTGTAACAAATTTGAATTTGCCTTTAGGTGCTTCTTTGTAGAGTTCATCTCTCCATGTTGGCATAGGGTCTTGTCCACTTTTAGCCATCGTATCAAGATAACACTCCACTTTACCGGACTTTGTACCCAGGTTTTTCTTGAGGGCTGCCATCTCTTTTTCATCGATACAGGTATCTTGGGCATCAAGTTTCTCTCCACCGGGTGTGGTGTAGTACTTTTTATCTTCAGGATAGTACTCATACTCATTGGCTGAGAGTTGTTTAAAGTATTTATCCATGTGTGGGTAGAAGACCCCTTTTTCTTTGAGTGTTTTGTATGCTTCTTCACCATACTCACTTACCACACGATCTTTATTGATATGTTCTTGTGAATGTTCAAATGCTTTAGAGAGGTCAAAGTTATTGTCCTCATAGGTATCTTCAAATCCATCCTCTTCTAATACTTCTTTCAGGTCCTCATCATATTTGGCAGAAACCTCAAAAAGTGGTTTAGAGATTTTTTGGCTAAAGCCTTTGAGTATGTCAAAGAGCGCTAAACTTTCATAGAGAGGTTCTATTGTTTTATTGCGTAGTATGATAGCAGGCTCTACCCCAGCAAATGACTTCACAGGGTCTTCACGCTCTAAGTAGGTACATTCTGGCAGTACTACATCTGACATCATCACGGAATCACTAGGCATCGTGTCAATGGTGACGACGAGGTCAAGATTTTTAAACATCTTACGTGTTTTAGCGATGTTGGGTACGGCTTGCATAGGGTTTTGTTTGTAAGAGAAGAGTGCACGTAAGGGGTAAGGGGTACGTTTTTCAGCTATCATGTTTCTAAACCCTATCCAGGTGCCATTGGGGCCTATGAAAGTGGCTTCTTTTTTGTCTATACGTTGTTTGACATTGCTGTAAACAGGGTAGTCTACAACGTGGTCACCTAAAGGAAGTTTCTTTCCAAAGACGATACCCCCTTTAACATCGATACCGCCTCCAAGCGCTGAAAAGATGGCTTGCGCACGTCTGAGTTGAAAGTCTTGAAGCGACCATGCAGTACGTCTTCCCTGATAGTAGATAGACTTAGGTGCATGTGCCATAAAGTCACGTGCAATGGTGGTAATGGTATGGGCATTGATACCTGTGATCTTCTCTGCCCACTCAGGGGTATAGTTGTTTTCCAAGATGTGCTTTTTATACTCTTCAAAATGTATCATGTTTCTAGATACAAACTCTTTGTTATAGAGTACTTCTTTGATGACCACATAGGTCAGTGCCAGTACAAATGCAAGGTCAGTACCTACTTTGATACCTAGCCATTTGTCTGCATGCAGCGCTGTGTTTGTATATCGAGGGTCTAGTACAATGAGTTTAAGGCCTCTTCCTCTGGTACGTTTAAACATGTCCATCGTGTCTGGTGTGAGGATGGCTTCTGCTCTGTTCGCACCTGCCATGATGACATAAGAGGCATTTTGCATATCGGCTTTACCATAAGCACCTAAAGTAAGTGCGTAGCCAGCTGTAGTGGTTTTCAGACAGATGGAAGAGTGGTTCACAAAGTTGGTACTTCCCATCATGTCACCCATAAACTGCTTAAAGGTGTGTTCACCCATCCCTTCTCCTGCACAGTAGCCAAGGGTCGAGCGGTTGTCTTTTTCTTCATCGAGTATCTGTTTAAGACCCGTAAACTTATCTGTACCATTGAGTATAGCATCGTAGGCTTCTTCCCATGTGGCACGTTTAAACTTCCCATCACCTTTTTCACCTATGCGTATGAGTGGGTACTTGAGTCTATCTGGATCATAAAGTGCATGCACACCTGCATCACCACGTGCACAGAGCATATTTTTTGACTTAGGAAAGAGAGGGTTTGGGTCTAGCTTCTTAACGATACCATTTTCTACAGAGGCCCACGCTGTACATTTGTTGACACACATTTCACAAATGGTAGCTACTTTAGCGTTAGTAGGTAAAGGTTTTTTTTCTTCTGCGATGAGTGTAGAAAAGGTAGTGGCACTACCTCCTACAACACTTAAGGCAACAGAGCCTTGTAAAAACTTTCTACGTGATATCTCGACTTTCATTTGTATCTCCCCTTTGGACATGAAACAATTTGAGATGATTCCCTTACCCTCAAACTCTTGCATATACAATCACAAATAAGACTATCTAAATCCATATACATCAATTGTAAGAAAGTATTACTTAATTAAAATTGAATATATTTAATAAAGTAAATAAAATATTATTATCAAGCATTTGTTTTTTATATATTTGTGTTTTAATGTTTGTCGAGACTGTAAGATAAATGTATTAAAGGATAGTTGTTTAATGTGATTTTACTGAGTAGGTGTTTTAGATTTGAGGGGAATGTTAGTTAAAGAAAGCGTAAATATAGTTGCTAAAACCTTACTATTATATAGGTTGTATTTATTTACACTTTAAATTTGTTATATTTTAAAACGGTATTTCATCTTCATTGATGTCTATTTCTGGGATGTTAGATGCTTGATTTTGTTGAGGAGCACCTTTTTGAGGTGCTGGTGCATCGTAAGATGATGGTGCGGGCTGAGAGTAAGTGTCTCCAGCGGCTGCATTGTAACCGCCACCTTGTGCATCATCTTTACTACCTAACATCTGTAGGTTTTCTACCGTTACAGAGTGTTTAGATCTCTTGCTACCATCTTGTGCTGTCCATTGGTCAAGCTTTAGTCTCCCATCGACTAAAACTTTGCTACCTTTACGTAAGTACTGATTTGCGATCTCAGCAGTTCTACCAAAGAAAGTGATGTCAACAAAAAGGACTTCCTCTTTTTGCTCACCTGTTTGAGATTTAAATTTACGGCTTGTTGCTATGGCAGTGTTGCCAATAGCAGATCCACTCTGTGTATATCTAACTTCTATATCTCTTGTAAGGTTTCCTGCTAAGATGATTTTATTGTACATAGTAAAAGTTTCTCCTGTATTTGCTTACGCTTCTGTAGTTTCAGCTTTGTTTGTAGCAGCAACAAGTTTGTTAAATTGTGCCATTTCTTTTGTGTTAGAATATTTTACAGTTAAGAACTTAATCACATCTTCGTTGATCTTAAGATTTCTTTCTAGTTCATTGATAAGTGTACCTTCTGCTTTGTAAAAAAGAACAGTGTAGTAACCTCTATCATTTTTTTGTACAGGATAAGCTAGTTTTCTCATACCCATATCATTTGTACCAACTAGTTCAGCACCTTCTTTTGCTAATATATCTTTCACTTTCGTGATTTGTGCAGCTATCTCTTCTTCTGTAAGTGTAGGTTTAACTACAAAAAGTGTTTCATAACAAGTCATATTGTTTCCTTTTGGTTTAATAGCCCATATAAATGCGGATATACTAACTATCCGTCCAAAAATGAGCAAGAATTTTGGAAGAGACATATTACAACAATGTCTCTTAATCGCACATTAGACAATTAATTACACATTTTTTTGCATAAAATCCTTGACATTAATCAATTATTCTGTAATATTTGATTATCTTAACTATACAAAAAGGATTTTATTATGGAAAGAAGAAGTTTTTTACGCCTTTCGGCTACCTCTGCAGCAGTTGTTGCTATGGCACCGTCACTTATGACACAGAAGCTCTATGCTGAGGATGGAAGTTTGTTTCAAGCATTTGAAAAGGTACAGTTAAAAGATTCTGAGGGGAATATACTTAAGGCTAGTAAACTAGTAAAAGAAGAAAACTATTTATTTATGTATCCACATGCAGCGACACCTGCTATTATGGTTGACCTACTTGAACCTACGGAAAAAGATGTTAAGTTAAAAGCTGAAGATGGGACTGAGTATATCTATAAAAGTGGTGTAGGGGCTAAAGGAACTATCGTTGCATATTCAGCTATCTGTGCACACCAGTTAACACACCCACAAAAATCTATGAGTATGTTCCAGTATGTACCATCTACAGGAAAAACATTAGCTTATGAAAAGCCAGGTGTATTTGTTTGTTCTTCTCATCTTGCTGCTTATGATCCAAAAAAAGGTGGAAAGAATGTAAGTGGACCAGCTAATCAAGGATTGGCGTCTATTGTTTTAGAAATAGATGCAGATGATAACATTTGGGCAGTTGCAGTACTAGGTCCAAATAAGTTCCAAGAATTCTTTGATGCATTTAAACAAGAGCATAAAGCAGAGTTTGGAAGAAGAGGTGCAAAAAAACTTGTACAAACAGAAGCAGAAGTAAAACCACTTACAAACTATTCAGCTGAACTTATCCAAGCATAAGACTTTTAGCTATGTATAATGTATAGTAACTTTACTGTACATTATACTAAATATAAGCTACATAAAACTCTCTTTTCCCCCCATGTTCTTTTTAGTTACAGAGACAAAAAAAACTATAAATTTCTTCAAAAACATTGCAAAACAGTATCGTTTATGACATAATAGGATTACTTTATTTAATATAAAGAGATTAACAATCACATTAAAAAATAGGAGATATTATGGCAATGGATAGAAGAGACACATTTAAACTTGCAGGTGTAGCAGCAGCGGCGGCAGCTCTACCAAGTATGGCAGTAGCTAGCGAAAAAAAAGCAGCAGCGAAAAAAACAACTGGTAAATCGGTGGTTATCGTAGGTGCTGGTTTCGGTGGGCTTACAATGGCTAAGGCACTTAGAAAAAGTGACAAAAGCATTGACGTAACAGTTATTGAAAAAAGATCTATGCACATGGCTTGTCCATTATCAAACGGACTACTTGGGGGTCTTGATAACATGAGTCTTAGTATGTTTGTAGGTGACTATGGTCAACCAGCAATCGCACATGGTTATACTTTTGTTAACGCTGAAGTTACATCTATAGATAGAAAAGCAAAAGAAGTACACACTACAACTGGTGCAGTTGGGTATGACATTCTTGTATTGTCTCCAGGTATTGCGTATGACTATGAGAAGCAATTCCCAACATGGTCAAAAGAAAAAATTGCTCATGTAACACAAGCATGTCCAGCAGGACTTATGCCAGGTAATGAGCATGTTGCACTTAAGAGACAACTTGAAAACATGGATGATGGTAACGTATATCTTGTACCACCAGCAAAAGGTAAATTTAGATGTCCTCCAGCACCATATGAGAGAACAGCTATGATAGCAAACTACTTGAAAAATGAAGGTATCAAAGGAAAAGTAATTGTTCTTGATACTAGAGGTGGTAAATTTGCTAAAGCTGCAGCATTTAAAGAATCATGGGCTGATTTATATGATGGTTTCATCGAGTATAAAGGTTTCACATCTGTTACAGATGTAGATCCAGTAGGAAAAACGATTACATATACTGAGTTTAAAGATGCAGATGATGAAAAAGGTGTATCTAAAACTGAGAAATACGAAGTATGTAACCTTATCCCTATCAACAAATGTTCACCAGTAATCGCTATGGCTGATATTGAGCACAATGGTGCAGGATATGCGATCATGGACGGATTTACTTTCAAATCTAAAACTGATTCAAGTGTATATGTTATCGGTGATGCTGTAACACATGCAATCCCACCAAGTGGTCAAACTGCTATCTGGGGTGCGCATAGAGCAACAGGTCAGATCGTAGCGCAACTTAACGGTAAAGTGGATGATCCTAAAGCAGGTCTTCCAGCTAAAGCTGCAAACGTATGTTTCTCAATGGTAGGTGGTAAACCAGAAGAAGGTATCATGGTTACACACACATTTACAGCAGATCCAAGTGGTAAACTTAAAGGTAAAGGACATGTTCCTAAGCCAAAAGATGGAAACGGTAAGTTTAGATCTAAAGGTACAGCTAAAGCTACTAGAGAGTGGTTTGGTGGAGTAATGAGAGAAATGTTCGCATAATCTCAATAGATAATCTTTTCGATTATTTGCACTCATCTTTCTTGGATGAGTGCAGTCATTTACTTGATGTAAACTCCTTTACTCAAACCAAGAAACCTAAGCACAACTAACCAAAAATCTTTATCTATTTAACAATCCCAATAAAAATTTCATAATACTCTATATACGTTCTATTATAGGTATCCCTGTAGCTTAATCAACATACCATAAAGTAAAACTTCTTTTTGTGTATTGGGTGCTTTTTTGATGATGAGCTCACTCTCTAGTAAATGTTCAAATATCTTTAGTAATGATGCAGACTTTACACGCAAAGCCAGTTGGGCTTTTTGTTCTTCTATCTGTTTGGGTAATTTGTAGCCCAGTATGGCAGCAGAATCAATGTGTCCGTTGAGTTTTATGTAGGCGTGAAAAAGAAATATCTGGTTGACAAAGTACTGCGTGGAGCGAAGCAGTGAGGCCTCATCTTCTCCTATCTCCAATAGTTTGGTGATGGTGGAGGTGATGGGCTTTTTGTTAAACAAGTCTATGAGTAACTGTTCTGTAGCCAAGGGTGCAGTAGAGTAGACCAGTCTGTCTATGTCTTTACCTGTGACTTTTGTACCAAGTATGGCAAGTTTGTCTAGCTCATTGGCACACAAGGCTAAATTGTTGTTCAGTACAAGCATTAAGTGTTGTAAAGCGTAGTGGTCTATGTCCAGTCGTATAGCTTGTGCTTTTTGTTGTAGTGTAGCTGCTCCATCACGTACATTAGGCTCAAAGAAACGTACCCATATGCCACCTTTTTTTTCAGTAAATGCAGCTTGCATACTTTTTGCATCTTTACCTGCGCCACCATACCCATACAAAAAGTAATTGTCTTCATTTTTGTTGGCTAGTTCTACAAGGATATCGAGTTCTTTTTTAGGTATTTTCTTGTCTGACTTCACCACGACAAGATTTGTTCCCCCAAACAAAGAAGACTGAGACAAAAAAGCCTTTGCCTGTTCAAAGTTCCAGTCATCATAGTATAGTGTGAGCATACTCTCTTTAGCATCGGTCTTTTTAACGTATGCGTCGATGTAAAAGTCTATAAGGTAGTCATTTTCACCATAGAGTAGTACGGCTTTAGGAAAATGCTGCTTAAGTTTCTGGTCGAATTCTCTTTGGTACATTAAACTAGCTCCATCTCATCTTTACTCAACTTCTCAACAAGTTCCACCATGATGATGGCTTGTGCTATGTTTACTTCACTTATCTGTACCTTGATTCTATCAAAAAGCATGACATTATCACCTCTTAGATTGACAGTGATACCTTTGACTTCTCCGTGTAACACGGCTTTTGCAGCTTCTCCTGCTTCGATGATCTCTGCTTCGAAGATCTCACCTGTGTGCTCTTTTGCCCAACGGGCAAATTTGCGGTCTCTAAAATCCCATTCTGCCTTGGTTGCCTCACGTTCTAGGTCTGATACACGGACACAGAGTGGTTCCATGTTGCGCAAAAGGTAGCTTGCTTCTTCTTCATCTTCAGAGAGTTGCGTCTTAATGAGACGGTGGAGTATGAGGTCAGAGTATCTACGTATAGGTGAGGTAAAGTGACTATAGTGAGAGAAACCTAGCCCAAAATGGCCGACATTGGTTGAAGCGTAAGAGGCACGACGTAACGATTTAATGACCATAGCGTCTACTTCTGAGGCTAGTCCCATTTTCTCTGCTTCTTTTTGGATGGCACGTATGAGGGAAGGGCTATCTTCATACTCTTCTACATAGAGTCCGATGGCCGCCAGTTCAGTAAGGAGCTGTTCTATACGTGAGAGTTGTGGTGGTTCATGTATACGAAATATGCCATCACCTTCGCCTGTAAAACGTTTGGCAGAAGCTTGGTTAGCCAAAAGCATACACTCTTCTATGAGTGAGTGTGAAGGTGTCCCTGTTTCTATCTGTGTCTTAACAAGCAGGTGCTGGGCATCTATAGTCAGTTTAGTCTCTTCACTTCGAAAATCAAAACCATGCATAAGACGTGCTTTTCTTGTACGCTTGGTTATCTCATAAAGAGGCAAAAGATAGGTGAGGATTTCTTTGACTTTACCTGTGGCCTCTGAGCCATTATTATCTATGATCTTATCGATATCTTCATAGTTAAAACGGTGTTTTGAGTGTATGATGGCTTCAAAAAACTCTTCTTTAACTGGTTTGAGTGTTGCTCTATCGAGTGCAATTTTGGCCACAAATGCAAGTCTGTCTACTTTTGGTTTGAGTGAACAGATATTTTCGCTGAGTTCACGTGGGAGCATAGGGAAAGATTTGTGTGGTAAGTAAGTGGTGAAGCCACGTTTTTTTGCCTCTTTATCTATGTTGGTAAAGTAGGGTACATAGTGGCTTACATCTGCGATGGCTACGTAAAGGGTATGTGTTTGCATGTCAAAATAGATAGCATCATCAAAATCTTTTGCAGTGACGGGGTCAATAGTACAGAAATCAAGATGTGTAAGGTCAACACGGTCAGGGTGTTCTTCTTTGGTTACTGCTTGTTCAACATCAAGTGCATCAGCCACACAAGGTTCTGGAAAAGCATCTTCACGTTCATAGAGTGCAAGTGAAATTTTTTCATCTACACGTGCATCATCCAAATGTCCAAAGATTTCCAAGACTTTGTCATCATCAACATCTACTTTCAGTACGGTGCCCAGTTTAAATGCTTTTAAGTCCATACCTTCCATCACTGCATGGGTAGGTTCACCTGTGCGGATGTTGAGTATGCTGAAATTTCCTTGTTCATCTCTGTGTGTATAGGCGATGGTAAAGAGATGCGCTTTAGTGATGACAAGTTTAACAACACCACTTGCACGTCCACGTCTGGCTATGACGCGTTTAGCCACAACCACATCACCATGTTTGGCACCCCAAAGATGGTCAGGTTCTACAAGTAGGTCTCTTTGCTCTTTAAACTCTGCCTCGACATACCCTTTTCCATCTTTACCTATGTAGACTTTACCCGCACGGTAAAGAGAATGTAGCTTCCAAAGTCCGTCTACTTCTTCTAGGGCACCCAGTTGCTGTAGTGCCTGAAAACTGTTTTGGTCTTCTTGTTCGATGTCTGAAATGAGACATCCATTGGTGATTTGTATAGCAAATGGGGACATATTAGTGGCTCGCTTGAAGGGTATGGTTCATCATCAGTAATTATATTACTTTAACGCTTCAAGTCTCTCTATTCTTTTTTCCGTACTTGGGTGTGTAGCAAAGAGTTGTTTGAGTGACATATCTTTTCCTGTAAATGGATTGATGATGAACATGTGTGCTGTTTGCGGATCTGCATCATGCATGACTGTCCCTCTGGCATAATTGTCTAACTTTGCCAAAGCACTCTGTAGCCACTCTGGGTGTCCTGTCATTTTTGCAGCACCCGCATCTGCCATAAACTCACGATTTCTACTCACTGTCATCTGTATGATACTAGCCGCCATCGGCATAATGAACATGAGTGCCAGTGTCACGATGATGTTTGGTCTGTCACGTCCTCCACCAAAAAACATACCAAACTGTGCAAGCATCGCTATGGCTCCTGCGATGGTAGCAGTCACTGTACCGATGAGCATATCGTAGTGTTTGATGTGGCTAAGTTCATGGGCTATGACTGCTTCCACTTCTTCTTCCGTCATGAGATCAAGCAGTCCTTCTGTAACTGCAACAGCGGCATTTTCATAGTTACGTCCTGTAGCAAAGGCGTTAGGTTGTTGTTCGGGTATGATGTAAAGTGCGGGCATAGGTAAACCTGCACGATAGGTGAGTTTTTCTACTATCTCATAAAGTCCTGTTGCAGAGTTATGGTCTACAGGTATGGCATGGTAGTGCTTGAGTACTTGTGTGTCACTATAGTAGTAAGCATAAAAGTTCATCCCTGCTGCTGCAATAAAGGCTATGATCATGCCCATCTGTCCAGCTATCATACCGCCAAACCAAATAAAAAGTAGGGTAAGCCCTGTCATGAGAGCATAGGTTTTGAATTGTTCCATAAGGTAATCCTTTTTACTTTTACTATATGATGTGAACACAAACAGAAAGTTAATATAGACAAAGTAAAGGTATGAAATGAAAATCATTTTAGTATGTATTTTATTGCCATATATGGCATTTGGAAAATTTGAAGCCACTATAAAACCTATCAATAAACAAATAAAACAGCGTATGATAGAAGGGAAATCATGGCGTAAAGCTTGCCCTGTGGATGTGAAAGATCTTCGTTATATTCGCGTAAAACATCGTAATTTTTATCGTTCAGAAAAAATGGGAGAGATCATCGTCCATAAAGATGTGGCTGATGATGTGGTAGATATATTTAGAGAACTTTATAACATTAAATACCCTATACGACAAATGCGATTAGTGAGTGATTTTAGAGGAAGTGACTGGCAGTCTATAGAAGCAGACAATACCTCTGCCTTTAACTGTCGCAAAGCCACAGGGAGTAAAAAGTGGTCGAAACACTCTTATGGCAAAGCGATAGACATCAACCCTATAGAAAACCCATACATTGCAAGAAATGGACGTATTAGCCATAAGGCATCACTAAAATATAGAAAACGTGTACATAAAAATAAAAGTTTTGCAGATAAGGCTGTGTTATTAAAAAATGATAAAGCTACAAAGATATTTGAAAAGTATGGTTGGAAATGGGGCGGTGACTGGTCAGGGGTTAAGGATTATCAGCATTTTTCGAAGTAGGATTTCCTACTTCTTAAAAACATTCCCCAACATACCTTTAATAGCTCCCTGCAAGTCAGCAGGGTAGATGACAAACTTAGAGTTGGCACTTTGGCTTATCTTTTCTAGGGAGTTGATGTAACGGTCTCCCAGTAGGAACATTGCAGGGAGTTCTTTGTCTTGGATGTTGTCACTTATCATTTTGATGGCTTCCGCTGATGCATTGGCTAGGACTATCTGTGCTTTTGCTTCACGTTCAGCTGCGGCTAGTTTACCATCTGCTTCTAAAATGGCTGCATTTTTGTTACCTTCAGCAGTGGTTTCGATGGCACGTCTTTCACGTTCAGCTGCGGCCTGTCTTTCCATAGAGTCTTGCATGGAAGCAGATGGAGAGATGTCTTGTATCTCTACTGATTTGACAGTGACACCCCAGTCTGCTACATCATCTACTATCTGATCTTTCAGTCTTGTTTTTATGATCTCACGGTTTGAAAGTGCCTCATCAAGTGTCATCTCACCGAGTATAGAACGTAGTGTAGTCATTACAAGTTGTTGGATGGCTAGTCTAAAGTCCTCTATCCCATAGAGTGCATCTCTAGGGTTTGTGACACGTATGAAGGTCACTGCATTGGTAAGAATGACAGCATTATCTCTTGTGATGACCTCTTGCTGAGGTATGTCTAAGATGATATCTCTAGTGGTGATTTTCTGGCGGATAGCTTCAATGTAAGGGATGATGACATTGAGTCCAGGGTTGAGTGTACGAGAAAACTTACCAAGTCTCTCAACCACCCACTCTTCACCTTGGGGAACAATATTGATACCCTTGTAAAGAGTGATGATGAGACCAACAACGATGACAATGACTATATTTAATGCTTCTACTTCCATGTTCTGTCCTTAAGGTTTTACAGGTTCAACTTCTATGAGTTGTCCGTTGATTTGTACGATCTGTACGCGGGTATTTTTGTCTATGTCTACTTTAGATATGGCATGCCAAGAGGTATTACCAAGTACGGGAGTGTCAAAGGTTACCTTCCCTCTACTGTGTGGTTGTATATCTTCCATGACTATGCCCAGTGTGTCCAGTCTATAGTTGGACTGTCCACTGTCTGTGATAGGATTTTCTCTGAACCATTTAAACCAAGCAGCGATGGCAAGTATGGAGAGTACTACCCAGATACTAAGTTCAAGTGTAAAGGAGATACCAATAAAAGAGTCTATGATACCTACTATAATAGCAGCAACACCTAGTCCAAGCATAAAGAATGTACCTGTACTCATCTCTAAAATCAATAAAATAATACCAAAGACAATCCAGTGCCACCACAAGACAGTCTCATTGAGTAGTGCAATCATTATTACTCCTTGTTTTTCCTGATATCAATTATATCATAAAAGATTAATGATGAAATCTATGTGTGAAAACTTATCTTAATAAGTATTATTTAGGTATAATCGCGAAAATTTTCAATTCATGAAGGATAATACATGTCAAGTTTAAATGTATATTATGACAAAGATTGTGATATCAATATCATCAAATCTAAAA